>FWPV01001668.1_pt1 | contig 59641 bp, 59 predicted proteins | sample 2228371 | NCBI WGS metagenome assembly FWPV01 (sample SAMEA103939776, study PRJEB20133) | metagenome
AGCACCTCCGGTCCACCCCCACGCGTGTGGGGAAAACCCTAGATGTGGTGAGGCATTCTGGCGGGGTCGCCAGTGATGGACATCGATGGTGTCTATGTCTTGTCGACGGCTCCTGCTGGTATGCGAATCAACTGCAGCCCTTCGAGGTCGACGACTTCGCGGCGGGTGGATCCGTGCATGCGCAGGGCAAAGCCCTGCTCGGTGTTGGTGCTCCAGAGCTGAATCACCCCTCCCGTGCCTCGGCTGCGGCAGCACTTCCACCAGAGTCGGTCGCGCACCAATGCCGACAGGTGGCCCGCGAACACGCCGGGATGGGGCTCAAGCAGCCAGCGGGAAAGCTCTCCTCGCAGCCCCACGGGCACGCTCTCCAAGATCATGACGACCACAAGCCTTCCTCCTCGCCGACCAAGGGCGACCACAACTCCTGGGGGCATGCGCCATCGAGATCGACGTCGTAGGTTTCCGGGGGGAGATGGCCCAGCCCGAGGACCTCGTCGATGTCGGGGAGGATTCGCTCCAGAAGGCGGGCCTGCTTGAACCTCTCGCGGCACGCGGCCCGCACGCGCGAGTCGACACGGTCGGCGGAGGCAGCGACCGTGGCGAAGGCGGTGGGGATCGTGATCTCGGTCTTGTAGAAATCCGCCACGTCGTAGACGAAGGAGAGCTGCTTGCCCGTGTGGATGAAGCCCAGGCCGGGGGAGTAGCCGCCCGAAACGATGGCGACGTGGCAGATGCCATTGAGCAAGGCGTTGGCGGCGGAGAGGGCGCGATTGAGAGGGTCACTGGCCGCCCAGTTGCTGCGGTCGTAATGTCGGCCGGCCCAGGCCACGCCGAAGCGGCGGCTGGCCTCGGCATAGGCTTGTCTGAGGCGGGAGCCCTCCAGGCCGCGTATCTGTGGAAGGGTGAGCGAAGGATCCAGCTCGTGGCCGAACCGTTTCCGATACATGCGCAGCACGACTTCGGTGCGCTTGCTGGGATCGGAGACCAGTTCCGCCTGGCGGACCAAGCGGTGGCCTTTGCGGGTTTCTCCCAGTCCTTGGGCGTAGAAACGGGTTGCGTCCTCCCCCACCCACATGATGCTGCAGCCGTTGTCGGCCAGGGCTCGGATGGCGGCGTGGGTGATGCTCGTGCCCGGGCCGAGCAGCAGCACAGCCAAGGAGGCGATGGGGATCAGGATGGCGCCCTGGGCATCGACACATTCGACCGCGTTGTGCTTGCGGTTCAGGACGGCGTGCTCCACATAGAGGTAGCTGAGGCTGTCGCGCAGCTTGGGTAGTTCGTGCAAGTCACGCATCGGCATCCACCTGAGACGGCGAGCGGGCGACGGCCTCCCGGCCTCGACTTAGGGTGGAGCAAGGGAGAGCAGGCCGCAGCCGAACGCCTTGGCTGGGCCGATGCCGCGGGCCACGGCCTGCTGGAGCCGGGCAGGATCGGTCACCTGGAGCCGCCCTTCGAACTGCACGCTGTACACCAGGATCGGAGCCTGGCCACCTCCCTTGGATGCAACGAGTTCCTGGGGGATTCCCACTTCCACCTGGAGGAGGTGGAAACCGTTCTGCTGCCCTTGCCTCTCCAGCCATGCCGCCTGCTGCTCCGCCCGCAGCAGGGGGACGCGGTTGCTGTTGCGCCTCTGGCCTGTGTCGTCGCGGCGGACCTTCTTGATGGTCGGATTGGCCCGCAGCCGGAAGCAAAGCACTTGGCCTGGCTGCAGGTGGAGATCGAAGGACTTGACCGCAGGATTGCTCCGACCGGCAGTGTCCTCCGCCGGCAACAGGTATGCGCTTCGGGTCAGCCACTGCCAATTCGGCTCGGCCAGGGACTGCACGAGCAGTGTGATGGCTGCTGAGCGAGGGTGGATGTCGAGCCGGTGCAGGACGCCCGACCGGTCGCGCCTGTCCGGGAACCCGCGCAGGATGGTGCGGTGCAGCTCGTAGGGGTTGAGGAGTTCGCGCTGCACCTGTCGGGAGCGGGGATTGAGCATCAGCCGTGAGAGGTACATGGGCCGTCTCCTTCAGGCTGCGGCGGCGGATGCGTCGATGCGGATCCACAGCGTGCGGACTCTCCTGGGAGCGAAGCGGCGTGCGGCGAAGGAGAGGGGCACGTCCGACCGGACCGTCTCGCCCGACGGGTCTTCAAGCACCACTCGCAGCCGCTCGGGTGGGGTGCCGCGTCCTTGGAAGGGGTACTGGCGCAAGGCCTGTTCCAGGCCCTCGTCGAGCCGAAGGCCGTCGGCCAAGTAGACGGGCAAGGCGGGGGGAAAGGCCTTGCGCCCGAGATAGAGGGGCCACACGGGAGCGCACAACGCGCGATGGATGTGCTCCAGCAGCGTGGGCTCGCTGCTCTCGAGGCCAACGAGAAACACTGCGTCGGCCAGGTAGTAGCGCCGGGAGACTTCGGTGTCCTTTGTCCCGCCGCTGGCCTTGTACACGTTCAGCGCCGTGTGGTAGTCGACCCGGAGGTGACCTTCGCGGTCGACGCGCACGCCCATGCGCAACGAGGCCAAGTCATCGAGCGGCTGGCTGCGAGGCCGACCCTCTGCGGCGCACAGCAGGCCGATCACCCCGGACTTGGATGGCTCGCGGCCGGTGTCGCGCACCGTGAAGCGGCTCTCCACCCCCCAGGACTGCATGGGGCCTGCCAGACGAAGCAAGAGGGTGTTCATATTTCACTCCCGGGGGAGGACGGCGAGCACTCGCTCGATCCATGTGTTCACATTGGGAACCAGTGCCTCGCGCAGGTGGACGAGCTCGACATCTTCGAGCAAGAGCGCCACGGGCGTGAGGCTGCCGTCGCCGTAGGCTGCAAGGAGTCTTCCCCAGTACGCGTCCAGGGCGCGGATAGAAGGTGCGAGCAAGCCCCCGTCTCGTTCTGGCCGCACTGGCTGTTCGAAGGCATTCGCCAGGGACCAACCCGTGCCATTGGGGCGGCAGACAGCGAGTGCGAAGCTGGGCGGGTTCTGGGCGGCAAACGCGTTCTGCTTTCCGGTGGGGATGGCCTGCAGCGAGGCGTGGAGGAAGGCTTCGACCGTGCGGCGGGCAAGATCCACCTCACCGTCCAAGTTCTGCAGGAGCTGATTCCAGTCGAGGCGGGCGTAGCGGTAGAAGCAGGCACTGTTGAAGGCAGTGACGCCCATCATGCCCGCGCCCGCTTCACTTCTCTCCAGCAGGTCGTCGACGGCGGTGAACAAGTCCAGCTCCATGTTCACCCGGTGAGTGGAGATGGCGTGTGCGACCTGGCACGCGGCGTCGAGGTTGAGCTCTGGCTTGTCGGCGAGCATGCGGCCGAAGAGGGCGATGTCCGGCGCGGTTGTGCGGCCTCTCATCTCCTTGACGAGCTGGTCCAAGCCTCCTGCGAAGGGGGAAGCCTGTTTCTCGGCCTTAACCTTCTTCGCTGTGGTGGTGCCGACGGCGGCGTCCCACTGCCCCAGCACCGCTCTGGCCATCGCCTCGAAATCCCTGTCGCTGAGGTAGATCAACACGCTGGTGTGATCGCCATCCATTTTTCCTGAGAACTCTGCGGCGAAAGCGGCAGCCACGGCCGACGCCTCTTCTGGGGCCTTGCCGGCGGCGATGAGTTTCTCGCTGAGTTTGCGCGTCATCCAGCGAGTGCGAATGCCCGGCTCGACGCGGGCCGTCGCCTTGAACACCGGGTGCAGCCGGATGGCGCGCTTGATGCATTGGGAGGAGATGCGTGCTCTGCGCACCCCGCCGAAGTCGGTGTCTTTTGGGTTGCCTGTGTCGTCGCGGTTGAGGTTGGAAGGGGCGAAGCTTTGAATAAGATGCAGTTCGAGAAACATGGTCCTACTCCTTTTCTGTCGAGAGGTGATTCTCGAGGTTGGTGTGTTCGTCTTGCGTCTCTGGCTTGTGCCAGGCCCAGAAGGCCGCGGCCCAGCGCTTGCGAACCTGGTCGCCTCGGTCGGGATGCCCCCACCCCTGCACATCTGCGAGAAGCTGCCCCCAGTGGACAGGGATCTCTTTGCTCCTGAGGTAGCTGATGGCCTGACGGAGGTAGTGCGGCAGATCATCAGGATGGGCGGCGAGCAGGGCCGTGAAGCGCCGCTCCAGCGCATCGTCGCTGTCTCCAGCGCGGGCAGCGGCCATGTGATCTCCCATATTCCCGGTTGAGCAATTGAGGGGATGAAGGGCAAACAGTGATGCGATCAGGTAGTAGGCATGCTCCTGCCAGGGCGGGGGATCGTGGGGCAGGAAGGGGACGACGTAGGGGTACATCTCCGGCGCGCTGCCCGGCGGGCGGCCCAGGCCCCGTCGAAGGGCAGCCAGGGCGCCCCGCTTTTCTCCCTCGGTGAGACTGCGGAGATAGGCGATGAAGGGGTGTTCATCCGTGTGTGCGGTCATATGCTGGTCCTTTCAACCTGAAGAGTCTCCTCAGGCTCCTGCCAACTGTCCCCGTCCCCGGACAGCGGCCCGCAGGGCAGAGGGAGTCATCGGCAGGCTGCCCTCCACCTGGTCGAAGACTTGGCGTGCCACACGCTGCAGGGTGTCGTTCCAGTCCTCGAGGGCCTTGTCCTCTTCTTCCGGGAGTTTGGAGAGGAGATTGAGGAAGGGGATTTCCAAGGCGGCCCAGTAGGCGCGGTCGAAAGCCCAGTAAGCGAGCAAGTGATTGACCTGGCTCCTATCGGGTTTGCGGCCGTTCGGGTCATCTGCACTTGGGGAGAGCAGCAAACTCGCCGAGCGTGCCAGGGCAGACCCAAGTCTGCCGCGCGTCGCTTCGGCGGCCTCAAGCGCAGTCCGCAGCCTCTGGACCAAGTCCGGGTTCTTGAGGTACGTTCCAGGAAGCGGCAAGTGGTGCTCGCGGTAGAAGTCTACCTTGGCCTGCTTGCTCGCCATGCCCAACGCCATGTAGCGATACGTGCGGTGGGCATCGACGACTTCCTCCTCGATCAACTCAGCCAGGAATCGCAGGGTTTGCGGCGGGTACACCTCCTCCAAGGATTGAAAGCGCAGGAAGCTGGCACTGTCGCGCCAGAGGGCGCGTGCCTCGTCGAAGCGGTAGGGTCTATATCCCTGCTGTTCGTCTCTGCGGAAGTGGTTGAAGGGGTCACGCAGTCCTGCAGGCAGGGGTAGTCCGCGCCCCATGCGGAGCCGAGAGACGACGAGATGGCCGTGTGTGACTTCGGGTTGAAGCCAAACTGAGCGGGTGGGCCAAGTGAGATAGTCCAGGTAGCCGAGAGGATGCTCGCGTGGGGGTTGGAGGGGATGGTCGGTCTCCCAGATCGGGCGGTCTTCTGCGTCGTTCTGGATGCCGCGCTCGGGCATGTCGCGATAGGGCAGCAGGTTGAGGGCGAGCGTCTCGAACAGGCTCTCTCCCTCGAGGAGGAAGACGACGCCGCGGGCCCATGGCGCGTCGCGAGACTCCCCCGGGGACAATCCGCTGCCGCCGGCCAGGCTGCACGACTGAATGAAGAGCAGGGCACGCGCGGCCTCTGCCGGCGAGAAGGCAAGGTCGGCATCCTCGGTGTGATGGTCGAAGAGGGTGGCGTTGTTGCCAGAGGCGATCTCGGGGAGGAGATCCATCACGGTCTTGTCGCGGTTGGCGCCATTGGCCCACTGATAGAAGGGCCACTCGGGGTGGAACAGGTCGAAGCGGTGCCGCCAGCGCTCGAGGTATCTGTCGACGCGCTGGACCTCCCAGGCGCCCTGTCGCCACAGGCCTGCCCACTCCCGCGCGCTGCGCGGGCCGTCGACCACGCGATGGAGGACGGCGAGAAGCAGGCGATAGAGGGAGGCCACGATGAGAGGCGACTCGGCGTGGATCGCCTGGAGCTCATGTGCACGCACGAGCACCTCTCGCAGTCCAAGCTCGATGGGGCTGTGGTGGAGCGTCAAGCACGGGATCCAAGGCTCGTCGATCAGGTTGAAGGATGAAGTCATGCACCCTCCTTTCTTTCCACGCGCAGGCCGAGTGCCGAGTCCAGATGGAGAACCAGATCCGTTCCTGCCAGTGGGCAGCGGCCGTCCTGGAACACGACCGGATAGGCATAGCGGAGTGCCGGTGATCGCAGCCAAGCCTTCCAGGGCAAGCGCTGGGCGACGTGGCGGACGAGGGATGGCTGGCTGGTGGAGACCGTGTAGCGCAGCAGCGTTCTCTCCTGGTCTCGGTCCGGCGCGGTGTCCAGATCCACCCCCAAGGGCGAGCCATCGGGCTCAAGGTGGAGCGATCCATCCGGCAGACGATGGAGGCATACCAGTGTCACGCCGGGATCGGCTAGACGAGTGAGGGCACGCACCTGCGGATGCAGCGCTGGATTTTCATCGTCGTCTAGGTCCTGCCAGGCATCGGTGAGCAGCTGGTCGTCTTGCGGATGTGGCACGAGACGCTGGCCAGCCTCAAATGTGGCCTTCTGGAATTCTGCGAGCATCTTCTGATAGGCGCGGCGCAAACCATCGGCGAGTTGGCTAGGGAGGCCTTCGGTTTCAAGCGTGCCGTACACGGATTCGACCAACTTGGACGTTTCCGAGGGCAGGCGGAGTTCGCAAAGGCCATCGAGCATTCGCCATGTTTGCCACAGGACGTAGGGTTGGTACACGAAGGCGTCATCCCCGAAGTCCGGGTCATGCATTGAGCCTGCGGGCTGGCTCAGCAGGAGCAGCGGGGTCTGCAGCCCTGGCGGGCGGTCGCGGCCGGGGTGACGGTGCAGACGGCCGGCGCGCTGTATGAGCAAGTCGATGGGGGCCAGGTCGCTGATCATCAGGTCGAAGTCGAGGTCCAGGCTCTGCTCGACCACTTGGGTGGCGACGAGCACTGCCTGCGCGGGCCGCTGAGCGTCCTTGGAAAACCAATCGAGCACGCGCTTCTCGATGCGCTCCCTCCAGGCGGCCGGGAATCGGGCGTGGAAGAGGAGGCAGTGATCCCTGGGAAAGCCGATGGCGAGCAGGGATTGGTACACATCCTGCGCCCGGTGCACCGTGTTGCACACCACGGCCGCGCAGCCGCCGCGGCTCAGGCGAGACCGCAGTTCGGCGGCGATCGCCTGCGGCGCGTGATCGACCCAAGCAAGCGGGATCGGGCGCTCAGGCGGGCTGGGCAGCCCCAACGCGATCACCCCTTGAGGCGAAGCCACAGTCAGCCTCGGGTAGGGCACGGGGGTCATCTGGGTGGGGCCGCGGCCGGTGAACGCCTCCACCAGATGTCGACGCGTCGCCTGGGGGAGCGTGGCGGAGAGAACGATCACCGAGGTGCCCAGGGTTCGCAGCCAAGCCAACAGGCGCAGGAACAACTTCTCCATGTACGTGTCGTACGCGTGCACCTCGTCGAAGATAATGACCTTGTGGGCCAATCCGAATAGGCGCAAGAAGAAGTGGCGTGTTTGGAGCACACCCATCAGGGCCTGATCGACGGTGCCGACGCCGAAGGGAGCCAAGAGAGTCCGCTTGCGGGGCAGGAACCACGCTTCGGCACGCAGGAGATCGTCTGCGTCCTCGCCGACAGAGGCCAGGTTGGGCCGATCCGCCGCCCGATCCAAGAACCCCTGCGCGTGTGCCAGATGGACGTGGATGCGCTCTTGCGGGTAGCGGCGATGCAGAAACTGCGCGGTGCGGGTGAACATCTGGTTGCTGGTGGCGCGAGTGGGCATGGCGACGTACAGCCCGCGGCCGCGGTGGTGCTGGAGCCAGGCGTCCGCCAGGTAGAGGGCGGCTTCGGTCTTGCCCACTCCAGTAGGGGCTTCCAAGATGAGCAGAGTCGGCGAGCCGATCTCCCGGGCGTGGCAGATCACAGCCTCCTGAATGGCATTGGGGCTGAAGGGAAACAGCTCACCGAAGGGCCGCATCTCTCCATGTGGACGCCATCCGCCGGTCCAACCGGTCTGCTGCAGGGCCAGTTCCGCCCGCTCGCCTGCCAGACGGGCATAGGCTTGGGGGTTGTGGCTGGGTTCCTGATGAGGGAAGAGCTCCTCGTTGGACCCCAGCCAGTCGGCGGCCGTCACCAGGCCCGAAAGCAGGGTGAGCACGCCGTTGGCTTTTTCAGTGTCCTCGGGCAGGCGGGCTCCGGTTGGAGGTCGAAAAGCCTCCTGCACCTCGAGCAACAACTGTCCCCGGGCCGTGTCCCAGGCTCCGCTGCCGTGGGCGTGGGCCCTCACGTCCTGGACGCTCGCTGTGTTCGGCCAAATGCCGTGATGCCCGCCCAGCGCATGCGCGACGCGCCGCGCGTCGGCCCGGCCCATTCCGGCGCGCTCCTGCAGAAGCGTCTTGAGCGCCCACGTGGAGATAAGCCCGTGGTAGACGGGGTTGGCTCCATGGAACGGTGGAAAATCAAACCCTTGCGCTCGCAAGACGGCGACTTGAGGAGGGTGCAGCGCCTGGAAAGCGGGGCTGGCCTTGCCCAGGTCGTGCAGCGCCGCCCAGAACGCGAGCAGCCTTGCGCAGGCGGCCTCGTCGAGGCCGAGGCTTCGCGCCACATCGCCGCGGCAGGTAGCCGACAAGCCCTGCTCCCAGAGGGCGCGGGCGCACTGCCCGACCTCGATCATGTGATAGATCAAGGGATGGACGCGCTTCCGCTCCACATCCGTCTTTCCCCACAGGAGCATGAAAGGATCCACGGCTAGCCGCCCGCCTTCAGATAGATTTCGCGGAGGCGTTCGACCTCCCTATGCATCAAGGCCCGCAGCCCATCAGGGGCCAGCACCTCCACATCCGCCCCCCATCCGCGGATCCAGGGCATCATCTCCTGGGGCTCTGCCACGCGAGCCCTCCACACGAGGCTGCCATCGTCCCGCTCTTCGATCTCCTGCGAGCGGTGCCACTCGGTCTCGCGGACCCGCCGCGCCACGCGCGGATGGAAGCGCAGCACGACTTCCACGGGCTCCGATTCTGTGTACCAGATGCCCCATGCCTCGGCGAGAAGGTCTCTCGGATCGAAATCCTCAGGGATGTCATACGGTTCGCTCAAGGGCTCGGCGCGCTCGATGCGCTCGACCTTGAGCGTGCGGAGAGCACCCGGCGGCTCCCTCCAGCCAATCACATGGGCGGTTTGCCCGACCGCATAGGGCTCAATGAAGTAAGGCGCCAGCTTGAAGACCCGCACCTCGCCGGTCTCTGCGTGCCTGTGCCAGACGTGCACCTTGTGCTGCTCGGCCCACGCCACGGTCAGCTTCTCCAGCACATCCAGATATCGCGGGTCCTGCCGCAGCCCCGGAGCATCCATCATGTCGGCCGATTGCACCAGGTGTCGGCTGATTCGCGGCGCGAGGCGCTCCAGGGCTAGCCCCAGCTTCCTCAGCGCGGAAGCGGCGTGAGGATTGTGCTTGTCGCTCCGCGTTGCGAGCAACCGGGTGGCCAGATGAACTGCCATCGCCTCGTGCAGCGTAAGCTGCAGGGGAACCTGTTGCCGCTCGCGGTCGATCCGCAGACGGCCATCCTCCTCGTACACCCAGCACCTGCTCTCCAGTTTGGGCAGGGAGCGAAGCACGGTGGAGCGGTGTACCCCCAGCCGCCGAGCGATCTCAGCCTGTGTCAGCCCCTCGGGGTGCGCCCACAGGAGCGCCTCGATCTGGCTCACGCGGTCGATACCCACTCGCCTGCTGACCATCGAAGGGCCTCCTCCATCTCCTGCCAATCTCTACTCTACACCGCGCCTGTTGCAGATTCCGCAACAAGAGCGTGAAAAGGGCACCTAATCGCAACCCGCACGCCGGCCCCGCTCCCTGGACGTGGTCTTTAACGTTGGTCGATAGACGAAACGGGGTGAGTTGCGACGGTTGTGCCCCCCTCGATGCCGCATGCCTGCTTCCCGTGCGCCCGCCCTGCCGAGCGAGTGCTCCACCGAACACCGATCGCAGTGAACTCTATCCTACAGAGGCTTGGGCTAGGCGGCAACAGGTCGATCGCCGCCCCGCGGCGCACGATCCGGTGCGCCGCAGATGGCCGAACCCCGCCTCCTCGGACCTCAAGCCCGCTGTGGTATCATGCCCTCGATGTCCGTGCACGCGGCCCTCGACTCCCTGCGCTTCGACCCGCAGTTCATGCGCAGCGTCAGTGCCTGGGAGCGCATTGCGCCGCGGCCGGCACGCCATGCCGACTTCCCCGCCGAGCTGGATCCCCGCCTGGTCGCTGCCCTGCGCGCCCGCGGCACCGCACCCCTCTACAACCATCAGGCCGCCGCCGTCCGGGCTGCGCTCTCCGGACAGAACGTCGCCGTCGTCACCGGCACCGCCTCGGGCAAGACGCTCTGCTACAACCTGCCTGTCCTGCAGACCCTGCTTGCACAGCCCGAAGCCCGCGCCCTGTATCTCTTCCCCACCAAGGCGCTTGCCCAGGATCAGGCCGCGGCGCTGGCTGACCTGCTGACCTCGCTCGATGCGGTCGACCACATTCCCGTCCGCACGTACGACGGAGACACCGCCACCTCGCAGCGCCGCGCCGTGCGGGAGCAGGCCCGCCTGCTCATCACCAACCCAGACATGCTGCACACCGGCATCCTGCCGCATCACCCCCGCTGGGCAGCCCTGTTCGAGAACCTGTCATGGGTCGTGATCGATGAGCTGCACGTCTACCGCGGCGTCTTCGGCTCCAACGTGGCCAACCTGCTGCGCCGTCTGCGGCGCATCTGCCGCTTCTACGGCGCCGAGCCGCGCTTCATTCTGACCTCGGCCACCATTGCCAACCCACAAGAGCTGGCCGAGACCCTGATCGAGGCGCCGGTCCGCCTCATCCCTCCCGACCTCGATGGTGCGCCGCAGGCGGAGAAGCACGTCCTGATCTACAACCCACCCGTCATCGACCCAGCCCTCGGAATCCGCCGCGCCTACACCCTCGAGGCCACCCGCATCGCCGGGCAGTTCCTGCAGCACGGCGTGCAGACCGTGGTCTTCGCCCGCGCCCGGCTCACGACCGAAATCCTCCTGGGGTACCTGCGCGACACGCTGGGCCAGGCGGGTGGGGACTCGAGCAGCATCCGCGGATACCGCGGCGGCTACCTGCCCCTGGAACGCCGCGAGATCGAGGCCGGGCTGCGCGACGGCAGCGTGCGCGGCGTGGTGGCCACCAACGCTCTCGAGCTCGGCGTGGACATCGGCCAGCTGGGGGCAGCGGTGATTGCCGGCTACCCCGGGACGATCGCCAGCCTGTGGCAGCAGGCCGGACGGGCCGGCCGGCGCAGCGAGACGTCGGCCGTGGTACTGGTGGCCTCGGCCGCGCCGCTCGATCAGTTCATCGCCCTGCATCCCCGCTACCTCTTCGAACGATCTCCCGAGCACGGGCTGATCAACCCCAACAACCTGGCCATCTTGCTGCGCCACCTGCGCTGCGCCGCCTTTGAGCTCCCCTTTGAGCAGGGGGAGGGCTTCGGCAGCGCCAGCGACGTCGCGGACTTGCTCGAATTCCTCGTGGAAGAAGGCGAGCTGCACCGCTCCAACGGCACCTACCGCTGGGTGGCCGAGTCGTATCCGGCGGAGGGGATGTCGCTGCGGGCCAGCACAGACGACACCGTGGTCATCCAGGACATCGGCGAGGGCAGGCCGGTGGTCATCGGGGAAGTCGATCGGGTGTCCGCGCCGCTGCTGCTCCACGAAGGCGCCGTGTACATCCACGAGGGCCGAACCTTCCTGGTCTCCAGGCTGGATTGGGAGAACGCGCTGGCCGAGGTGCAGCCGGCCGAGGTGGACTACTACACCGATGCCTCGGAGGTGGTCGATCTGGAGGTGCTCGAGGTGTTCGACGCGGACGAGACCTCCTCCGCCCGAAGGGCGCATGGACGGGTGCGGCTGACGGCCCAAGCGACCTCCTTCCGCAAGGTCAAACGCTACACCCACGAGACGCTTGGCTATGGGGCCATCGATCTGCCGCCGCGCGAGTTCGAAACCACAGCCTATTGGATGTGGATCGCGCCCGATGTGGCGAAGCGTTTGGAGGAGGAGGGCGTTCTGCTGCCGCCGAACGACTACGGCCCGGATTGGGCACGGGCGAGCGAAGCCGCCCGCCGCCGCGACGGCGGGCGGTGCCGGCAGTGCGGCGCGCCCGAGCGCGAGGGCCGCAAGCACCACGTCCATCACCTGCGGCCGTTCCGCGACTTCGGATACGTGCCGGGCGAGAACCGCAACGACCTCCTGGCCAACAGCCTCGACAACCTGATCACCCTCTGCCCCGCCTGCCATCACAGGGCGGAGACCGCCCGCGGCGCCCGCACCGCCCTCGGCGGGCTGGCCTACGCGCTGGCCAACATCGCCCCGCTGTTCCTGATGTGCGATCCGCGCGACCTCGGCTCGATGGCCGAGATGCGCTCCAAAGAGACCCGCGCCCCGACCATCACGCTCTACGATCGGGTGCCCGAAGGCCTCGGCCTAGCAGAGCGGCTGTACGATCTGCACGCGGATCTCCTGCGCGGGGCAGGGGAATTGGTGCGGAGCTGCCCGTGTGCCGACGGCTGCCCGGCATGCGTGGGGCCCGTCGCCCCGGGCGCAGGCGAGGTCAAGGTGCTGACAATGCGCTTGGCTGAGGCTCTGCTGACCGCGGCGAAGGCTTGACTCGGATTCCCATCCGGCTGAGAATGCTGCGATCCCACGAGAAATGGACCTGTCGATGACACCGCACATCCTTCGCTGCGCCTGGTGCTTGCTCGCTGCAGCAGCGCTTGCTGCCTGCGGCCCGTCGCCCGTCACGCCTGCGGCTGCAGTCCCCACCAGCACGGTGACGATCGTCCCGCGCACTACGCTCCCCCTACCCATCGTGCCTGCTGCGCCCAGCGCGCCGGCCGGCTGTGATCGGGATCAGGTCGTCGTGGACCTGCGGTCATCGCTTCCCTACGCGGAGGCCAGCCTCAGCCACAGCGCCCTGTACAACGTGCACACGCTCAACCTGTGGTTCGTCGATCCCGGGATCGACCCATCCGCCGCTGAGGCGGACATCTCCCGCTATGCGGACATGGCGCTGCGCGACGCCGCCGCCGTCAGCCACGTCCTCCGCCAAGCCAGCGCGTGCGTCGCCTCCGCCTTCGATGGCATCACCATCCGCGTCGTCGATCGAGAGTACAACGAGTGGTACACAGGCCAGGTGGACCCTCGCCTCGTCCCAACGTCCGCAGGCCTGAGCCAGGATGATCTCGCTCAGCTGGCCTCGGCCTTCGTGCCTGGCTACCAGCGCAGCAGCGCCCCGCGCCCGGCCCCCGAGAGCGCAAGCACCGCCGAGACATGCCGCTGGGACGAGGCCCACGCCCGCCTTGAGGTGCTCTTCGGCGCCGGCCAGCCGAACGCCACCTCCTACGTGGTCCGCGACGACGAGGGCACGAACGTCTGGGTGCAGTGGGAAGGGCCGCCGGTCTTCGAGATCTTCCTCGCCGATGTGACGCGCATCGCCAGCGTGCTGCCCTGCCTGGAATCGATGGACACGCTGTGGTTGATCTACGTGGACAGCGAGGGACAGACGCAGCTGATCCTGGCGGCAGCGGGTGAGGCCGTGCGCACCGTCGAGCCTGCCCAGCTGGTGGAGCACCTCGAGATCATCTATCCGCCGCCGCAGTGACGGCGGTCCTCGCGCCGCCTGCTCAGCCCTCGGCAGCCGCCTGCGGCTGTGCCGATCGTGGCAAGTACAGCAGGACCACGGCCGTCAGCACCAGAGCAGCCCCCGCAGCCTGTCCCGCCGAGAGGCCTTCGCCAAGGGTCAGCCAGGCCAGCGACACGGTGAACACCGGCTCAAGCGTGCTGATGAGGGAAGCCGCCGTCGCGCCGATGCGCTTCATCCCGGCCAAGAAGGCGCCGATGGGAAGGATGGTGCTGAGCACCACCATGGCGGCGAGGAGCCGTGCCTGTGGCGCGCTGAGAGCGTTGGGCCAGCCTCCCTCCAGGGAGGCGATCAGGCAGAAGGTCACCGACGCCCCGAGCAGAATCCAGCCCGTCGCCACCCACGGATCGCTGCCGCGCAAGGCGCGTTCGCTCACCAGGATGTAGCCCGCATACCACCCAGCCGAACCCAGGGCGAACGCAACCCCCACCGGATCGAGCGGGGCGAGGAACAGCGCCGACGGCGCACGAACGCCCACGGTCAGCGTCACCCCCGAAAGCGCAAGCAGCATCGACAGCCACTCCCTGCCCAGCGGCCGTCTGTGCCCCACCGCCCACGCCAGTAGAGCCACCAGCACCGGGTAGAGGTACAGCAGCACCGCCGCCACGGAGGCAGGGATGCGCTGCAGGGCGGAGAAGAACAGGGTCGCTTGGACCGCATACCCCACCCCGCCGAGCGCCAGCCACGTCAGCACCCGCTGCCGGCTGGGGAACAACGAGCCGTGCCTGAAGACCACGAGCAGGCCCCCCAGCAGAAGGGCTCCGCCGGCGAAGCGCCATGCCAGGACGGTCCACATCTCGAGGTCGGTCTGAAAGGCCATCTTCGCCAGGATCGCCAGCGTGCCGAAGCCGGCAGCCGAGAGGGCACACAGCGCTCCCCCGGCCCAGCGAGACGACAAGAGGGATCGGCCTGACTCGAGATCGGTCACGACGCGCCTCCCGGCTCTCACCCAGCCGCCACGCGGTACACGATCCTCTCCCCGTAGCCGGTGATCACCTTGCGGTAGCCGCTCAGCATGCGGTCGACATCCCGGTCGCCGCTGTCGACGAGCAGGGGCCGGCCTTGGAGCGCGTGGATCTTGTGCGGCGTGCTCACCACCACCAGGTTCTCCGGACCGACCTTGCGGATCACCGCCGGGCTGATGGGTTGATTGCCCCGGCCCAGCACGTAGCCCTGCCCCCCGACCGGCGACAGCACGATCCGCGCCGGCGCGGCCTCAAGGACCTGCAGCAGCGAGGCCTCGCTGCAGTCGCGTAAGATGAGCTGCCCCCCGCGGAGCACGTCCACCCCGAGAAGGGTCTTCTCCAGCCCCATGTGTTCGAGGATGGCGCGCGTGGTCGTGCCGGGGCCGACGATGTAGGTCACCTGCGGGGCCATGGACTCGATCACGTCCAAGGCGATGGCGTCGAGGGCGGCCCGCTCGGCCAGCGGCGTGGGGGCCTTCCTGCCCTGGAGCCACTGCCGCTCGAACGGGACGCGCAGGACACCGTACAGGCGCGGCGCCAGTCGGCCGGCGCGGTACTCGTCCTCGTCGAGGTCCATCACCTCGGCCGGGTTCGTCGGGGGATCCTGGCCCAGCAGGAATCGCAGGGCGAGCTGGCCGGCGCGTTCGGGGGAGGTGGCGAAGCAGGCGGAGTGGATCTTCACCCCGGCGGGGATGCCCAGGGTGGGCACGGATTCGCCGACGGCATCGACCACGTCGCGCGCGGTGCCGTCGCCGCCGGCGAACAGGATCAGGCGCGCGCCGAGGCGGAGCATCTGCGACGCGGCGCGGCGGGTGTCTTCGGCCGTGGTTGCGCCGCGGTGGATCTCGCCGATGACCCGAGGCGAGAAGCCGGCACGCCGCGCCGCCTCTTCCCCCATCTCCGCCGGATAGGTGAGCAGGTCGAACGCGTGGCGGTGAGGCAGCAGCGGCGCGAGGGCGGCGCATGCGCGCCCCGGAGCCGTCGGCCGCGCTCCGAGGGCGCGCGCCCGACGCTGAATCTCCTCTCCGTCGCTGCCCTTCAGACCAACCCGGCCCCCGAGGCCGGCGACCGGGTTGACGATTAGGCCTAGGACCAAGCGCTCAGCCACCGGCGAGACCACCTCCATCGACCACCAATGCCGCGCCCGTCGTGTAGGATGAGGCATCGCTGGCCAGAAACAACGCTGCCTGGGCGATCTCCTGCGGTGTGCCGATGCGCCCGAGGGGCCTGCGCGCCGCTTGGGCGAGGAAAGCGGCATCGTCCTGCTGCAGCTGGCGCGCCTCCGCGCGCAGCATGGGGGTGTCGGTATCGCCCGGGCACAGGCAGTTGACGCGGATGCGGTCCGGGCCGAAGTCGATGGCCATGGCGCGGGTGAGCTGGACGACGGCGCCTTTGCTGGCGCAGTAGACCGCGGCCCGCGGTCCACCCACGAGCCCCCAACCGGAACCCAGGTTGATGATGCTGCCGCCGCCTGCCTGGCGCAGGGCGGGGATGGCTGCCTTGCACATCAGGAAGACCGACTTGGCATTCACCGCCATCACCCGATCCCACTCCGCCTCATCGAGGTCGAGCACGGTCCGCCGGACGATGACCCCGGCGGCGTTGACCAGAATGTCGAGGCCGCCGAGGACTTCGATGGCGCGCTGCACGGCCTGGCTGCAGTCTGCGGCGCGCGTCACGTCGCAGGCGATGAACTCTGCCCGGCCTCCCTGGGCGACGATGGCCTCGGCCGTCTGGCGGCCGCGCTCGCCGTCCACGTCGGCGGCGAGCACGGCGGCGCCTTCGCGGGCGAAGAGTTCGGCGCAGGCACGACCGATGCCGGAGGCAGCGCCGGTGATCAGGGCGCGTTTGCCGCTCAGCGTTCCCATCGGGGCCTCCTTCAACCTTGGCTGGCTAGGCCGCCTGCAATCTCGCCCCCGTCGATGACGAAGGCCTGGCCGGTGATGAACGATGCCTCATCCGAGGCGAGAAAGGCGAACAGGGCCGCCACCTCCTCGGGCCGGCCCAACCGCCTGAGCGGGATGCGCGCGGCGCAGGCCTCGAGCATCTCCGGCGTGTACTCCGCCTGCTGCATCGGAGTCAGGATGTAGCCTGGGCAGATGACGTTGACCCGAACCGTGGGAGCCAGTTCCAGCGCCATGCTGCGGGTGAGCTCGATCACGCCGGCCTTGGAGGCGTTGTAGTCGGCGTAGTAGGGATACCCCATCAGGCCATTGGTGGAACCCATGTTGAGGATGACGCCGCCGCCGACGGCGAGCATGCGTCGGGCGGCCTCCTGAGCGGCGTAGAACATGCCGTGCAGGTTGGTGTCGATCACTTGGCGCCAGGTTTCGGGGGTGATGTCCAGGAAGGGGCGGCGCAGGCTGATGCCGGCGTTGTTGATGAGGATGTCCAGGCCGCCGAACTGCCGATCGAGAGAGGCGAAGGCGGCGCGCACCTGCTCCGGCTGAGAGACGTCGGCGCAGAGGACCGGGTCCACGCCCGGCATCTCCCGGCGGAGGCGGCCGCAGGCTTCGGCATCGCGGTCGACCACCGCCACGCGGCAGCCTTCGTCGAGGAAGCGGCGCGCCGTGGCGGCGCCGATCCCTCCTGCCCCGCCGGTGACGAGAACGCGTCTGCCTGCCAAGCCGCGCAGCGTCATCGCGCCTCCTTTCCATGCTTGCGCCGGTAGGCGCGCCACGTGACGGCCCATTGCTCCGGATCATCGAACGGTGTGTGGTCGATGCGGTGGATGGTGCTGTTGTGCGGGGCCGTCTTGACGCGCTCGGGGTCCTCGTAGGCCTCGCGCGCCACGTGCTGCAGGATGTCGGCGTACTCGTCGAGTTCGGCGCGCGAGTAGGATTCGGTGGGCTCGAGGGTGGCCGGCTCGGGGACGATGTGGGGGTGGTGGCTGGTCCAGTAGTGGACGCCGAAGTCGGCGGCGCGCAGGCCGATGTCCTCCGACATCACGCCGGTCTGGCGGGTGAGGTCGTCCCAGCTGTAGCGGACCTGTTCGATGCGCCGCCGCCCGGCGGCATAGGGTGCGCTCACGCCGGGGATCTCGAGCATGCGCTTCAGCAGGTAGTTGTTGTTCAGCACGGCGATTTCGGCGACCTGGCGCAGGCCCTCGGCGCCGAGCGCCATCACCCACGCGTAGGCCTTGACCACCACCGCGACGACACCGTAGAACTTGCGGATCTTGCCGATGCTGCGCGGGCGGTCGTAGTCCCAGTAGTAGCGCTGGCCGTCGAACTCGAGGACCGGCACGGGCAGGAACTCCGCCAGCGCCTCCGTGACGCCCGTGGCGCCGACCGCTGGGCCCCCACAGCCGTGGGGGGTTCCGAAGGTCTTGTGCAGGTTGAAGTGACACAGGTCGAAACCGGCTTCGCGTGCGCGCGTGATGCCGAGGATGCCGTTGGCGTTGGCCTGGTCGTAGGCGCACAGTCCGCCGGCCTCGTGGACGATGCGAGTGAACTCGGCGATGTGCGGATTGAAGATGCCGGTGTCTTCGGGGTTGGTGATGACCAGCCCGGCGGTGCGCTCCGACACCGCGGCCCGCAGGGCCTCGACGGGGGGATAGCCGTTCTCGTCCGGGTAGAGCGTGAGGATCTTGAAGCCGGCGGTGCGGGGGCAGGCGGCGTCGGAGGGGTGGGAGAAGATGGTGGTGATGATCTCGTCGCGCTGCTCGGCCTCGCCGCGGGCGGCGTGGTAGGCGCGGATGATGGCGGCATTGGTGTAGATGGCCTGTGAGCCGGCGCCGGGCTGGAAGGTGAAGCGATCCAGTCCGGAGATCTCCCTCAGGATCTGCTCGAAGCGGTACAGAATCTCCAGGATTCCCTGGACGGTATCCTCCGGCTGGAGCGGGTGGAGCTCGCTCACCTGCGGCAGCCGCGCCAGCTGGTCGTTGACCTTGGGGTTGGCCTTCATGGTGCAGGTGCCCTGTCCGACGTCGATGTTGAGGTCGGCGCCGAGGTTCTCCTGGGATAGGCGCAGGTAGTGGCGAAGGACCTGCGGCTGGGAGAGTTCGGGCAAGGCCGGGGGAGTGCGGCGGCGCAGCGCAGGCGGGATGCGGGCCAACACCTCGCCGACCGCGTCGGCCACATCTGGTTCGGCCTGTGGGATGAGCAGGGCGCGCTGTCCCGGCTGACTCAACTCGAACAGGATCGGTTCGTCCCAACGGGCCTGGTGGAAGCGGCGCAGGCGCGGCCGGCCGTCCATGTAGCGAGCGGCGGTGATGTCGGGGCTCATCGGAGCACCTCCTCCAGGGCCATCGCCAGGCGGTCGATGTCCTGCTGGGTGTGCAGTTCAGTGACGCAGTACAGGGCGCTCTGTCCCAGGGCCGGGAACTCGGTCGAGAGGTCCTTGCCGCCGAGGATGCCGCGCGCCTGCAGGGCGGCGTGGATCGCGGAGACCGAGCGGCCGGTGCGGTCGACGTTGACGACGAACTCCTTGAAGTGGGGCGCCGCCAGAGCCGGGCTGCGGACGCCGGGCAGCGCGCCGAGGCGCTGCGCCGCGTAATGCGAGCGCTGCAGGATGAGTCGGCCCACTTCGAAGAACCCCTGCGGGCCCATCAGGGCCATGTACACGCCGGCGGTGATCCCCCACAGCGCGGCGGCCGTCCCCACCCACTCGTTGCCCCGCTCGCGCCGGGCGAAGGAGGTTCGCTCGTAGAAGACGTCGCCGAAGCCGTACTCGCCTTCGACGGCGGTGGGGGCGATGCCGAACAGGCGGGAGGGGTACTCGCGCACGTAGCGCACTTCGTCGCGCGTGGCGAGGAAGCCGGCGTGACCGCCCCCGTACTGCATGTGCATGCCCAACGGCTGCAGGTCGCCGCAGACGATGTCCGCCCCGTAGGCGCTGGGTGGAGCCAGGACGCCCAGGGAGATCGGATCGACTTCGACGACGAACTCGGCGCCGTGCTCGTGAGCGAGGCGGCCGATCTCGGCCGCGTTCGCTTCGAGGGTGCCCAGATAGGAAGGGACCTCGAGGAACACCGCGGCCGTGTCGGGGGAGAGATGCTGCTGGAGGTCATCCAGGTCCAGCATGCCGGTGGCTGGGTCGAAGGCGATGGCAACGACCTCGAGCACGGGCTTGCAGTAGTCGCGGAACTTGGAGAGCTTGTCGCGGCCGATGCTGGCGGGGACCAAGACTCGGCCTCGGCCGTTGATGCGGCCGGCCATGCGCAGCGCGGTGGCCGCTGCCTGGTAGCCGTCGTAGGTGGGGATGCTGACCACGTCCATGTCGACCAGTTCCCCCATCATACTGGCGTACTCGAACAGGGCCTGGAAGCGGCCGTGGTCTTCGTAGGGCTCACCGGCGTAGGCGGTGAGGAACTCGCTGCGGCTGTTGATCTCGTCGCAGACGGCGGGCACATAGTGCGGCCAGCAGCCGGCTCCGAGGAAGGAGAGGAACTCCTGGCAGGTGCGGTTGCGGGAGAGCAGCCCCTCCACGTGCCGGCGGAGCGCCTGCTCCGACAGGAACGGCTCCGGCAGGTCCAGCGGCCTGTTCAGCCGCAGTTCCGCGGGGATCTCCTGGTAGAGGTCGTCGATGCTCGCCGCGCCGATGTGCTGCAGCATCTGGGCCTTCACCCCGGGTGCGGAATTGGGGATGAACGGATAGGTGATGGTGTGGTCACGCTCCACGTCAGCACTCCTAGTGAGAGTTTCCTTGCTACTGTACCTCGAAACGCGTTTGCGGGAAGGTGGGGATTCATTCAGAAGGAGGGATCGGACGGTTGCCGTGCGGCGCCGCTGCTCGCACGAAAGGCAGGGCGACGGGTTGGAGGTCGATCAGGGGAGCGGTTGCTGCTGGATGGATGCCAGCGCGCGGACGAACTGAGCGGTGATCCAGGCCGGAGAGGTGATGGCCGTTCCGACTGCCACGGCGTGAGCGCCTGCCGAGAGAGCCTGTTGCGCCAGCGCGGGTGTGTTGTATCGTCCCTCTGCGATGATGGGTGTGGACAGCCGCGCCACCAGGAGACGCACGAGATGCAGGTCCGGCGGGGATCCTTGATCGGGAACGGCCTGTGCCGAGACCCCGGCCAGCGTGGTGGCGATGAGATCGGCTCCGAGGCTGGCAGCCTGCAGACCCTCCTCGAGAGTGCCGATGTCGGCCATGATCGGGACCTTGAGGTCGCGATGGATCTGCCGCATCAGCTTCTCGACGGCGTCTCCCGCCAGGCGGCGTCGGGCGGAGACCTCCAGGGCGATGATGTCCGCGCCGGCTTCCACCAGGGCAGCAGCCGCCTCGAACGAGGGGGTGATCAGAGGGGTGGGTCTGAACGAGTAGTCTTTGGAGATGGCTACGATGGGTAGCGTTGTGACGCGCCGCACGGCACGAACATGGCTGGGCTGGTCGATCCGTAGAGCAACGCAACCTGCCTGTGCGACGGTGGCCGCGATGGCCGCGATGACATGGGGGTCATCCATGGGAGCGCCGGGATCCGCCTGGACCGACACGATGAGGCCGCCCTTGATGGCTGCCAGCAGCTCAAGGGTGGATAGGCGGCGGGTCGTCATTCGCGTGCCTCCAAGCGAGAGGCCGCCATCCTCAAGTGGTCATGCAAGGCGTCTGTTGGGCGGACGCCGCCGGCTGCCAGTGCGCGCAGCAAGGCGCCGACTGCTGGAGGGTACCGAGGCTTTCGGAAGGAGGCCATGGGCAGGAGGTGCAGGAGTGCACGGGTGAAGGGCGTGATGAGGTGCGGGCCAGCGCGGGCTACACCACCCACGAGGCTTACCGGCGGGTCTTCCCAAGAGAGTGCGTGGGCTACGGCCTGAGCCGAGCGAGCCAGCCATTCGGCAGCAGCATGGAAGAGCCCCTGGGCAACGGGATCGCCCTCCGCGGCGGCTCTTGCGGCTTGGCTGGCCAGGCTCGCAATGGATGGTCGCGACAATTGGCCGGAGGATGCGGCCTGGCGAACAGCCTCCAGATCCGGAAGGCTCAGCGCGGCTGGGATTAGCTCGACCAGGGTGGTGTGCGGGCCGCGGCCGTCGGCGGCGCGGGCAGCGGCCCGCAGTGCCTCTCGGCCGATATCAAAGGCGCTGCCCTCGTCCCCCAGCAAGTACCCCCAGCCTCCGGATCGGGCTGTTCTTCCGTCTGGGTGCTGCCCATAAGCCGCCGAACCCGTGCCAGCAATGACAACGATACCCGGACCCCCGGCGAAGGCGCCGGTCTGTGCGGTGACGGTGTCCTCGACGGCCGCCAGGTGGTGGACCGGCAGCAGTGCTTCGATGACGGCTGCTGCGCGGTCCCAGCCGCCGGTCAACCCCAGACAAGCAGCCTTCAGGCCAGCCCGGAGCGGCTGGCCGGCATCGTCGAACGCGGAGCGGATGACTTGAGTCAGCGCTTGGCGAAAGCGCTCTTGCCCGCCTGGTTCGCCAACGTGGTTGCATGGGCCGGCCCTGCCCATCCCGAGCACTCGCCCCTGTTCATCAGCCAAGATGGACAGACTGTGGGTCTGGCCGCAGTCGGCTCCAAGGAAGAGGCTCATCGCGTGCCGCTCACGGCGTTTGGGATTGATGACGACTCCGGATTGGCTGCTGTGGGGAGGGCATCGAGCACCGCCCAGCCGCGCGAGTAGGCATATCTGCCGCGCTCGAAAATCTGGCGGATGCCTTGGACGGTTACCGGGATGTCGCTGCGCACCTGGGCGGCATACGGCTGGTTGGGCAACACCACGGGGAGATCAGAGAGCAGGATGGGCAAGATCCGCTCAGGCGGGACAACGACCGCGTGCTCCTGTACGCCCAGCTCGGGGTTGACTGCTTCATACGTGCCTGTGAGGTCGACATCTCCGCCGGGGAGGAAGGCCAGGGTGCAGTGAGCCGGCACGTGGTTGGGGTTCAGGATTGTGAGCCACTCACGTTCCTCCAAGGGAAAGCGGTCGGACGTCAAGACCAGGCAATCGACATAGGTCCACAAGGTTTCCAGCTCTCCCAGCGGGCCCGGGTGAAGCAGGAACGTAGCCATGCTGTTGGTGACTTGCTCATTTGGGAGACGATCCCCCACGGTGGCTTGGGCAATCACGGGGACCGTGCTACGCAGAAGCAGGCCGAATCGCTGGCGCGGATTGCAGCCCGGCGGGAGATTCGCCGTGCCGAGGTTGTCGGCCCCTTCAGCCAGATGCAGTCGCCCTTGCCTGCGCGGCGGGAGGCGGAAGCTAAAATCGGCGGGAGGCTCGTTCTCGTAGAAGAAAGTGAGGGCAATGTCCGCCTGCTGGAGCGGGCTGAGGTTCACCACCAGCAGCCACGCGTCGTAGATGTTGGTGCTCTGGACCATCTGCCCGGACACCCAATCGCGAAAGGGCGCGTACTGGTTGAAGAATTCAGTGGCATACCACTCGCGATACATGTCGTTCATCTCCCATCAGGCTTTGAGGGCGCCAAGGGTGAGGCCGCGCGTGACGTACTTCTGCAGGAAGGTGAAGAGGACGACGATCGGCAGGGTGAGGAGCACGCCGCCCGCGAGCAACACCTCCCGTTGAGCCACCCCGCCCGAAGCGCCGCGCAGGGTGAAGAGGCGGTAGAGCGCGACGGAGGCAGTCTGGACCTCGAGGTCTTTGGTGAGGAAGATCGTGAACAAGACGTCGTTCCACACGAGCACCACATTGCTGACGACCACGGCGATCAGCACCGGCGCCGACAGGGGAAGCACGACATGCCACAAGGCAGCCACGCGCGTGCAGCCGTCGATCATCGCCTGGTCCTCGAGGTCTTTGGGCAGGCTGATGAAGTAGCTGCGCAGCAGCAGGACGGAGTACGGCACCGTGAGGCCGGTGAAGGCGATGATCATACCCAGACGGGTGTTGTACAGGCCGAGGCGAACGTAGGCGATGTACAACGGCAGCAGGAGGAGAACGAAAGGCAGCATCTGGGTGATGAGCAGGCCGTACGTCACGCCTTGCTTGCCGCGGTAGCGATAGCGGGCCAGGCTGTAGGCCGCCGGGCAGGCGACCGCAAGCGAAAGGACGGCTGTGATCAGGCTGTAGGAAACCGAGTTCGTCAGCGGGACGGCGAAGGTGCGCAGGGCCTTGCCGTAGGCGGCGAGCGTGACGTGGGAGGGCAGCCAGCGCGGCGGGTAGGTGTAGAGCTCGGCCACGGGGCGGAGGGTGGAGGTCAGGAGCCAAAGAAAGGGCATCAGGATAGCAGCCGACAGCGCGAGCAGCAGGCCGTACACGGCTATGCCGTTGAGGGCTCCTAGCACCTTTCGGCGCCTGCGCTCGGCTGCAGCTGAGCGGGCTGAGGTCGACATCCCCCCTCACTCCTCGAACTGGCTGCGGCGGACATACAGCGAGGCGAACACCAGGCTGATGGCCATCAGGCCCACGCCCACGGCCGCACCCTTGCCGAGATCGAATTGACGAAACGAGACCTTGTACACAAGCGGTGCGAGGGTGGTGGAGTCGATGCCAGGGCCACCTTCGGTGAGCAAATAGATGGTTGTGAAATCGTTCATCGACCAGATCAGGCCCAGGATGAACAGGAGGCTCAAGACCGGGACGATACAAGGCAGAGTGATGTACCAGAACTCCGTCCAGGCGTTGGTGCCGTCGACCCTGCCTGCTTCGCGCAGCTCCTGGGGAATGCTCTGGAGGGCTGCCAGGAGGGCCAGGTAGTTGTAGGGAAACCACATCCACGTGGCCACCACGAGGATGGCCGGCCACAGCCAGGCTCGCTCTGCCAAGAAGCTGACGTTGTGCTCGATCAGGCCCAAGGAGCTCAGGTAGTAATTGAGCAACCCCCACTGACCGTCGTAGATCCAGCGCCAAGTGAGCGCGCTGGTGGCTGTGGGCATCATCCAGGGGACCAAGATGATCGAGCGCCAAAGCCACCGCAACCTGAGGTCTCGGTTGAGGAGCAGGGCCAGGAGCAAGCCCACGGCCAAGGGCAGAAGGGTGGCGCCAAGCACCCAGATGGCTTGGTTGCGGAGGTAGGCCCACAGGTATGGGTCGCGCAGCAAGGCGGCGAAATTGCACAATCCGCAGAAATGCTCGGAGTCGATCCCCTCGGTCAATTTGAACCGATTGAGGCTGAGGAGAACCGAGCGAACCAAGGGAAAGCCGATCACCAGGAGCACGAACACGAACGCGGGAACGAGCAGAAGACCGCCTTCGGCGGCTTGGCCCCGAAGACGAGGAAGACGGAGGGTTCGACCCAGCCGGGGGGGGTTCACGAGCGCGAGTGGACTTGTCATAGGAGTGCCTGGAGCTGCGCCCGGCCTGGGCCAACGTCGCGAGCTTGCCGGGCAAGGTACGCGACGGGCAGGAGAGTGTGCGTTGTGAGGGCCATGGCCTGTTGCTCTACTCCGTCCGTCGATTCGTCAGAAGCCGGGCGCAGCTCCACCTGGCACGTACGACAGCCGAGTGTGCAGGGCTATGCTCTGGCTGCCTCGATCAGTGGCAGGGCCAGCTCTCGCACCTGCGTGTAGAGTCCCTCCGGGGTGAGTTCTCCGCGATACATCGAGACCAGCAAGGGATACGCCGCACTGGTGATCTCGTCCCGCGCGAGGAAACCCTGGTACGGCATCATCCGGCTGTTGGCCTTGACGGCGTCCCAGGCGCGCCACCACCACTCGATGGCAGGATCGTAGGCGACTTGCAGTCGATCGGCGGTGGTCCAGTCGGTCGTGGGCGGGTTGGTCCCGTCATTGTGCATCCAGACCGTCTGCGTGCGGGTGAGAATCGCCAGGAGATCGGCGACGGCCTGAGTGTTTCCCTCGGGGCTGGTCTTCAGCCGGTAGAAGCCTGTCAGGCTGAACGAATGGAACGGCTGCTGCTCAGGGCTGGAGGGCCCGATCGGGTAAGGGCAGAGGGTCGTCTTGCTCGGGTTGACGATCTGGGCCTCCGGATCGAGAGCCGCGCCTACGCTGTAGAACCAGTTGCCGTGGTCCAGCGCGGCGATCTGGCCCATGGCGTATGCCTGCTCGGCCTCAGCCCAGGTCCAATTCAGGGCCGCTTCGGGGGTCAGCTCCATCAGGGCTTTGATGAACTCCGCGGCCTGAATCCAGGCCTCCCGTTCCGAGCCATCCTCGCGGAAGTCCCCGAAGGTAAGGCCGTTTCCCAGCCAGAGGAAGGAGACCGAGTCCATGGTGCTCCAGTCCGCCCCGAGCTTCAGGCCATACGGCTTTTCGAAGCCCGGCTGTTCGGCCATGCGCCTCAGCCCGGCCAGGAAGCCATCGTAGGTGGTCAGGGTTGCTGGATCGACGCCGGCCGTTTCCATCACATCTTTGCGCAAGACGATGGCCTGGTTTTCGAGGCCGAACGCGATCATCACCAGGGAGCCGTCAGGGCACAGGTCGTTGGCCGGGGGCTGGAAGATCGCGGGGATGCGGGTGTCGACCCACCACCGGGGCATCTGGTTGTCCATGGGAAGCAGGATGCCTTGCGCGCACCAGTTGGCGGTGGCGCCGCCCCAGTTGTAGCTGATATCGACGGGTTCGTTGGCCAACACGAAGCCCGGGGTCCGCTGATCGATCTCGCCCCACCCCACGAGTTCCCAATGGATCGTGCCGTTGGGATAGCGCTTCTTCCATTCGGCCGTGACGAAATCCATCAGCTCCTGGTTGTGCTCGGCGGGGTTGTTCGGATCGAACCAGTGAACGATGCGCACCTCGAGGGGGTCGGTGCTGGCCACGTTGGAGATCCACGACTCGTACGTTGTGTCGCTTGGTGCGGGCCGAGGTGGAGCGGAGGTGGGGGCTGCAGGTTGGGCCGCGGGCGGTGTCTCGGCTGGCGTCGCCGGCGCGCAGTGCGCCAATGCGGCGCTCCCAAGGATCAGGCTGCCGCCCTTGAGAAAGTCACGGCGTGAGAGACGTTTGGCCTTCATCTTCTTCTCCTCTTCGGGAACGCCTCGGACAAGCTGACTCTCGGCGGGTGTGAAACAGGTTCATGAACGCAAGCCCATACGCACCTCCGGAAGGCGTGCACAGCCCCTGGTGTCACAGGTGCCTGATCCTGGCTCGATAGCGGGCAAGGACCACGCGAGGGTCTTCGGCGGCGTCAAGGTTGGAACTCAGCAGGATGTGAGGCTGCTGCCCACGAGCCCGGAGCAGTATTGTCGCCTCATACACCATGGCGTGGAGCAGCGCCGCACCGACGATGGTGGAGGTGGGACAGACGCGTGCCGGCAGGCCCGGAATGTCGAGCGCAGCGTCGCCGCTGACGCCGCCGTTGTCGAGCACCACGTCGGCCAACTCGAACAGGCGCTTGCCGCTGGAATGGCGCGATGAGCTACTGCGCGATTGCCCCAGAGATGTCAGCGCGATCACCGGCAGACCCCAGCGCCGAGCCTCGAGCGCCGCCTCGATCGGACCGGGGTTGCGCCCGGAATTGGAGACGACCACCATAATGTCGTGCGGGGAGAACGTGTAGCGGCGCAGCACCAGGGCGACATAGCCCTCGAGCCGCTCCAAATCCGTGCTGCCTAGCGCACTCTCGTGAAGCATAAGGCCCGAATCGAGAATCGGGCTGACGTTGACCAGGCCCCCGGCGCGATAGAACAGCTCCTCGGCCAGCATGTGGCTGTGACCGGTGCCGAAGATGTGAATCAGGCCGTCGTTCGCTATACACTCGGCCACCAGTTTGGCCGCGGCGCGGATAGCCTCGGCTTGGGATTCCTCGACTTTCGTAAGCAAGTTGCGGAGAGTCTCGAAGACCGCGTGCATGAGGTCAGCGCACCTCGCTAGGCAGTGGCTCGACCGAATCGTTCCAGCGAGCGCGTGTTGTCCCAGGCCGTGATGCGGTCTGGCCGGAAGCAAATCACCACATTCGGCGCCTCCTCGAGCATCCAGCGGGCCATTGGGTGATTGAGACCGGCCTCGCCAAGGTAGCGGCGATAGATGCGACGCAGCACCGGCTGGCCTTCCTCGACGAAGGTGGCGCGGCCCTCCAAGAGCACGCCTTTGTAGGCCAGCGCGAAATCGCCCTCCACCGTGTCGACGACCAGAGCCACGGCGGGATTGCGTCGCAGGTTGCTGGCCTTCACCGAGCGGGGGGACATGCTGACGTAGACAAGCCCGGCCTCGAAGAGGTACCACACCGGCACGACGTGAGGCCGCCCGTCCGGGCGGACCGTGGCAAGCCGGCCGAGGTAGGGGCCGGTCAGAAACGCAAGAATTTCATCCGGCGTCATATCATCTCGGCGACCCATCCCACACCGAGCGCCTCCAGTCGCTCACGGGTTGGGGCTCCGGTCTCTGGATCCCACCCCATCAGTTCGTAGAAACAGGTGAGCGCCCGCTCCACTTGTTCTGGATCGAGACGGTTGCCGGCGGAGGGGCCCTCGGCAAAGGGACGGCTGAAGATCGGCGGTACCACATCGTCTGCCCGCGTCAGGCCGTGGCGGCAATTGAAGGCCCGCGCCATGGTGTAGGCCCGCTCTCCACCTCGCAGCAGTTCTTCCAAGGTCACGTCCCAGCCAGTGATGGCGCACACCATCTCCACCAACTTCGGCCTCTCGTACGTGAAGAAGACAAAGCCGCAGAACCCCAGTAGGTTGTTGACCACCGACCAGGGGATTTCCACGCTGGCCAGCCGCATCTTGGCTGGCCCCAGGTCGTCGATGGGCAAGGGTTCGGTGATGCCAAAGGGCCGCAGTGGCTCGATGGCCTCCTTGGTGGTGTAATCGGTGTCGTGGATGTTGTGGTTGTGGTCCGCGCCAGTCGGTGAGACGGCGTAGCCGATGCCCAGGGCATACTTGACGCGCGGTTCGTGCATGGGGACTTCCTGCCCCTTGACATGAACCGCCAACGCCGCTGTGCCTCGGCCCAGATGGCTGGCTGCGCGGCGGCAGCCCTCCGAGAGGAGGCGCCCAAATCCCTCTCGGCGGCCCATTAACTCCACTGCCTGGAGCATGGCGGCGGCATTTCCGAAACGAAGGTCCAGGCCTTCGGTGTCGGCGGTCGTTATCAGGCCCCGCTCGAAGCAGTCCATGGCCCAGGCGATCGTCACGCCCGTGGAGATGGTGTCGAGACCATAGGCGTTGCACAGCTCGTTGGCCTTGGCGATCGCAGCCAGGTCGGCCACCCCACACATCGAGCCAAAGGAGGCGACCGTCTCGTATTCCGGGCCGCCGTAGACGGGATCGACGCGCAGAGGGCCGTGCCGGATTTCGACCACGCGCTTGCAGTGCACCGGGCAGGCGAAGCAGGTGGCGCGCTCCTTCAGGAGGGTGTCGCGCAGGGCCTCGCCGCTGATCGCCTCCCAGCCATCGTCGAACGTGCCCTTCTGGAAATTGAACGAAGGCAGGCCGCCGATGAGCTGATGATGAGCCAGACCGGAATTGGTTCCCTGGTCGCGCAGGTCGGCTGCCCAAGTCTGTGGGTAGTGACCGGCGTACCAGCGGGCCAAGTGGTTGAGATGGGAAGGGTCGGCGATGGGCACGCGGCCATGGCCGCGGACGGCTACGGCTTTCAACCGCTTGCTCCCCATCACCGCCCCTAGGCCGGTTCGGGCGGCGGCACGATTGACGTCGTGCATCACGGCTGAAATGGGGGAGAGTCGCTCGCCAGCAGGCCCGATCTGAGCTACCCGCACGCGGGGATCTCCCAGTTCTTCCCGCAGGGCAAGTTCGGTCTGTGCGGTGAGCATTCCCCAGAGGTGTTGTGCCGGCCGAATCTCTACCTGCCCGTCGTTCACCCACAAGTAGACCGGTTCAGGGGACCGTCCGTGGATGAGGATGGCATCGTAGCCGGTCTTGGCCAGCTCCGCGCCCCAGTAGCCACCCACGTCCGCCTGGCCGAAGCCGCCGGTCAGTGGGGACTTTCCCCCCACGGTGCTGCGGCCGCTGCCGCCAATGGCGGCGCCTGTGACAGTCCCGTTGGCAAAGATGAGGAGATTCTCTGGCCCCAGAGGGTCTGCTGCGGGCGCGATCTCTTTGAGCAAGTAGTAGGCGATGAACCCCCACCCCCCGAAGTAGAGGCGGCGGAAGTGCTCGTCGAACGGCTCGCTCCACCAGCGGCCTGATGTCAGGTCAACTCGCAAGATTCGACCGTTGCATCCGTACATCGGGGACAATCGCCTCTTGAGGTCACTCCGGATCCGAGGCGCCGGGATGGCGGGGCCGAGGGTCAGTCAAGGTCCGCGCCAGGCGCTCGATTTCTGGAGTGATGGAGCGGCTGGTGGGCGAAGGGTCGGGGTTTTGATACGGATACTTCGCCGCGACCGCTTCGTTCAGGCGCACACCCAATCCCGGGCGATCGGGAATGGGGAGCTGGCCGCCGACCGGCACCTCGACCGGCGGCTCGACGATCTCGTCGCGCCATGGCACGTCATCCACCGGCAACTCCTGGATGAGGAAGTTGGGGGTGCAGGCTGCCAGCTGCAAGGAAGCGGCCGTTCCCAGAGGGCTGCCGGAATTGTGGGGCGCAAAGGAGAGGTAGCGGGCTTCGGCAAGGGAGGCCACGGCACGGGCTTCGAAGAGGCCCCCGACGTGCTGGACGTCGGGCTGGATGATGTCGGCGGCTCGCGCCTCGATCAGGTCGGCGAAGGCTGCCTTGTGATACAGGCGCTCACCCGTGGCGATCGGGATGGGTGAGCGCTGGCGGACATGTGCCATGGCGCGGACGTCCTCCGGGGGCACCGGTTCCTCCAGCCAGAATGGGCGGAACGGTTCCATGATGTGTGCGAGGCGCAGCGCCTGTGACGGGGTGAGGAGCCCATGAGCCTCCAGCATGAGTTCGACATCGTCGCCCACGGCTTGGCGAACGGCCTGGAGGCGCGCCACTGCGGCGCGAGTGGCGGAGGGGGCCAGCCATCCATCGGCCCCATGGAACGGGTTCCACTTCAGGGCGGTGAACCCGCGCTCTACGGCCTCGGCCGCCAGGCGTGCCTGGGCATCTGGCTCGCGCGCGCTGCCGAACCAGCCGTTGGCATAGGCCCAGGCGGAGCGACGGATAGCCCCGCCGAAAACCTGGTAGATGGGCACGCCCAAGGACTGGCCCAGGATATCCCACAGCGCAAGGTCAATGCCGCTGAGAGCGGTCATGAGGACAGCGCCCCCGCGCACGTGGAAGTCCGCATACAGCGTTTGCCAGAGAGCCTGCACGCGCCGAGGATCGGAGCCGATCAGGACCCGGGACATGTCCTCGATGGCGCCAGCCACGGCGTGCTCGCGGCTGCGAAGCGTGGCTTCGCCGGTGCCGACCAGCCCCTCGTCGGTAAAGACCTGGACGAAGGTCCAGTTCCGCCAATCGGCGTGGACGAGGGTGGTCTTGACCTGGGTTATTCGCACTGCGAGGTCCAAGTCATCATGTCAGCAGATGACTAACGTGAGAATAGCATACTCGGCTCCCCTTGTCAACAGCGGGTTGTTGACAATAGTCCAGAAACTCGTACAATTTGGCTAGGACATCAGATGAGCAGTCAACTTGGCATGAAGTCGTCCGGCATCGCAGACCGAGTGGCCGCATGGCTGAGGGACAGCATTGAGCGCGGCCAGTTCAGCGCTGGGGAGAGACTTCCCTCCGTGGAGCAGCTGGCAAGGGACTTGGGCGTCGGCCGAAGCTCGATCCGGGAAGCGCTTCGCCATCTTCAAGCACTGGGCATGGTGGAGCTGCGCCACGGCAGGGGTACCTTCGTCGCCTCGTCCAAGGTGCATCTGGGCTCGTCCCTGTCCAGCTTCAGCGAGTCCGTCCGCCGCCTGGGCATGCGTCCGGGTGCCGTTGTCCTGCGGCGGGAGGTCGTGCGCCCAGAACCCGCAGTGGCCGCGAGCCTGAACCTACGCGAAGGCGAGCGGGTGAACCTGCTCCAGAGACTGCGCCTTGCCGACGGCGAGCCGCTGGCGATTGAGACCTCCTACACCCCGTATGCTGCCTTCCCGGACCTGCTCGACGGGCGGTGGACGCTGGACAGCTCCCTGTACGAGCTGCTCGGCCAAAAGTACGGCGTCGTCTTGGCCTACGCCCGACAGACAGTCTCGGCTGCCTTGCTCACGGAAAACCAGAGCCAATTGCTCCAGGTGCCAAAGGGCGGCCTGGCGATCGAGGTCTATACCGTCTGCTACACGCCGGACGACACGCCCATCGAGTACGCGCAATCGGTCTACCGCGCCGACCGCTACCAATACACCGTGACCCTCCGCCGCCGCAGTTGAGACATCTCCCAGCGCACACTCCATCGCGGTTCCCGCTGAGTCTCGACCAAGCGCGCCGCAGGGTCCGCACGTCAAGCAACCAGCCCGAACCACCCGAGGAGGCCTGATGTCCCAAGGCAAGCCCATTGCAGTCACCGGAGGAAGCGGGAAGCTCGGCTCCTGGGTTGTACGACACCTTCAGGAGCACGGCTACCCGGTGGTCAACATTGACCGAGCGCAGAGCCCTCAGGTGCATACCTTCCAGGCGGATCTGTGCGACCTGGGCCAGACGTTCGGAGTCCTGGAAGGGAAAGAGGCTGTGGTCCACCTCGCCGCGATCCCTTGGCCGGGCGAGCATTCGCCGGAGGTCGTCTTCCGCAACAACGTCCTCTCCACATTCAACGTGCTCCAGGCCTCGCTGGTCCTGGGCATCCGCAAGATCGTGCTGGCTGGCAGCGAATCGGCTCTCGGCTTTCCGTTTCTCTTCCGGCCCTTTAGCCCAGAATACCTCCCCATCGACGAGGATCATCCACTGCTGGCTCAGGATGCGTATGGTCTGTCCAAGATCGTGGTCGAGGAGCTGGGCCGCGGTTTCGTGCGCCGCCAGCCTGACCTGTCGATCATCAGTCTCCGACTTTCCTATGTGCTGAGACCCGAGGACTATGCTCGCGAGCTGGAGTCCGCCTGGGCCGATAGCAAGAACAACGCCTTCAACCTGTGGGCCTACATCGACGTGCGCGACGCCGCCGAGGCCTGCCGCCTGGCCCTCGCCTATCCGGCAAGAGGTTTCGAGGCATTCTACATTGCCGCCCCTGATACCTTAATGCGGGAACCGACGCTCGAGCTCGTCGAACGCTACTATCCGGGGGTCAAACGCGTGGCGGAAGGATTCGGCGGACGCATGTCTCCGCTTTCCTGTCGGCGGGCAGAGGAGCAACTCGGGTTCAAGGCGCGGTTCACCTGGCAGAACACGGAAGCGGCCCCCTAGGCAGAGTGGCCGAAGTCCGTCAACTGGCCCGGCGCGCCTCCTGGCGCTGTCAGTTGGCCTGCCGGCAGGGGTCACCGAGATCCATGCGGGGGACGTCATGTGCTGGGGTACAATGAGCCCGAGGTTTGGACCATGACGACTCGAGCGCGTTCGGACGTGGCCGGTCCCGTAGCGGAGACCGCGCTCCGCCGCCCGCCTTGGATTCGCGTGCGCGCCCCCAGCGGCGAGACGGTCGACTGGCTGCGCGGGCTGATGCGCGGCAAGGCCCTGCATACGGTGTGCGAGGAGGCGATGTGCCCCAACCTGGGCGAGTGCTGGGGCGCGGGCACCGCCACCTTCCTCCTCATGGGCGACGTCTGCACCCGCTCGTGCGGCTTCTGCGACGTCAAGACCGGCCGGCCCGCCCCGCTCGACTGGCTCGAGCCCGAGCGCGTCGCCCGCGCCGTGCAGGCCATGAACTTGCGCCACGCGGTCATCACCAGCGTCAATCGCGACGAGCGGCCGGACGGCGGCGCCCCCATCTTCGCCATGGTCATCCGCCGCATCCGCGAACTGCAGCCGGGCTGCTCGGTCGAGGTCCTCATTCCCGATTTCAAAGGCTCGCGCCAGGCACTCAAGATCGTGATGGACGCCCGACCCGAGATCCTCAACCACAACGTGGAAACCGTCCCGCGCCTGTTCCGTAAGGTCCAGCCCCAGGACCGCTACGAGTGGGCGCGCGCCACCCTGACGGGCGCCAAGGAGCTCGACCCCGAAGTGCTGACCAAGTCGGGCATCATGCTCGGCCTGGGCGAGACAATCGATGAGGTCAAGGATGTCATGCGGGACCTGCGCCAGTGGGGGGTGGATATCCTCACCATCGGTCAGTACCTGCAGCCGTCCAAGCGGCACCTCCCCATCGAGCGCTACTACACGCCGGAGGAGTTCGCATCCCTCAAACGCTTCGGCCTGGAGCTGGGCTTCCGCTGGGTGGAGAGCGGCCCGCTGGTGCGCTCCTCCTATCATGCGGAGCAACAGGTGCGGGCGCTCAGTATCGTGCATCGCAAACTGTACAGCGGCGCCTGACCCCACTTTCCGCAGCCAGCACGTGCGCGCTACAATCCTGTGCCGTCATCTCGCCACCCGCCCGCTGACGTCCCGGAGGAGACACATCCCATGAACCGGCTGCTGCTCTGCCTCGCACTGCTGGCTGCGGTAATCGCCTGCAGCCTGCCTATGCCCGCACCCACCACCAGCTCCGCCCCACCACCATCCGACACACCCGAACTCCCCAGCGCAGACACCCCGGCCCCCTCCACTCCAAGCGAAACGGCAGTCCCTCTGCCCACTCCCATCCCCGGCTGGCTGACGTTTCACAATGACCTGGTCGGCTACAGCTTCGACTACCCCCCGGAGGCCAACGTGACCTCCGGAGGGGTGACGGGCTACCCCACCGACGAACTGCCCGCCGGGCTGACACCCTCGGACTACTTTGCCACGCTCGAGGCGACATACCCGGACGACCTGTGCGTCATGGTCAACCTGCCCCACGCAACCCTGACGCTGCTGAGCCCCGAAGAACTGGGAGGCCGGTATGCCACCCCGTGCGGCATCAGCGGCATCGGCGTCTACGATATGATCACCACGGAGCAGACGGTGATGGTGGGCAGCACGCCGTACACCGTCAACGTCAACCGCCTCTACCAATCGGGGACCGACATCCTCAAGGGCGAGTTCATGATCCTGCACCTCGAGAACGGGATGCGCATTGACCTCGCAGGGCAGTGGGAGATGAGCGGCTCGTACGAGGAGTACGCCGCCGACCGTGACACGCTGCTCTTGGTGCTGTCCACCCTGCGCTGGGACTAGGGCGCTCGCACGCCGCAAACGCGTGCCCTCGACCATCGGCCGGGGCACGCGTTTCTGATTCCCTGACCAGGGTTATGGCAGCACCTCGAACACAGCGACGGCGTCCAGACGAAAGACGGGCTCCAGGAACGACGCCCCCCAGGGCTGCCACGCTCCCAGCCTCTGCTCGTGGGGACCATAGAACACGTAGCGGCAGCCGCAGGCGCGCAGCAGATCCAGCCGCCATTCATCGGACACCTCCCCGCCGAAGAACGCCGCCACTTCGGCGGACTTGCGCGCGTAGTCGGCGGTCTCGATCGGATGGCCCAGATACACCCTGCGGCCGATCCTCTCCACCAGCAGGCTTCCGGTGCGCTCGGCACTCAGCACCGAGTCCCGCCAATCGCTCTCCCGGGCCAGCCATTCGACTCCTGTGACGACCGCCGCGGGATCGAAGAGTGCGGGGGAACGTCCGACGACCAGGAACGTGCCCCCGAAGGCTAGGTACAAGGACGAGATCGAAGCCAGCGCTACGCACAACGCCATCCCCTGGCGCCGCAGCCGCCGCCAACCGCTTGGCTCGCACCACCGCGAGCCGGGAGGCACGCGCTTTCGCAGCCATGGCAGCAGGCCGTGGGCGATCCCCGAAGTCGCCAGGAGAGCGATCGGGATCATTGCGGATTCGGTGAAGCGCCGCTGCAGCGGGACCGGCGCGTACGCGAGCAGGAAACACGCCGCAGCCCAAGCCAAGGCCAGCCGAAGTGTTGGCCGGCTGGCGCGGCGCAAGGCCAAGCCTGCGCCCCACAAGGCTAGAGGGGTCAGGATTCCGTAGCCGAGGATGTAGTACAGCGGCGGCGGCGACAGCGTCACGTTCTGTTCCAGGAACCTCCGCCAGACATCGTCGCCTCCAAGGACCCACGCCTGATACATCAGATACGGGAGGAGAGGCAGGCCGAGAGCCGCGAGCAGGACGAAGGGACGGAACCGCCGAGGCCGCCGCGAAACCCAGGTGAGGGCTGCCAGCAAGAGGAGGGCGCACGCGGGGATGGCGGGCGCGAAAGGCTGAATGGCTTGCTGCGCCAGGAGGGCACCGGTGGCGATCCCCCAAGATCGGGCGCGGCCCTCCTGGAGCCAGCGCATTCCGGCAGCGAGGGAGAGCATCACCAGGGCGGAGATCGCCGACAGGTGCGGGAAGGTCAGCAGCGTGAAGAAGCCGTAGCCGTCGATGTGCCAGAGATCCACGGGCCACAGGTCAGGCTGCGGGATGGCGCCAGTCAGCAGCTGCAGCCAGCCCAGCCCAGAACCGAGTGCGAACAGCAAGAACGCAGTTCTGCGCAGGGCGGTCGAGGGAAAGCAGAGGGCGGCCATGCGGTAGGTCCCTGCCAGGAGCGCCAGGCCGCAGACAAGCCGCCCGAGGTGAAAGGCAGCCAGCGGCGGCAGGTGCAGCAGGCGGGCGAGGTGGCCGAGGGCCAGGTAGAAGAATCGGAAGTAGACGCCGGGATGGGGGTCGGTGGTGTTGAGCAACTGGAAGGCCCACTCGCCGCGCAGGCCGAGCCAGATGCCGCCCAGGTGGTGCGAGAAGTCCATGCGGTCGAACACCGCGCCGGAGAAGCGCCACTGCGAAGATTCCATCACGTGACCGGTGACATACGGCAGAGAGGCCAGCAGCAGCACCGCGGCCGAGGCTGCCAGGACCCAACCCCACTCCTCCCGGCTCACCGAGCCGGTCGAAGGACTATGCCGCTCGCAAGAGTCGGCGACCCCTCTGGCCATCTCCTCACTCAGCTGCCGACGGCGAGCGACCGGGCGATCGCCCGATCCACCTTGCCCATCGGGAAGCGGGCGAGAGCCCGCACCCCAACCCATCGCAGGCGGCGGTGTTGCAGCGGCTGAGGCTCCCCGCGCGCAAGGGCACATTCGTACGCGTACACCGTGACGCGGAAGTGGCTGTACGCGTGGCGAAAGACGCCCAAGCGCGGCCCCACCTGCACGGCGATACCCAGCTCCTCCCGCAGCTCGCGGCGAAGACACGCCTCCAGCGACTCGCCGCGCTTCTGTTTGCCGCCGGGGAACTCCCAGAGGCCTCCCAGCAGGCCGCCCTCCGGCCGCTGCGCGATCAGCACGCGCTGGCCGCGGCGCAGCACAGCCGCCGTGACGCGGTGGTGGGGCACGGCCCGTCCGGACGAGGGAAGGGGGCGGCGGGTCTCTGTGCCGCGGGCACGCGCTAGGCAGTGGCGCGCGAGCGGGCACTCATCACAGCGCGGCGCACGCGGCTTGCACACCCTCGAGCCCAGGTCCATCAAGGCCTGGTTGAAGGCTGCCGCCCGACGGGGCGGGAGGAGGTCGGCGGCCCTGCGGCGCAGCAGCCGCTCGGCTTCGGCGCGGCGCGGGTCGATCGGCAGGTCGAACAGTCTCGCCAGGACGCGCCGCTGATTGCCGTCGAGGGCGATGGTGTCGATGTCGAAGGCAATGGCGGCGATGGCGGCGGCGGTGTAGCGCCCGATGCCGGGAAGCCGCTGCAGCGCCTCCGGCGAGGCGGGCAGCGTTCCGCCGTATTCGCTCACGACCATCCGCGCAGCCCGCTGAAGGTTGTGTGCCCGACGGTAGTAGCCAAGGCCTTCCCACAACCGCAGCACCTCATGCCTCGAGGCGGCGGCCAGAGAGCCGATGTCGGGAAAGCGCCTCATCCAGCGCTGGAAGTACGGCACCACGACCTCGACTCGAGTCTGTTGGAGCATGACTTCGGCCACCCAGACGGCGTAAGGGTCTCGGGTGTGCCGCCAGGGGAGGTCGCGGGCGCGGCGCTGATACCAGCGCAGCAGCGCCGCGGACAGTGCGGGTGCCATGGCCGGATTGTACCGCCGGGAGCGCTTGCCCGATGGCGGGTGTGGGCGTAGAGTCGAACCCGAACCGGATCCCGGGCACATGGAGGGTAGGAGCATGCCAGCAGCCTTCATCATCCGCAAGGCCGCTAACGGACAGTTCTACTTCAACCTCACCGCCGAGAACAACAAGGTCATCCTCACCAGTGAGACCTATCGCAGCAAGACCAGTGCCCTCAACGGCATCCAGGCGGTGAGGCAGAGCGCCAAGTTGGACAGGCGCTATCAGAGGCTGACCTCCAAGAGCGGCAAGCCATACTTCGTGCTGGTCGCCGCCAACGGAGAGCCCATCGGCCACAGCGAGATCTACTCCTCCAACCAGGCCATGAAGGGCGGCATCGCCGCGGTGAAGAGAGTAGCAGCTCGCGCCGCGCTGCGGGACGAGACTTAGCTGCCCGACAGGACCCCCTCGCCCTTGCAGCCGGCGCTCTGGCGGCCGAGGATCAACTCGGGCACCCCCTCCTCGCACGTCTGGCCGTTCTCTTGGCAGGAGCCCTCCGCCCTCTCGCCAACCCGGGTAGAATCCGGCACGCTTTCCGGTGGACGGGCGGAGACCATCCCCGAGCGCCGCGCCATGGCCGACTTCCGCTTCTTTCATCCCATCGAGGTCCGCTACGCAGACATCGATGCCCAGGGGCACGTCAACAACGTGGTCTACTTCACCTACATGGAGCAGGCACGTGCCCGATACCTCGAGCACCTGGGCCTCTGGGACGGCAGGGACTTCCACGCCCTGGGCATCATCCTGGCCGAGGCGAGCTGCACCTATCGGGCGCCGATCCGCTACGGACAGAGGGTCCAGGTCGGCGTGCGTGCGACGCGCCTCGGTCGGCGGAGCTTTGACCTGGAGTACGTGGTGCGCGACGCCGACAGCGGCCAGGACATGGCCAGCGGCCGCACCGTGGCTGTCGCCTACGACTACCGCCGGGGCGAAACCATCGCCATCCCCGAGGTGTGGCGCAGGACGATCGAGGCTTTCGACGGCCTGCCCCCATCCTCTCCATCGAACTGAGCTGCCCAGGAGAACCCTTGCTGCTCGACGCCACCTTGCCTCCCACAACGCTGGCGCACGTCCCCGCTTTGGCCTCCGCCGCCGAACGGTTGGGATTCGCCGGCCTCTGGTCCAATGAGACACAGCATGATCCGTTCCTCCCCCTGGCGCTGGTGGCCGAGCACACGGCCCGCCTCCAGTTCGGATCGGCTGTGGCCCTGGCCTTCACCCGCAGCCCGGTTGCGCTGGCCTACACCGCTTGGGACCTGGCGCAGGCCTCCGGCGGGCGCTTCATCCTCGGGCTTGGCACCCAGGTCCGGGCACACGTCACCCGCCGCTTCGGCATGCCCTGGCCTCGCTCGCCGGCAGGCATGCTGCGCGAGGTCGTTGAGGCCATGCGCGCCGTGTGGACGTCCTGGCAGCAGGGCAGCCCGCTGGACTATCACGGTGAGTACTTCCGCCTGTCCCTGATGACGCCTTTTTTCAACCCCGGCCCCATCGACCACCCCGAGATCCCCATCTACCTGGCTGGCGTCAACCGGGCGCTGTGCCGCCTGGCAGGCCAGGTGGCGGATGGCTTGCTTGTCCATCCCTACCACTCCGAGCGCTATCTGCGCGACGTCGTCCAGCCCGCGCTGGCCGAAGGGGAGGTCAGGGGCAAGCGTCCCCCCGGATCGGCTGCTCTGTCGGTCACCGCCATGGTGGTCACCGCACCCGAGGAGGCCGATCTGGTCCGTGCGCAGATCGCCTTCTATGCCTCCACCCCGTCCTATCGCCCGGTGATGGCGCTGCACGGCTGGGGCGAGGTGGCCGACCGCCTGCGGGCGATGGCCCGCCGGGGTGAGTGGGCGGAGATGATGGGGCTGATCGACGACGAGATGCTCCACACGTTCGCCGTCGTCGCCGACCCGCGGGACCTGGCGGCAGCGCTGCGCGAACGCTACGCCGGCCTGGCCCACCGCCTCAGCCTGTACCTGCCCTTCCAGCCCGGTGAGCGCGATGAGTTCTGGCGCAGGCTGGCGCAGGAGCTGCGAGACTAGCCATGGTGATCGTCGACGCCCATGAGGACATCGCCTGGAGCTCGCTGACCTTCGGCCGCGACTACACCCTGCCGGCAGCGGTCCTGCGCCAGCGCGAGGCGGGCAGCGAGGCGCCAATCCACAACGGCGAGGCGCTGTTGGGTTGGGCGGATTGGCTGCTCGGCAGGGTGGCCGTCACCTTCGCCTCCCTCTTCGCCGCCCCCCTGCGGCGACAGGCCGGACCCTGGGACGTGCTGTGCTACCGCGACGCCGACGAAGCACACCGACTGTACCGGCAGCAGCTCGACTTCTACCTGCAGTGGGCAGAAGACCACCCGGAGAAGTTCCGCGTGATCCGGACCGTGCAGGACCTGGACCAGGTCCTCGCCGGCTGGGAGCAGGAAGATCTCCGTGCCCGCCGCCTGGGCCTAGTGCTTGCGATGGAAGGCGCCGAGGCCCTGCGCGCTCCGGAGGAGTTGGAGTCATGGGCGGCCCAAGGCGTGCGCGTCCTCGGCCCCTGCTGGGCCGGAACGCGCTACGGCGGCGGCACCGGCGACCCCGGCCCGCTGACTGGCGACGGCCGCGCCCTGCTCGATGCCATGGCCGATCTCGGGCTGATCCTGGACCTGACTCACATGGACGAAGAGGCAGCGCTGGAGGCCCTCGATCGCTACTCCGGCGTCGTGCTCGCCTCGCACACCAATCCCGCCGCGCTGGGCTACAGCAGTTACGACAACCGGCATCTCTCCGACGGCGCCATCCGCCGCCTGGCCGAACGGGACGGCGTCCTCGGGATCGTCGTCTACAACCGCTTCCTGCGCAAGGGTTGGTCGCGGGGCGACCCGCGCCTTCCGCTGAGTGCGGTGGTTGCCCACATCGACTACGTATGCCAACTGGTTGGCGACGCAGACCATGTGGGCCTGGGCAGCGACTTCGACGGCGGCTTCGGCCTGGACTGCATCCCGGCCGACCTTGACAGCGTCGCCGACCTGCGGTTAATTGGCGAGGCGCTGGCGGCATACGGCTTCAGCCCGGCTCAGGTCGAGGCGGTCCTGGGGGGAAACTGGCTGAGGCTGCTGCGCAAGGCGCTCGCGGAGTCCTGAGCGATGCCCTCCCAACCCCTCACCCCGCGGCAGGTCCGCTGGGCACGGCGCTGGATGACGCTGGTCCTCATCGGGCTGCTGATCTTCGCCATCGGCGTCGATCCAGACCTGATCGGCATGAACCGCAGCCCGATCGTCGGCTTCGTCCAGATCGGCGTCTGGCTGAGTGGGCTTGCCTTGCTGCTGATCGCGGCCTACAGCACGGTGCGGGTTGTGCGCAACGGGCGGCCGAACAGCCTGCGGGCCGACATCGGCCTGAGGTTGATCGCCACCGGTTACGTGCTGGCCGCCACGGCCTCACTGGCCGATTTCATCGGTCTCGGCTCGCACCGCATGCCCCGCGTCCACTTTGGCGAAGTGCAGGTGGTGGGATTCGCGCTGGGTGTGCTGACCAGCCTGGTGGGCTTGGTGCTGTACTGGCCGCGCAGCCGCGATCCGCGCGCTGCCTCAGAAAAGCCGGGCGCCTGAGCCCGGCCTGCACCTCACCCTCTTGCTCCTGCCATCTTCTCACTCGAGTGTCCGGGGAAGACTTTGCCGCCCGGTCGGATGACGGTGTAGGCGTAGTTCACGGCCACCGTCACCTGCCCGAAGGCGGTGACGATCAGGTTGAGCGGCTCACACCCCTCTTGCCGCGCCACATCGCCGGCAGCATACACGCCCGGCAGGTTGGTCTCCATGCGGCTGTTGACGCGGATGTAGCGCCGCCCCTCCGTCTCCAGCCCCCACTCGCGGATCGGGCCGAGATCGGCTTTGAACCCAAGCGCCAGCAGCGCGGCGTCGACCGGGATGATCGTCTCCTCCTGCGTGCGGTTGTCGAAGATCACGGCGCGCTGCAGGCCAGCCTCGCCCTCCAGGCGCCGCAGTTCGTGGAAGACCCTCACCTCCACCCCCGACGCCATCAGCGCGTTGACCGAGGTGTCCAGGGCGCGAAAGCCCTGACGGCGATGGATCAGGGTCACCTTCGCGGCAATCGGCTCCAGCGCCAGCGCCCAGTCGACGGCGCTGTCGCCCCCTCCGACGATCAGGACTCGCTTGCCGCGATAGTCCTCCAGTTCCCTCACCAGATAGTCGACCCCCCGGCCCTCAAAGCGGCGCACGCTGTCGTTCTCCAGCCGAACCGGCTCGAAGGCCCCAATGCCCGCCGTGATGACCACCGTGCGCGTCAGGTGTTCCGCCTTATCCGTCTCGATCAGCCAGCCTTCTCCTGAGCCGGTGGGGAGTGGGACGCGCCGCAGGGCCTGTGCCATCTCGCCCAGGGCCATGGTCGGGCGCCACTGCGAGGCCTGCTGGACGAGGTTGGCCACCAGGTCCTTGGAAAGGATGGCGGGCAAGCCGGGCACGTCGTAGATCGTCTTCTCGGGGTAGAGAGCGATCAGCTGGCCGCCGGGCTGCCGCATGGCATCGATGATCTTCACGGACAGCTCGCGCATTCCGGCGTAGAATGCACCGAAGAGGCCGGCCGGGCCGGCGCCGATGAAGGTGATGTCGAAGATTCGGCTTTCGTCGCGGGACTGCACCTGTGTCTCCTCTGGCGGGGAAGCCGTGGCATTATACGTGCTCGAACGAGGGGGTGTCAATCAGGAAGGCGAAGAGGGTGTTGGGCTGTGCGAGCGATCAGACGGTGTGCGCGCTCCGGCGTTCATGTGCTCTACCCGTCTGCTGTTCCAACTGTGAGATGGCGAAGGCCCGGGAGGCTTCTTCAACACTCCTAAGTCTGAAGGCACTTGCGTTTCTCCACGGTTCGTGGAGGATAAGCATCCATGATGGGGCACGGCCCCTCCGCACGCGGCGGGCGGTACAGGACAGGGGATGGCGATGAGAGAGAAGATCCTGATCGTCGATGACGAGCCAAACATGCTCAGGCTGCTCGGCCTGGCGCTCGACCACGAGGGCTACCAAATCGTCGTGGCTCTGGATGCCGACCAAGCCATGGCCAAGGTGCAGGGCGAGACCCCCGACCTGATCATCCTGGACGTGATGCTGCCGCGGGTGAGCGGACTGGAGCTGTGCCAGCGGCTGCGCCAGCTGCCGCAGACGAGCAACGTCCCCATCATCATGCTCAGCGCCAAGGGCGAGGTCGCCGACAAGATCGCCGGCCTGAAGGCTGGGGCGGACGAGTACATCGTCAAGCCGGTCGATATGGCGGAGATGGTGGCGCGCGTGGCCGCCTTGTTGGAGCGGACGCAGCGGCTGCGGGCGGAGGCGCCGGGCAAGGCCGGCCAGATCGTCACTTTCCTTGGCGCCAAAGGCGGCGTGGGCACCACGACGGTCGTCCTCAATGTCGGCGTGTCCATGGCCCTGCAGGGGAGAGCCGTCATCGCCGCGGAGTTCCGCCCCTATTGGGGGAGCTTTCCGACCCTGCTCGGCCTGCCGGCCGGGAAAGGGCTGGAGACCCTGCTCAGTCTGCCGCCCGAGCGGATCACGCCGCAAGCGGTCGGCGCGTGCCTGGCGCGCGAACATTCTGGCATGCAGCTGCTGTGCGCGCCGCGCACGCTGGGGGGCGAGGCGCACATGGAGCCCAGCCAGGCGGAAGCGATCCTCAGCGGCCTGAGGTCGCTGGCCGATCACGTCCTGGTGGACCTGCCGCCTCAACCGTCTGCTTCCAGTGACGCGGCCGTCCGCGCCAGCCGCTGGCTGTTCCTGGTGGTCGAGCCCGTGCGCGATTGTCTGGAAGCAGCTCTCGCCCAGGCCGGCAGGATCAAGGCGCTCGTGAGCGCGGGGACCGATGTCCGGGCACTCGTGGTCAACCGAGTGCCTCTGGCGTCGCCCTTGCCGCTGGCGGAGATGGGGGAGAGGCTGGGCGTCCCCGTGGTGGGGGCGATCCCGCCGGCAGCGGACGAATGCTCAAGGGCGCAGCAGCTCGGCCGTGCTCTCGTCCATCTGCTGCCCGAGTCGCTGGTGTCGCAAGCCTTTCAGGAAACGGCGCAGGCGCTGGCGTGAGGCATCCGGGAGGTCCGGGCGCGCCTAGAGGTTCACCCGCCGCGGGTGGACGCGATGGTGCTCGGCGGTGATGATCGCCTGGATCGTGTCGACTGCCTGATCGAGCTGGCCATCGGCGTTGACCACGACGTAGTCGAACAGGTCGATTCGCTCGTACTCCCGATGCGCCGTCTCGAGCCGCAGGCGAAGGCCCTCGGGAGTCTCGGTCTCGCGGCGGCGGAGGCGGCGAAGGAGCTCCGCCTCGCTGCCCGGGGTCAGGAAGATGAGGAGGGCCTCGGGGAACAGGCTTCGGATCGTCGCAGCCCCCTGGACGTCGAGGCGCATGACCACGTCCGTTCCGCTGGCCAGTGCGCCGCGCACCTGCTCCTTGGGGATGCCTTTGTGTTCGTTGTACACCAGAGCATGTTCGAGGAGCTCGCCGGCCTGGATCATGCGCTCGAAGGCCTCGGGAGACACGAAGTGGTAGTCGACGCCGTCGACTTCTCCCGGGCGGGGTGGACGGCTGGTGGCGGTGACGACGAAGTGGAAGGGCAGCCGGCGTTCCTTCATCCGCCGCAGCACGCTGTCCTTGCCGGCGCCCGACGGGCCGGAGATGACGATCAGCAGGGGCGATGTCTCTCGCCGCATGAGGTCGTGCGCCACGCTTGAGGGCCTCCCCAGACGCTCAGTATAATCCAGTAGGCGGACCTGCCAAGCGGGTCGGCCAGCACACAGCGCTCCCAGACCACTCTCCTTCGCCTCGAGGGGACCATGCCGACGTACGAATACCGATGCACGAACTGCAGCAAGCGGGTCTCCATCTATCTCAGTTACGAGGAGTACGGTCGGACTCCGGTGCAGTGCCCGGCATGCGGCAGCAGCAACCTGCAGCGCCTGATCAGCCGTGTGCGCGTAGCCCGCTCGGAGGACTCGCGCCTGGAATCGCTCTCCGATCCCTCGGGCTGGGGGGACATCGACGAGGACGACCCCCGCTCGGTGGCGCGGCTGATGCGCAAGATGGGCGAGGAAATGGGGGAGGAGCTGCCCCCGGAATTCGACGAAGTCGTCGACCGGCTGGAAGCCGGCCAAAGCCCGGAGGAGATCGAGGAGAGCATGCCTGAATTGGGCGCGGCCGGGTCGGAGGCGGGGGAGCAGGCCGACTTCGAGGAGTGAGGCGCCCCCGCTCTCAGGCGCCCAGCCCCAGGCGTTCGACGACCGCCCGCTGGAGATCCGCCTGCACCACGTCCAGGGGCCGGTTGGCATCGATGGTGATCCAGCGCTGAGGCTCGAGGGCGGCCAGCGCCGCATACCCCTGGCGCACACGCTGGTGGAAGTCCAGATCGTACGCGTCCAGGCGGTTCCACTCGCCCTCGCGCTGTTTGCGGGCCAGGCCGATCTCCACGGGTAGGTCGAGGAGCAGGGTCAGGTCGGGGTTCAGGCCGTCGGTGGCGAAGCGGGTGATCAGGCGCAGGGCCTCCAGGTCGAGGCGGTGGCCGTATCCCTGATAGGCGAGGCTGGAGTCGTAGAAGCGGTCAAGCACGACGGTGCGGCCTGCCTGGAGGGCGGGGCGGATCACCTGGCGCACCAGTTGGGCGCGCGAGGCCGAGAAGAGCAGGAACTCCGCGTGCGGGGACATCCCCTCGTGGGCGAAGTCCATGAGCGTGCGCCGAATGCTGTCACCGATGGGGGTCCCGCCCGGCTCGCGCGAAAGGACCACGTCCAAGCCGAGGGCGCGCAGGTGATCGGCCAGCAGCCGGGCGTGGGTAGTCTTGCCGCCCCCTTCGGGGCCTTCGAGCGTGATGAAGCGAATCAATCGCGAAAGATCCGCACGCGGCGGTGCGGCTCCTTGCCGTAGGAATGCGAGATCAGGTTCGCCTGGCGAGCCATCTGGTGCTGCAGGCGCCGGATGTAGGCGGAGGCGGGGGCGAGGTCGACCGAACGCGCGCCGTTGAGGATCGACTGGATCGCCTCGCGCGTCTCCTGCATGGCGCCCTCCAGCGAGGGATCGCTCACCGGGGCCGCCTGAAGGTTGAAGAGGTCGGCCAGCAGGTCTTCCATCTGAGAGACCGTGTTGGCGCGCAAGACGTAGATGGGCATCCTGCGGGCTTCGGCTTCGGCGATCATCTTCTGCTGGCGGCGGTAGTAGGCGCGCAGGGTGACCAGGGCGTCGGCGCTGGCCAGGTCATCGGCGAGCAGGACGGGCACGTGCAGGCGCTTGGCGGCCTGGCGCAGGCGGTTGCGCGCCACGCCGAACGCGTACACGCGCACTGGCTGCAGCGCGGCTCCGGGCATGTGCGGTGGCGTGGGCGAATAGGGCAGCTGGTCGGCCTCGGGCGAAGGCGCTGAGGGCACGGCCGCCTGGCGGCGGTAGCCGGCGGGCTGTGCCCCCGCGCGTGCGGGAGCCCTCGCTGGCGGCGGGGTCTCGATGTGGACGCGGCCCTCGCTGTCGACCGAACGCACTTCGGGCAGGAGCGGCCGGCCGCGCAGCATGGCGTCGACGGCGGCCGCCACGTCGTGGTGGATGGCCAGGCGCTCCCGTTCCTGGATCTCGATGAGCACATCGAAGGTGGGTGCGGCTCGCCGCTCGAGCACGGTCTTCTGCGTGCCGCGGCGGCGGGCCTCTTCGTCGGAGAGGGTGACCGACTCGATGCCGCCGACCAGGTCGGAGAGGGTGGGGTTGAGCAGCAGGTTCTCCAGGGTGTTGCCGTGGGCGGTGGCGATGAGCTGCACGCCTCGCTCGGCGATGGTGCGGGCGGCCACCGCTTCCAGCTCGCGCCCGATCTCGTCGATGACGATCACCTGCGGGTTGTGGTTCTCCACGGCCTCGATCATCACCTCGTGCTGCAGCGCCGGCTCCCGCACCTGCATGCGCCGGGCACGGCCGATGGCCGGGTGGGGGACGTCGCCGTCGCCGGCGATCTCGTTCGAGGTGTCGACGATGACCACGCGCTTGTCCTCTGCCAGGATGCGGGCGGCCTCGCGCAGCATGGTCGTCTTGCCGATGCCCGGACGGCCAAGCAGCAGCACGCTCTTGCCGCTGGTGATGATGTCCTGGATGACGTCGATGGTGCCGTAGACGGCGCGGCCGATGCGGCAGGTGAGGCCGACGATGTGGCCGTGGCGGTTGCGCAGCGCGGAGATGCGGTGCAGCGTGCGCTCCATGCCGGCGCGGTTGTCGGCGTCGAACTCGCCGATGCGCTCCACAACGTAGTCGATGTCCTCGCGCCGGACCTCGGACTGGCTGAGGACGATCTCCCCATCGACGAAGCGCGCCGTGGGCACCCGGCCCAAGTCGAGGATGACCTCCAGTAGATCATCCTGGCGGTTGATTTCGGTGAGCCGGCCCGCCAGGGGAGGGGGCAGGACGCCGAGCATGGCGTCCAGGTCGTCGGTGATGCGCTTGCGACTCATCGCCAGGGATCCGCCGGGGGCACGGTCTGCCCGTCCCGCCAGTGGACGAAGGGGGCGGTCGGTTCCGGCTGTTTGCCCTCGAGCGCGGGCAGCGGCACCACGGCCGGCCTGCGGGCAGGGGCCGCCAGGCGCTTGACCATGACGGCCTGGCCCTCACACAGCACAAACCCCAGCTGCGCCAGGTGATGGTTCATCCAGCCCTGATAGGAGCGGACGCACGCGTAGATCGGCCGGCGGCGGCCATCTTCCAAGAGAGGGAGAAACGCGGTGATCAACTCCTGCGAGCGCTCCGCCGCCGGGTGGAAGAAGGGCTGGACCCACACCCCGCGCGGCCCACTGGCGACCTCAATATAGCCCAGGAGCTCGCCCTCGCGCCAGTGCACCAGGCCGCCCCGGCTGCGGCTGGGAGGCGGCTCGATCTGCTGCACCAGCCCCGGCACCAGGTTCAGGTAGAGGAGGTGAATGGCCGGCGCGTCGGCCGGGACTTCGACGCGCCACGAGTTGGGAGGTGAGCTGCCCTCCGCCGCGCGGCGCATCGCCCGCCGCGGCTTGGTCCGGCCGTGGCGCTCGCTGGAGGCGGACAGCTCGGGCGGCGGGTCGAGGCGCCAGATCTGCTGGCGGGCGTAGACGGCAAACCCGGCCTGGCGCAGACCCTCGAAGGCGGGGCTGTCTTCATCCACCTCGGCGATCAGGTTGCGCGCTCCCCGCGCCCCGGCAGCCCGGCACAGGGCCTCCAGCAGGCTCAAGCCGCTCGCCTGACACAGGGCCTCGTCCGGGGCGATGAACGTCAGCCGTGCCGCGGCCTCGCCGTTCCGCTGCATCAGCTGCCCCACCACAGGGCCGAGGCCGACCTCGGTCGGCCGCGCCACCAGGGTGGCTGCGCTGGCACCCGGCGCAAACGAGCCCAGGAGCGCGTGCTGCAGGGCGAGCGGTCCATGCGTGTACTTCCGTTCCGCGTCCAAGCACAGGCCGGAACCGCGCAGGCGGTGGAGCAGGGCCAGATCGCGCCAGTCGAACGGTCGGATCATCACGCGTCAGCGGTGTGCCAGGGAGAGGAAGTAGCGGTGGAAGCGCGGGTCGTCGGTCAGTTCGGGGTGGAAGGCGGTGGCCAGCAGGCGGCCCTGCCGGGCGGCGACGATGGCCGGCCTGGAGCGGCGCGAGTCGGCGGGCAGCTCCGCCAGCACGTCCACGCCCGGGCCCACGCGCTCGATGAGGGGGGCGCGGATGAAGACGGCGCGGAACGGGCGCTCGGGTTCGTCCCCCAGCATCGGCACAGGCAGCTCGGTGACGAAACTGTCGACCTGACGGCCGAAGGCGTTGCGCTCCACCGTGATGTCCATCAGGCCCAGCAGGGGCTGCTGCCGCTTGGCGTCGCGCGAGAGGAAGATCGCCCCGGCACAGGTTCCCCAGATGGCGTGGTCCCGGCCGAAGCGCCGCAGCGGATCGATCAGACCATACGCGACGGCAAGCTTGCCGATGGTGGTCGACTCGCCCCCGGGGATGATCAACCCATCCAGGCCCTCCAACTGCTCGGGCAGGCGGACCTGGCGCGTCTGGACTCCCAGCCGCTGCAGCACGGCCTGATGCTCGAGGAAATCTCCCTGCAGGGCCAGCACGCCGATCTTCATGTCGAGGCCAAGTTCTGCTTTCCGCTCCAGCCCTCGATCTCGATGGCAAAGACCGAGGTCCGGGCGAGTTCGTCGTCGGTGATGGGCCGGTAGTCGCGCCCAGGAACCAAGGCGGGGAAGTACTTGTCAAGCAGGCCCTGCAGGCCGCGCCGCTTCTCCGCCTCGTCCTCGACCAATCGTGCCCGGCCGAAGACGATCACCGAAGCGTACTCGTTGCTGAATCCCTCGGCGGTGTCGGCGGGCAGCAGGCGTCCCATCTCTGCCACCGAGAAGCAGACGCGCGGATTGTGCAGGACATTCTCCCGCGTCCGCCCCTGGCGGGCGGTGTGGAAGTACAGGCGCCGGGCCGAGGCGTCGTACCAGAACAGGCTCGGATGCAGGAAAGGCTGGTTGTCGACGGCGGCGGCGGTGTAGCCAAACGCGGCCCGCTCGAGCATGGCCTCGATCGCGGGCTCGGGCATGGCCCGATCCTTGCGCCGAAGCCGCGTCCACTCTTCGACGCTCATCGGGGCAACTCGCCGGCGGGGCCTACCAGCCCCGCACCGCCAGACGCTCGGCCTCGGAGAGCTCGGTGACGCCGATGCCCACCATCGGCTCGCCCAGGCCCTTGCTGACCTCGGCGATGATCTTGGGATCGTTGAAGTGGGTGACGGCCTCGACGATCGCCTTGGCGCGGCGCGCCGGGTTGCCTGACTTGAAGATGCCCGAGCCGACGAACACCCCGTCCATGCCGAGCTGCATCATCATGGCGGCATCGGCAGGGGTGGCGATGCCGCCGGCGGCGAAGTTCACCACCGGCAGGCGGCCGAGCGCCTTGGTCTCCTTCACCAGTTCGTAGGGCGCCCCGATCTGCTTGGCGTAGGCCATCAACTCCTCGTCGGGCAGGTTGTGCAGGCGGCGGATCTCGCCCATCACCGCCCGCGCGTGGCGCACCGCCTCCACCACATCTCCGGTGCCAGCCTCCCCCTTGGTGCGGATCATGGCCGCCCCCTCGCCGATGCGGCGGAGCGCCTCGCCCAGGTCGCGGCAGCCGCAGACGAAGGGGACCTTGAACAGGTGCTTGTTGATGTGGTGGCTCTCGTCGGCGGGCGTGAGGACTTCGGACTCATCGATGTAGTCGACGCCGATCGCCTCCAGCACCTGCGCCTCGACGAAGTGGCCGATACGGCACTTGGCCATCACCGGGATGGTGACGGCATCCATGATCTGCAGGATCAGCTCGGGGTCGCTCATGCGCGCCACGCCGCCGTGAGCGCGGATGTCGGCCGGGACGCGTTCCAGCGCCATCACGGCCACCGCGCCGGCGTCCTCGGCGATGCGCGCGTGCTCGGGCGTGACCACATCCATGATCACGCCGCCCTTGAGCATCTGGGCCAGCCCCTTCTTGACCTCGAAGGTACCGACCTGCGTCTCCACACCGACCTCCCTTGTCGATCGACCTTTCGCATTCATTCTACCACGCGCAGAAACGAGGGAGGAATGCAGCGGCGACGCGCCGAAGGCTCCGCGAGGGCGGAGCCGAGGCGGCAGGCGGCGCTGGCAGACGGCGAAGTGAAGCGAGGGTAGAGGCCGAGGGCGGAAAGGCACAAAGTTCGTGCGCGCTGCCCGAGGCGTCGTGGTGGGGTGTGCCGCCGCACGCCGATCTCCCCCTCTTTCCCGCTGCTTCGCTCTTGACAAAGAGGCGGTTCCATATACAATTATTACAAAGAGACAATGAGACAATGCGACAAATAGTACACTAAACAGGATGAGACTCGACCTCGACTTTCGCAGCCACATCCCGATCTACCTGCAGATCGTGGAGCGCGTCAAAGCCCTGGTGGCCAGCGGCGTCTTGCGGCCGGGAGACCAGCTCCCCACGGTCAGGCAGTTGGCTGCCGACCTGCGGGTGAACTTCAACACCGTTGCCCGTGCCTACCGTATCCTCGATCAGGCGGGGCTGATCTCCACCCAGCAGGGGCGCGGGACGTATGTCCTGGAGCCACTGCCGCCAGCGCAAGCCGAGCAGCTCCGCCGTCTGACCCTGCGCGGCCTGGTTCGCTCCTTCACCGCCGAGGCGGCGCGCCTTGGCTTCACGCCCGAGGCGGTCGAAGCCGAGGTCGAGCAGGCCCTTGCTCACTGGCGCCAGGAGGGTGCTCCGGCGCAGAGTCTCGACGAATCGATAGACCATCCAACGCTCCCGAAGGAGGGAAGGCCATGACAAAGACAGCCTACAACCCGCTTGCCTCTGGCGCGCGGCCGGTGCCGAGAAGCCGCATCCCGGGCGTGGCGACGCTGGCGTTCGTCATCGTCACAGGGGTGGCGGGGGTGGCCTCCTGGGCGATGGATAGGCTCGGAGTCCCCGCCGGTTGGAACGCCCTGACCGTCACCGTCCTGATGGTCGTCGCCCTGCTGCTGCTGCTCGGGATCAAGATTGCCGATCAGTGGGAGAAGGCGGTGGTGCTGCGCTTTGGCCGGTTCATCGGCCTGCGCGGCCCCGGCCTCTTCATCATCGTGCCCGTGCTCGACCGCATCCCGATGTGGATCGACCACCGGGTGATGGTCACCCCCTTCAGCGCCGAGAAGACCCTGACCAAGGACACCGTGCCCGTCGACGTCGACGCCGTGCTCTTCTGGCTGGTGTGGGACGCGGAGAAGGCCGCCCTCGAGGTCGAGGACTACCGCGCCGCGATCACCTGGGCGGCGCAGACTGCGCTGCGCGAGGTCATCGGCCAGATGGACCTGGCCGACATCCTGGTCGGTCGGGCGCGCATGGACCAGGACCTGCAGAAGATCATCGACGAGCGCACCACGCCCTGGGGCGTGACCGTGCAGTCGGTGGAAATCCGCGACATCGTCATCCCGCAGGACCTGGAAGACGCCATGAGCCGCCAGGCCCAGGCCGAACGGGAGCGCCAGGCGCGAGTCATCCTGGGCGAGTCAGAGAAGCAGATCGCCCAGTCGTTCGCCGATGCCTCCCAGGCCTACCGCGACAACCCGACGGCGCTCCACCTGCGGGCCATGAACATGCTCTTCGAAGGCCTGAAGGAGAAAGGCGCGCTGGTGATCGTGCCCTCCAGCGCCGTGGACACGATGAACCTCGGCGGCCTGAGCGGCGTGGTGGCGCTGAGCCAATCGGCGGCCAAGGAGTGAGCCATGCCCGAAGCCACGCAGTGGGAGTATCGAGTGATCACCTTTGGCAAGACCCTCCGCGGTGTGAAGGATGAAGAGATGGAGGCCCAGCTCAACGCGCTGGGCGAGGAGGGGTGGGAAGTGGTGGGGTTGGTCAGCCGTGAGGGGACCTACCGCATTGCCGTGGTCGCCAAGCGCCCGCTCACTGCCGCCGCCCGCCGCCGCCGCACCTACCCCGAAGCATCGTGGTGAGGAGGGCGGCACGAGTGAGGTTCGGGGCCCGATCCGGCGCTTGTCGCCGGCGCGTACGATGGGTGCGGTCGGGTTTTCGGCCGGGAGAGGCGTCGGGGCAAGCCGCTGCGGGGCTGCCGCCATCCGGCTGCGTAAGCACCCGCCGTGCCGGGCGAGGGGTTCCCGGCTTGGCATGTTTCACGTGAAACGCGGGGTCGTCGACGCCTGGAGCGGGTCGCGCCGACGGCCCCCATCGTCGAGGTCGGCCTGCGGGGTGTGCTCTTGCTCGATCAAGGGCCGCACCTTTTGAAGGAAGGACGATGGACGCTGAGGGATTCGCTCGCTTACTCCCACTCCTGGCGCCGCTGCTGCTTCTGCAGCTCGGCCTGATGATCACCGCCTTGGTCGATCTGGCGCGGCGGCCGACAACGCGCGGGCCGAAGTGGGTCTGGCTGGTGGTCATCCTGTTCTTCTCCATGCTGGGCCCACTGGCCTACTTCCTCTTCGGCCGGGAGGAGACATGAGCGCCATCCGAACCGAGGGCCTGCGCAAGCGCTACGGCCCGGTTGTGGCGCTGGATGGCCTGTCCCTGGACGTGGCACCCGGGACGGTGTTTGGCTTTCTGGGGCCAAACGGCGCGGGCAAGACGACGACGCTGCGCATCCTGGCCGGGCTGGCGCGGCCGACGAGTGGGCGGGCCTGGGTGATGGGCGAACCGGTCGGGCCGGACAGCCCGGCTCGCGCCCTGATTGGCTACCTTCCGGAGGAGCCTCGCTTCTACGGCTGGATGACGCCGCAGGAGCTGCTCGAGCGCTTCGTCGCTGGCCTGTTCGGCCTGCCGCGGGTCGAGGCACGAGAACGCGCTCAGGCCGTGCTGGAGCGAGTCGGCCTGGCGGCGGATGCCAGGCGCCGCATCGCCGGGTTCAGCCGCGGCATGCGCCAGCGCCTCGGCCTGGCCCAGGCGCTGATCAACCGGCCTCCGGTCCTCCTGCTGGACGAGCCGGTGAGCGCCCTCGACCCGATCGGTCGGCGCGACATGCTGGAACTGATCGGGAATCTCAGGTCCGAGGCGACGGTCTTCATGAGCAGCCACATCCTGGAGGATGTGGAGCGGATCTGTGATACGGTAGCCGTGATCCAGCGCGGCCGCCTGATCGTGCTGGAGGAGCGCCAGCGGCTGCTCGACCGCTACGCCGTGCCGGCGATCGAGATCGAGTTCGAGGCGCCGGCAGAGGCGGTGGCGAGCTGGGCAGAGAGGGTTCGCGGGGCTCCGGGAGTGGCGAGGGTGGAGGTGAACGGGTTGGGTGTTCGCTTGCATCTGCAGAGCGGTGTGCCTCGAGCAGAGATGCAGCGGCTGGCGCTGGCGTCGGGGATGCTGGTCCGGCGCTTCGAGCTCGCCCGGCCGAGCCTGGAGGACGTCTTCCTGCGCCTGGTGGAGGCCTGAATGTCCACACTTCTGTGGAAGGAATTCAGCGAGGCCTGGCGCAGCCGCCGGCTGCCGATCCTGACAGCCGTGCTGCTGGCGATGGCGATGCTCGGGCCTCTCTCGGCCAGGTTCCTGCCCGAGATCCTGGCGGCGATGGCAGAGGTCCCCCAGGGGCTGATCGAGGCGATGCCCGAGCCGGATACGGCCATGGCCGTGGCCGAGTACTTCGACAACGTCGTGCAGTTCGGCGCGATCCTGGCCATCCTCGTGCCCATGGGTGCGGTGGTGGGCGAGAAGACGGGTGGGACGGCGGAGTTCACCCTGAGCAAGCCGGTGCGGCGCTCGTCGTTCCTGCTGGCGAAGTTCGCGGCCCATGCAGGCAGTTTCGGCCTGGCTCTCCTGGTGGCGGCGCTGGGCGGGTACTACTATACGGGGGTGCTGTTCGAGTGGCTGCCCGTCGCTCCCTTCCTGACAGCCAACCTGCTCGTGTGGCTCTACTTCACTGTGCTGGTAGGGGTGACGCTGCTGTGCAGCACGGTGGCTCGCTCGCAGTTGGCGGCGGCCGGCATGGCCTTCGGGGTGCTGCTGGGGATGGGACTTCTGGGTCTGCTGCCTAACGTGAACGATCACCTGCCGGCGGCGGTGATCGGTTGGGCTCGCGCGCTGGCGCTCTCACTGCCGGCTGAGGCCAGGTGGAGCGCAGTGGGGGTGTCGCTGGCCATTGCGGCAGGAGCCCTCGCTCTGGCCTGGGCGCTCTTTCGCCGCCAAGAGATCTGAGAGGGCGTGGGAGGAACGGCTTGGACGTCATCGTGCGTGCGGCAAGTTCTGGCCTGATGATCGTGCTGCCTCTGGGTGTGTGGCTCGTGTTGGCGCGGCGGTTTCGCCTCGGCTTGGCGCTGGTGGGTGCGGGTGCCCTGACCTTCCTTGGCTCCCAGGTTTTCCACCTGCCGTTCAACGCCTGGGGGCTCTCGCGGCTCGTGCAGGGCCTTGGGCTGCAGGGTGCGTCGGCCGGGCTGGGCATGGTGTGGGTGGCGCTTCTTCTCGGCCTTTCGGCCGGGGTGTTCGAGGAGAGCGCCCGCTTCCTGGCCTACCGCTTCTGGCTGAAGGACGTGCGCAGTTGGCGCGAGGCTGTGCTCTTCGGGGCCGGCCATGGCGGCATCGAGGCCATCCTGCTCGGCAGCCTCTCCATGTTGACGCTCTTCCAGTTGAGTTCACTCCGCAGTGTCGACCTGGCCACCGTCGTGCCGCCGGAACAACTCGAGGTGGCCCGCCAGCAGGTCGAGGCGTACTGGGCCGCTTCCTGGGGCGAGGCGCTCCTGCCGGCGTTGGAACGAGTGCTGGCGATGGCGCTGCACATCAGCCTGGCGCTGATGGTGCTCCGGGCGCGGCTGCGGCGCAAGGCCGGCTGGCTGATCTTGGCCATCGGCTGGCACGCCGCGGCCAACGCCGCCGGCCTGCTGGCACTTCAGCGGTGGGGCCCGTACGCGGCCGAGGGCGCGATCGCAGTCGTCGTGTTGGGTGCACTGGCCGTGGCTTGGCACTCGGGGCGGGGACTTGAGGCGCCACCGGAGCTGGCCGCTTCCCCTCCTTCGGCGCGACCGTTGTCCCCCAGCGCGCCGCCTCGTCGAGAACACCTCGATGACAGCCGCTACATCGATTGATCGGACACGAGACGGTGCATCATGATCCGAACCCAGTCCCTAACCCGGCGCTTCGATGGCACGCTGGCGGTGGACAGCCTCACGATCGAGGTGGAGCCTGGCGAGATCTTCGGATTCCTCGGGCCGAACGGCGCCGGCAAGACAACGACCATCCGCATGCTGTGCGCGCTGATCGCCCCCAGCGGCGGTCGGGCTTGGGTGGCCGGATTCGAGGTCGGGCGCCAGGACATGCAGATCCGCCGGCAGGTTGGCATCCTGACCGAGGCCCCCGGGCTGTACGACCGGCTCAGCGCCGAGCGCAACCTGGCGTTCTTCGCGCGCCTGTACGATGTGGAGGACGTGCCCGGGCAGGTGGAGCGCTACCTAAGGCTCCTGGGGCTGTGGGACCGCAGGGGCGAGGCAGCCGGGACGCTCTCGAAAGGGATGCGGCAGAAACTGGCCATCGCCCGCGCCCTGCTGCACGAGCCCGAGGTCCTCTTCCTGGACGAGCCGACGAGCGGGCTGGACCCAGAGGCAGCGCATCTGGTGCGAGACTTCATCGCCACGCTCAAGCAGGAGGGCCGGACGATCTTCCTCTGCACCCACAACCTGGATGAGGCCGATCGCCTGTGCGACCGGATCGCGGTGGTGAACAACCGGCTGTTGGCGCTGGGGTCGCCCGCTGAGCTGCGGCGGCAGTTGTACGGCCGGGTGACGGTGTTCCACCTCCGGCGGGCCGACGAGGCGACGGCGGAGCGGCTGAGGGCGTTCCCGTTCGTGCAGCAGGTGCGCGTGGTGGACAACAAGATCCTGGTGACGCTCGATCGGCCCGAGGAGCAGAACCCGGTCCTGGTGCGGAGCCTGGTCGAGGCCGGGGCAGAGGTCCAGTTTGTGGGCGAGCTGCGGCGGACGCTGGAGGATGTGTACCTGCAGTTGGTGGGGGGAGTGGAAGGGGGTGGGCAGAGATGAAGAAGGTTTGGGTCATCCTGCGCAAGGACTGGGCGGAGGTCTTCAAGAATCGGCTGGTGCTGTTCAGTGTGGGCTTCCTGCCGCTGATCTTCACCGCGCTGCCGCTGATCCTCCTGTCTGCGATGGGGTCGTCCGAGGACATGTCGGCGGCGGTGGCCGTGTCGGATCTGCCGCAGGGGTTCCGGCCGCTGTGCCAGGGCCTGAGCGGAAGTGAGTGTGCGCAGTACTTCTTCGTGAGTCAGTTCCTCCTCCTGTTCATGCTGATGCCGCTGATCATCCCGGCAACCGTGGCGGCGTACAGCATTGTGGGAGAGAAGACCACCCGCACGCTGGAGCCGCTGCTGGCCACCCCGATCCGCACGCTGGAGCTGCTTGCCGGCAAAGGGCTGGCGGCGATCGTGCCGGCGGTGCTGGCGACGTGGGCGTCCTTCAGCATCTTCGCCCTTGGCGCATGGCTGATGGGCATCCGGCCGGCGGTGCTGGGCAAACTGCTGGACCCCATCTGGCTGGTTGCGGTGCTTGTTGTCGGGCCGCTGCTGGCGGTGGCGGCCGTCAGTCTGGCTGTGATGATCTCGTCGCGGGTGAGCGATCCGCGTGTGGCGGAGCAGCTCTCTGGACTTGTGGTCCTGCCGCTGATGCTGCTGTTCTTCGGCCAGATCACCGGCTTTCTGATCTTCGACCAAAGGCTGGTCCTGGTGCTGGCAGGTGGTCTCGTCATCCTGGATGCAGTGCTGGTGGGATTCGCCATCCAAGTGTTCCAGCGGGAGTCCATCCTGACGCGGTGGAGGTGAGAGGTGGAAGCCATGAAGCGGTGTGCGTCGAGGGTGTGGCTGGCGCTTGGGCTGATGGTGGCGCTGAGCCTGGCCCGGGTTCCGGCCCTGGCGCAGGAGGCGGAGCTCGAGCTGCGCGTCCATCGGGATTTCGGGTATGCTGCCGGCGGCCGGATCCAAGGGGCCTTCTCACTCACCGTCGCCGGAGGCGACGACCTAATGGAGGTGCGCTACCTGCTGGACGGGCAGGTGATGGGGGTCGTGAGGGAGCCGCCCTTCCGCTTCCGCTTCAACACAGGCGACTACCCGCTTGGCCCGCATGTGCTGTCGGCGGTTGGCGTGACGGCCGCGGGGCAGGAGAAGAGGGCGAACGAGCGGCGGCTGGAATTCGTGAGCGCCGAGGAGAGCTGGCGGTCGGCGGCGCAGATTGTGCTGCCGCTTCTGGGTCTTGTCGTCGTGGCAGTGGTGGTTGGCGTGGTCGGTCCTCTCGTGCTGGGCCGCGGACGGCCAGGAGTGCGGCCCGGCGAGTATGGCGCTGCGGGCGGTGCCGTCTGTCCTCGGTGCGGCCTGCCCTTTGCGCGTCACCTGCTCGGCCTCAACTTGTTGGTAGGAAAGCTGGAACGGTGCCCGCACTGCGGGAAGTGGGCGGTGGTGGCGCGGGCCTCGGCGGAAGCCCTGCGGCAGGCGGAGGCCCGATGGGCCCGGGATGCCTCTCGGGGTCAACTGGAGTTCGAGGGCGAGGAAGAGCGTCTGAAGCGGCTGATGGAGGAATCGAAGTACGAGAGGTGAGGGACGGGCGCGTGGATTCAGCGGGGAGGGAGGTACAGGCTGTGGCGGCCGGCGACGTTGAAGCGGAGCTCCATGCCCTCGTACTCGCGGTCGCTGCAGATGGTGCACACGATCGCGCACACCTCGGCAGAAGGCGGCAGGCCTCCTTCCGGCGTGGGAAGGCCGATGTGGTCGAGGTGGACCCCTGAGCCGGGAGGCGCGAGGAGTGCCCAGAACGGGTACTCGGGGTGGCTCGAATCGATCACCAGGCCGATCTCCTGGCAGTCGATGCCGCGCGCGGCATCGATGAGGGGCAGGAAGCCGGGCATGAATTCGGGCGCGTTGATGAAGAGGAGTTGGGCTCGCGGCGTCGTCCACAGATTGGCCCCGTCGGAGGGGCGCGGTAGGAGCGGGCGCGAGGGATTGATGAACAAGGTGCGCAAGCTGCCCACGGTGAGCAAGGCGGCCAGCGCGACCTGCAGGACGAGGGTCCGGCGCGGCTGGGCAAACGCGGCGCGAATCCACTGCCAGGCCATGCCCGCCACCGGTGCCCAAAGCAGGAACAGGCTCAACTGCAGACGACTGGCGTTCGGCTTCCACTGGTAGACCAGGAAGAAGAGAAACGCACTGCCCATGACGGCTGCTGCCATGAGCAGGGCCGCGGCCAGATCGCTCCCTTCGGCGGAGCCAGGATCGCGCCCCCGCTGCCGGAGGAAGAGCCACAGGAGCAGCGCCGCGCACAGCGGCGCCAGCAGCGCGTGGAACGGATTCCCGGCGTAGTCCTCGTGGAAGGAGCGCTTGATCCGATAACTGTGCATGGTGGTGCGCGGGTCGTTGACATCCAGGCCAATCCAGCGATGGATGGCTTCGACACCCCGCAGCAGCAGGCCGTTCACCTCTCCGTAGGGCGTGGCGATGTGAAGGGTCAGGCTGCGGACTGCGTTGGAGACGACGGTCCTCCAGCCGAGGATCTCATTCCCGTGGGCGCCGAGGACGTCGCTCGGCCCCAGCGGCTGGCCGTAGGCCCGCAGGTTGCGGCTCCAGTACCCTGCGTTCAGCAGGGCGGCCAGGGCGCCGACCGTCAGGGCGAGTCGGGCAGCAGCCAGCCAGCCGCGGCGCCGCAAGACGGTGATCCCCAGCCAGATCAGCGACGGCGCTGCGAACGCGTAGAAGGTGGCCTTGGTGAGCATGCCCAGGCCGGTCGCCACGCCCGCCAGCGCCCATTCGTAGGGCCTCAGCCCGATGCGGTAGGCCTTGACCGCCAGGCTGGCAAGGCACAGCGCCCACAGGCCTGTGACATAGTCATTCTGCGTGCTGGTGGCCTGCAGGATGCCCATCGGCAGGGTGGCGGCGAAGAGGAGGGCGAAGGCCTGTCCCCGTTCATCCGCCCCGAGTCTTCGGGCGATGCCCCAGATGGCCACCAGGCTGAGGACCATGCTCCCCCACTGCACCAAGTTGACCAGGCGATCCCCGCTCGCCAGCACGTACAGGTGCAGGATGGCCATCTCCGCGAAGGGCGGCATCCACAACTGACGGTCGATCGGCGTGGGGTAGTACAGCAGAGACCTTTGCTGCGCCCAGTGTGCCACGCGGCTGAGGTGGTACTGCAGGCTGTCGTTGGTGTTCGGAGGGGCGAGCAGGGCGATGAGCAACAGGATGGCGACGTCTGTCAGGACGATCAAGAAGCAGAGGCGAGCCAGAGAGTCACCCCACAGAGCGTCCCGCAGTGGGGTCTTCGCCCAACCGTGCCGACGCCGCAGAACCAAGATCAGGATGAGCGCGGCGATCAGCCACGCAGCCGCGATCCCGAGGCGCGTGAGTGCCCGGAAGATGGAGAGCAGCTCGCTCGTCAACGCTGTCCACGCGCCGCATGCGATGGCGAGCGCAAGGACTCTCTCCTGCCACAGGGGCGAATCCGGTCGATCTTCCATGGGTGGCTGCTGATAGCATACCATGCCCGCGCTGACGCAAGGGTACAATTGCGCTTGGGTCGGCATCCTTGACCGGGACCCGAAGAGCCGTGATGGCGCCGCCAGCCCCATCCATCTGTGACTACGAAGGCTCGGACTACCAGGAGCGGTTCTGGGAGCAGGGCGGGCGCGCGTACGAGGACCAGGTTGAGGCCGTGGCGCTGCGCCGCCTGCTGCCCGCCGGCGGCGACAGGCTGCTGGAGGTTGGCGCTGGAGCGGGGCGCAACACCCCGCGCTACGTAGGCTTCGGCGAAATCGTCCTGCTGGACTACTCTCGTTCCCAACTCGAACGGGCCAGGGACCGCCTCGGGCTCAGCCCGCGCTACCGCTACGTCGCCGGAGATGCCTATCGTCTGCCCTTCGCGCCGGCAACCTTTGCGGCCGCGACGATGATCCGCACGCTTCATCACATGGCTGAGCCGCGGACGGTGCTGCGGCAGGTGCGCGAGGTGCTGCGGCCGGGGGCC
>FWPV01001458.1_pt1 | contig 59602 bp, 48 predicted proteins | sample 2228371 | NCBI WGS metagenome assembly FWPV01 (sample SAMEA103939776, study PRJEB20133) | metagenome
TTCCGGGCGGCTGCTCAGATGAGCGAAGGCGGCGCAGAGGTTTGTTTTTCCGGTGCCGCCCTTGCCGCTGAGAATCACCAGTTGTTTTGCTCTCGCTGAGGATGTCAACAAGGCATTCCTTTATTCGCTTGGTCCAGAATACGCGAATACATCTGACGAAAATCACGACGGTATTCCGGCATGATTTCGATGATGGTATTCCCGGCGGCGATCCCGGCTGCCAGTTTGGGGTCGTACGGGATGCGCATCAGTATGGGCAGGTTATGATCGGCCAGGTATTTTTCTATGCGGTCATCGCCAATCCCGTCGCGGTTGATGATGACCCCGGCAGGGAGCTGCATCTCGCGGACTATGCCCACCATTTGTTGCAGGTCATGCAGTCCAAAGGGTGTAGGCTCGGTGACCAATAAAACGAAGTTGGTATTCCGCAGGGTTTCGACCACCGAACAGGACGCTCCCGGAGGCGCATCCAGGATCACCGTTGCATCCGTAGGGGACCGGGCGAGACGTTTGAGCTGGCGAATGATCGGGGTCGGCATCGGCTCGCTGACGGTCAAAACGCCGCGTGAAAAACGAATCCCTTCGCCGGTCAGGCCCGACTCTAGAAGGCCGATTGGATGAGGCACTTCGGTGATCGCCTTTTCCGGGCAGTTCCGGGCGCAGCTTCCACAGCCATGGCAGAGTTGTTTGAAGACCATCAGGTGTTTCCCAACTTTGGCCAGGGCGTGAAACTGGCAAACCTCGACGCATTTTCCACAGAGGGTGCAACTGCTTGCATCGATTTGAGGAATGAGGATGACCGCCTGAGACTGGGTATTAAATTCGGGTTTTAAGAAAATGTGCGCATTGGGTGCTTCGACGTCGCAGTCCAAAAACCAGACACTTCGCTTGTCAGCCAGACTGAGGGCAAGACTGACCGCGATCGTCGTCTTTCCGGTTCCACCCTTTCCGCTCGCAACCGTAATGTTCATCAGGGGAATCCGCTGCCAGCTCTACGCTGCCTCAAGCAGTTTTCCGCGGTGCAGCAAGTCGATGGATTGCTTTACGGTAGCCGCTTCAGCGCCAAAACCGAACATTTTTATTTTAGCCGCCTGAAGCACCCGGGCTGAATTGGGTCCAAAGCTGCCGCTGATCACTGCGTCCGCATTCTGATCGACGACAAATTGCGCTGCGGCAACCCCTGCACCTCCTGATTGATTCGCACCGGGGTTAGAAAGCGCCTGCCAGTCATTGCTTTCTGTGTCATATTTAATAAAGTAAGGGGATCTGCCAAAGCGGTATTCTACCGGGCTGTCCAGGCTTTGCTGCTGGGCCGAAATGATCACAATCATGCTGCCTCCTTGCGCCCTGCCTTATCGAGAAAGGGGGAAATTACTCTTCGGCCAATACGGCCCCGGCCGGGTCGAAGGAATCCGGCCATATTGTCTTTCGGTCGTACATCGCGCCGGTCAGGATGACGTCTTCCATGTCCGCGTTGAGAAAATTAGCCCCGCGCAGGTCCGCCCGGGTCAGATTTGCCCCTTTCATGTGAGCCCCAACAAAGCTGGCGTTTTTCAGGTTGGCGTTCTCCATGTTCGCCCGCTTGCAAAAAACTCCGTCCAGTACCGCTCCCTCTAAATTCGCGCGCCATAGAAGAGCGCGCCGGATGTTTGCGCCCCTTAAATCCGCGCCGGACAGGTTCGCCTCAGCCATATTCGCGCCGAACAACTCGGCCCCGCTCAGGCAGGCTTTCTTTCCCCCGTCGCTGCCGGAAAGGTATTTTGTGTGCAGGTCGATAATTTGTTGTAACTCATCAAAGGTCATGGTCATAGGAATCTCCAGGATGGTTAACAGGTCGGAAGGATTGTGAAATAGCCGATGGAGCGGCTGCACACCTTACAGGGTGTGTAATATTCTGTACGTACTGCGGAACATTGATGCGGGTAGAAACGGGCTGTGTGCCATACGGTTTCTGGGTGCATTGCTTGGAGTTGCGCTCGGGCTGAGCCTATTAAACCCTGGTCTTAGTGCAGCAATTCATTGCGGTCAATCAGCTTCCCTTCAATGTATACTTGGGCGGCCTCTTCAATGCTTTTGAGATCCGTTACAACCGGTTGGATGTTCAAACGGCGCATGCTTTCGTAAGCCCCCATGCCCATCCCGCCGCAAATGACTGCTTTGCAGTCGGCGATTGATTCCGCCATGCTGATGTGTTTGTTGTGGGATGCGGCATCCATCCCGTGCCCGGTTCCGTGATGCTCTTCCTCGTGATGTTGAGCGTAGAATTGGCCGTGTCCCAGCTTCTCGCGCATCTCGCGGTGAACGATTTTACCTTGGTCAATCGTGAGCACCAGGAAATAGGGTGCGCGCCCAAAGTGCTGGCTGATCGTTTTTCCATCCTCGGTGATGAAAGCGATTTTCATTGTGAGCTCCTTTTGCGTGTAGTTCAGGGAAAGATGCCTTCCCCCAAGTTCTTCCCTCTGGTCAGCGGGGTATAGGATGAGTAGGATTTGAGCGGGAACTTGGCCGTTATTTTCCCAACAATGGGGCAGGTGAGCCTCGAAAATAAGACTGTCCCCTGGCGTCAGAATGAATTCATCCTGATCGACTCGGTATCGTATCGCGCCCTCAAGGCAATAAACAAATTCGTAGCCGGTGTGGACGATCATTCGGTCGCCGCTCCCCATGCCGGGCATCAGGGTGGCCACAAATGGTTGAACGCGGCTCCCGGCGAAATCTGGTGCGAGGTTTTGCATTTGAGCACTGCTAAATGAGGGCTGAGGGCGCTGGCTGGCCGCGGTGAATACCACCCGCTTTTTAGGTGCCTCAGAATCAAAGAGCGCGGCAATGGGTACGTCCAGCGCCTGAGCCAATTGCTGCAGGGTGCTCAGGGAAGGAGAGGTTTTGCCGTTTTCGATCATGCTGAGGGTGTTGATATTCAACCCACTGCGCTCGGCCAGCACTCGTAAAGAAAGGCCTTTGCGGGTCCGCAGCTCGCGCAACTTCCTTCCGACCAGCACTTCGGCAGGATCCTTGCTTTCAGGGTTGGGGAGCAGGGGGGTATTCATCGGTCCATACTCGCTTACTAGGTATTACCAAAATTATAGTACATATTTCGTAATATGCAAGATTTTATCCTAAAATAATGATAAACCACATGCCAATTATTATTAAAGAGAATATTCTATATTAATCTATAGACATTAAGAGAATAGCTCGGTATAATAGGTGCAGCTATATCCAGGAGGTAGTGTAGAATGCCACGACATCGGCACAGATGGGCAATAGCCCGCGAAGAAGGTAAGAATAATTACCATTCATCTCTTACGGTTTCATTGCTTGAGCCCGTCCTATTAATTTTGTTGAAGGAAAAGCCGCGGCACGGTTATTTGTTGCTGGCTGAATTGGTCAACTTGGGAATGGACTCCATTCACCCGAGCGTAGTCTACCGGACGCTGCGCGACCTTGAAAGGTATGCCTGGGTGGAATCGGATTGGGACATGAACCGGACGCAAGGCCCGCCGAGGCGAATTTACGCGTTAAGCGAGCAGGGAGAAATAGCCTTGCGCTCCTGGCAAAAAGAGCTTGAGAAAGCTCAGGGTATCATCGCCGGATTACTAAAACGCTTAGAAGAGTAAGAAAGGAGGTTTAATATGCCAGCGAGGGATGGAACTGGCGCAAGGGGGCAGGGACCGAAATCCGGCCGCGGGATGGGTCACTGAGCCTCGGGTTTGGAAAAGGCCACTCTGAAGCGATCGCTAAATCGACCACTCGAACGGGCTGGAACGGCAGAGCGTTGGATTCAGGGCTCAGGCGCTTGCCCAGGCGTGGTGAGTATTTTCGCAATATAAATGGAGGAATTCGATTCAAAGTCGACCGTCGTCAGGGGGCAATGGCGTCTCTCTGGCGCCTCTCCTAACTATCCGCCTTATACAAGATCTTGGAGGGTTCCTGCGGATTTTCCAGCATCCTGTTGAGTATCGCCAAAATTTCCAGCCCATCCCCTACCACGCCAAGATCGGATACTTTAAAAATAGGCGCTTCGGGATCTTTATTGATCGCCACAATATTCTTCGACGAGCTCATCCCGACCAGGTGCTGGATGGCGCCGCTGATGCCCACCGCGACATACAGCTCCGGCCCGACCGTGGTGCCGGACTGCCCAACCTGCAGCGTGTGCGGGATCCAGCCCTGTTCGACGATGGCGCGCGTCCCGGCTAACACGCCGCCGAGCTGCCCGGCAAGGGTACGCAGCAGATCCAAGTTGGCGGCTTTCTGGCAGCCGCGCCCGCCGGAGACGATTACCCGCGCATCTTCGATACCGGTCTGCCCGTCTTCGGCGAAGTAGTTCCTTTCCACCAGCCGGGTACGGATTGCCGCCTTAGTGAGAGTCACCGGGAAGTGCTCGACGACAGCCCGCCTGCGCGGATCCACTGCGGGAACGGGAAAGACGTTTGGGCGCACGGTTGCGGTTTGAGGGCGGTTGTAGGGGGTGATGATCGAAGCCATGATGTTGCCGCCGAATGCGGGGCGGGTCTGAACCAGCTGCCTCTCCTCGTCGATGTCCAGGCCGGTGCAGTCGGCGGTCAGTCCAAGGCGCAGGCGGGCGGCGACGCGGGGAGCCAGGTCGCGGCCGTGCGGGGTGGCGCCGTAGAGGAAAACGGCCGGTTTTTTGGCTGCAATGACTGCGCAAGTTACATTCGTGTAGCCATCCGTCGAATAGGCATCCAGCAGTTCATGCTGGCACAAGATCACCCGGTCGGCGCCAAATTTTCCAAGCTCATCTGCTTCAAAAGGCTGCGGTCCCGACAGGACGACCGCGGTAAGCTCCTCCTCCAGCTTATCTGCAAGCTGACGGCCCTTGCCGAGCAGCTCCAGCGCAACCTTTTTTACGCGCGGGGGGGAGTGCTCGCCGTCCAGTTCGATCCACACATAGACTCCCTTAAATTGAGCCAGCTCTTCGCGGAAAGCCTGCCTGCGCTGGATATGCAGGGCGTGAAAGCGGCAGATGTTGACGCACGCGCCGCACAGATTGCACAATTCGCTGCATATCAGACGGCCGTCCTCGAACGACAGCGCCCCAAAGGGACAGGCGCGCACGCACAGCTGGCAGCCGTTGCATTGATCGTGGTTGATGATCAGCATGGCTGCCTCCGATTAGCCGGGAATGAACCGGCGCTCCTTGAGGAATTCGTAGATCTCGCGGGCGGCCTGCTCGCCGTCGAGCCCCTGAAGGATCCGGCTGGATTTCTTCTCGGGCGGCGGGAAGACTTTAACCACCTGAGTGAAGGACCCCATCAAACCGAGCGATTCTTCGGGCAGCCCCAGATCGTCCGCGCTGACAACCTGGAAGGGCTTTTTTCGGGCGGCGATCACGTCCAGGAATGAGGGCGCCCGCCGCACGGTCTCCCCCTTGCTGAAGGTGACCAGCGCGGGCAGCCCCGCCTCGTAGATCTCGTAACCGCGTTCAACCTCCTTCTTAACCCAAATGCGCTTGCGGCTGGCGCTCAACTCGATCTCGACCCCATAGGTGATCTGGGGCAGGCCGAGGATTTCGGCGATCTCCGGCCCGACCTGGGCGGTATCCCCGTCGACAGCCTGTTTTCCGGTCAGGATCAGGTCGAAATCGGGCACAGCGAAGTGGATTGCCTCGGCGAGTGTCAGGGCAGTTGCCCAGGTGTCTGCGCCGGCGAACTTGCGGTCGGTGACCAGAATCGCCCGGTCTGCGCCAAGCTCCAGACAGCGAAGCAGCGCCTCGCGAGCCTGGGGCGGCCCCATGCTGACAGCCGTGATTTCCACATCCTGGTGAGCGCGGGCGATGCGTGCGGCGTGATCCAGCGCATACTCGCAGAATGGGTTGAGAATAGCTTTGACCCCTTCGCGGATCAACGTTCCGGTTTTGGGATCGACCTGAACCTCGGTCACTTCGGGAACCTGTTTGACGCAGACAACGATTTTCATAGAGCAGCCTCGGCGGTGAAGATATCGTTCGGGTTAAGCAGCCCTCGCGGGTCGAGCGCTTTCTTGATGCGCTTCATCTGCGCGATCTGTTCAGCTGTGTACATCAACTCCAGAAACTTGCGCTTGATCTTGCCTATGCCGTGTTCGGCAGAAACGGCTCCGCCAAGCTCGACCGCCCGCCGGGCAAAAACCTCATACAGTTCAAGCCCCCTGTGCAAATCCTCCATGTCTCGCGGCAGGATGTTGACATGAATGTGGTTATTGCCGATATGCCCGAACGCGCACCATTCCAGACCCATGCGCTCGCAGCCGGTTTTGTAGAGCTGCCATATTTCCTCCAGGTGCTCGTCCGGCACCGCCAGGTCCGTGCCGAGCTTGTGGACAGCAGGGTACTGCTTCTTGCGCTCGGCGATAAGGCTGTTGACCGTTTCGGGCAGAAGGTGGCGGAAGAACTTGAACCGCTCCAGCTCGCGGGGTTCATAACCGGCCCAGGAATCAGCCAGGCAGGCGCCGACGCTGGCGGCTGCTTCTTCCAGGGGAGCATAGTCGAAGGGCTCTGCTCGCGGATCGAAGCTGAGTTCGATAAAGATCGCTGCCCTGGCACCCTCGGGGATGGGCGGCATCCCGACGACCGTGGGAGACTCGCGCTGACGCTCACGCAGCAGGTTGACGGCATGTTCCGAATAGAATTCCAGGAAGTCGAGCTGCAGGCGTGGATCTTTCCGCAGCGCCTGGGTGAGGGCGATGGCTTTGTCTTCTTCGTCCAGGAACTGGATGATGGATATTTTGTCCTCGCGCCTGAGGAGGGCAACGTCCACCCGGGTGACGATGCCGAGCACGCCCTCAGAGCCGATGAACAGGTCGATCAGATCCATTTGAGGGGCGGTATAAAAACCGCTGGCGCACTTGGTTTTCGGCAGGGCGTAATCCGGGATGTTGAAAGAGCGGGTCAGGCCTTGAGAATTGATCACGACGAACTGCCCGGCGGGCGAGGCGAAGTACTTTCCGCGGGGGATGTCGAGGAATTCCCCGTCCGCCAGAAGAACGCGGATGCCGCGCACCCAGGCGCGGGTCGGGCCGTAACGGTAGGTGCGCGCTCCGGAGGCGTTGGTGACAACCGAACCGCCCAGAGACGCACTCATCTCCGTAGGATCAGGCGGGTAAAAATAACTGTATGGATCGGACTTGAAGCGGGCCAGGTCTGCCTGGACAGCAGGATCGGGGCTGCGCTCGAGGGCGGGGAACTGCTTGTTTTTCAGCATGCTCTCCAGGCCTTTCAGGCTCAGGCCGGTCTGGGCGCGCACGCGCCATTCCCCGGCGCTGTCTTCATACCAGATCCGCTCGATCTGGTCCAGCCGTTCGAGCGAAACCAGCGCACCGCCCTGCGGCACGCAGCCTCCCACCAGTCCGGTGCGCGCCCCGGCGATGGTGACCGGCACGTTCCGCCGGCTCATCTCACGGACGACCGCCGCGAGTTCCATCTCATTTTTCGGGAAGAAAAGAAGGTCGAAAGGACTGGCGGAGAGCTTGGATTCATCCGTAAGATAGGCCGGATACTCTGCCTGGATGTTTTCAAAGCCCTCGATGCATTTCACCTGCTTGATGTCAAACTCGGGGGCGGGCTGTGAGTGGATTTCGTGCATGGTGTAGGCGTTCCGAGTTATTAATGCATAGAAAAAATGATGGACGAACGTCAAGCGCCGCGGCTTCGCGAGGGAAGAGCATCCAGAATTGGTTTGAGGTGGGCGAAGCCTTCACGGGCGGCAGTAGCGGCGTCTGGCTCGGGCAGGAACTCGCCCGAGATAAAGCCGTCATAGCCTGTGCCGGCCAGCGCTGCGATCAGCCCGGGAAAATCCAGATGCCCGGCGCCGGGATGCCAGCGGTTGGAATCGGCTGCATGGAAGTGAAAAATGCGGTCTCCGCAGCGGCGGATGGACGCGACCATATCGGCCTCCTCGATGTTCATGTGGAAGGTGTCCAGCAGCAGACCGAAGTTTTCCTCGCCCAGGCGCTCGATCAGTTCCAGTCCCTGATCGGCATTGTTGATCAGGCTGGTCTCATAGCGGTTGATCGGCTCGAGGGCAAGGCGGACGCCGTGCGGATGGGCGGACCGGCAGCATTCACTCAACGCGGCGCAGAGCCAGTCCATCGCCTGGACCGGCTCCACGCCGGGTTTCACCACCCCGCGGATCAGGCCGATGATGATGACCGCACCGAGGCGGGCAGCGCCTTCGATGTGGCTCTTGACCCGCTCGACAGCCGCCTGCCGTACAGACGGATCGGGATCGGTGAAAGAGAGGCCCTCCTCGCCCCAGGCCTGCCCGGTGCCGACGGCCGGGACCTCCAGGCCGTGACGGCGGGTGAGGGTTTTCAGCGCCTCGTAGTCCACCAACCGCGGGTCGCGGATCGCCAGTTCGACGCCCTGGTAGCTCAGCGCGGCGATCTGGGCAAGGTTCGCTTCCAGGTCGCCGGAAAGCGTGGCGGCCTGGAAGTGAGTCGGCTGGGTGGAAAGGACGATGGAGAGTTTCATGGATATTTATGCTAAATAAGTTATCTTCGCCTCCGAGCGGTCCGTCTGCAGGCGGATGATATTTTCGGGCACCTCGTGCAGCTTGATCTTCTTGGTGCTCATCACGGTCATGTCCATCCCGGCGGCCATGCACTCGATCACCCGCGGGAAAGTGCCGTGACCGGAATGTCCCTGCGCGCCGATGATGCTTGCCCGGCGGACTTGCAGCACCTCGCCGGTGACCGGCATCTTGGCTTCGGCGCGGGCGGTGACGATCACCCGGCTGTTGAGCGTGCGCCCTTCCCAGATGACCTGCTCAATCTGCGGATAGACTATTTCAGGCAGGCCGGTGGCTTCCATATACAGATCGGCGCCCATCCCGCCGGTGATCTCCAGCACGCGCTGGACGAAATCCTCTTTCATCGGATTGACGTGATAGTCCGCGCCGAGCTTCAGGCCCATTTTTCCGCGGAACTCCTCGGTTTCGGAGATGATCACCTGCGAGGCGCCGGCGCGCTTGAGCACCGCGCAGGCTGCCAGTCCGACCGGCCCGCCGCCGAGAATCACCACCCGGTCGCCCGGGCGGATTCCGCCGCCGCGCTCGATGACCGCGTTGTAAGCCACGCTGGTCGGCTCGACCAGGCTGCCAGCGACGAACAAATCGGTTTCGTTCTTGTAGATCCTGCGCAACGGCTCCAGGCTCCACACCGTTCGGGCGGGGACGACCAGATACTTGGTGTAAGCGCCGTTCACGTTGAAGCCGATCTCATTCAACCTTTCGCAGTGATTGGGGTAACCATCGGCGCATGGTTTGCACTGCCCGCACCAGAGCATCTCCTCGGTGGTGACCGCCTCGCCGCCCTTGAACGGCTTGTTGGTCCGCTTGTCGATAGCTTTCTTGCCGGCCTCGACGACCACCCCGGAGAGCTCGTGCCCAAGAATGCACGGAAAGCCGGTCAGCCCGGGATAGAAGATATAACCGTCTTTGTCCGCCTGGGCCATGTGCACGTCTGAGCCGCAAATGCCGCAGGCTTTCACTTCCAGCAGCACTTCATCTTCGCCGGGGGTGGGAACGGCATATTCGCGGATCTCCAGGCGCGGATTGCGCCAGACCAGGCTGCCGAGGTAAGTCTGGCGGCCTTCGATATCCTTGGCGCCCAATTTGAAGCCGGGCTTTGGATCCCAATCTGCGACCAGGGTCACGCCTTCCATTTTTCCATTCATATTTCATCCTCCATCAAACTTCTGTTCCCTGGCCGATGCGCGGCAGGGCGTAAACCGGTTTCCATCCAGGGCTGAGCGGTTCGCGCAGGTAAGGCTCCATCTCAGCCTGGCTGCGAAGGGTGACCTCCTCGACGGGCGGAACTTTCCCGGGCGGGAAGGCGGCCAGAACATGGTCGTTCCAGAGGGTCAGATACTTGAGGATGGCTGCCATCGGCCTTTTGGCTTTCTGGGCGTCGCCGGATTTAGCCTTCCCTACCACGCCCTCGGGTGTTGCGGCAATCTCGATGGCGAAGTGGCCCTCGCCTTCGCTCCAGCGGCTGGGCCGGCTGAATGGGTCGACCGATTTGTCGAAATGCCCCTCGGGCAGGTAGTTCTTGCCCTCGGTGTCAACCGCGTAATTCATATCGACCATTTCCGGGTGCAGCAGCAGGCTGAGCGACGTTTCCGACTCGTCGGCATGGACGAAATTGGTGCCCATCTGCCCACCGCGCTCGACCGGGCGGAAGAACTCGCGCACCGCGCGGTGCCAGTCGATCACCCGGAAGATTCCCGGAAGCTGGTAGCGTTTTTGGAATTCCTGGACCGCCGATTCGAGCACCCATAACTGCCCGTGGTTGTTGACGATCAACTGCTTGCGGAAGCCGTCGTTCCACAGCCCGAGCATGACGTCGATCATCATCTCGCGGACCACATGCTCGCGGACGATCACGGTGCCGGGCATGCCGACGTGGTGGTAGGGGTGGGCGCCGTAGTTGAGCGGCGGCAGGGCCAGGTTGACCGGCGCGCCGCGTTTGGCGGTGTAACGCCGCACCCCCTCGCAGATCGCGCTGACGTAGAGCGTATCGGCGGCGCTGGGCAGATGCTGCCCGTGCAGTTCGGTACAGCCGACCGGGATGAAGACGATGTCGTTCTTCTTGCGGTTGGCTTCCACCTGCCAGCGGGTGGTGGTCTGGATGTACGAGCCGGGCTTGCCCCATTCAATGGGCGATGGGATGCCGTAATCCGCCAGGATCGCGTCGATTTGCTGGTCACTGGCTTCCCAGACCTCTTTTTTCAAACGGCCGACCTCGTTGTCCTCGAAAAACAGGTCGGGCTGGTTGCTGGGTAGGTATCCGACAGGAATTTTTGGTTCTGTCATGGGATTTCTCCTTTTGTCAAAATGCGTTTGGATGCGGTCTTATCCTATGCGGTCAAGATCTCGCTGACTTTGACCGGGCGGTTTTCGTGGTAGGATTTCCAGGCAGCGTGCCCGAGGGCGACGGCGATCCGCCCGTCCTCGCCGGTGACCGGGACCGGTTTATCCTCGCGGACGCACTCGAGCTGCGCTCTGACCTCCTCAACGTAGCATGGCGCGTAACGCTGCATAAAGAAATGGGGGATGCGGGCGGAGTGGAATCCGTCCCGGTCGCCTTTGCGCACGGTGTGCTCAATTTCGTTTTCCGCCATGGCTGTGCCGTTCAGGCAGAATACCTCCAGACGCTGATCGTAGCCAAAGACCGCCTGGCGGCTATTGTCGATCATCCCGATGGCGCCGTTGGCGAATTTCAGGGTGGTCAAGGTGGTGTCCAGATCGCCGAAGCTGTTCAGCTCTGGTTCGATCAGTACGTTACCCACGGCGTAGACCTCTTCCACCTCGCCGACCTGGAAGCGGGCCATATCGAAGTCGTGAATGCTCATGTCCAGGAACATGCCGCCGGAGACCCGCATGAATTCCATCGCCGGCACTTCCGGGTCGCGGCTGGTGATGTGCAGAATACAGGGCCGGCCAAGTTCGCCCGAGGCGACGATTTCTCTCACCCTTTTAAAGTTGTGGTCGAACCGGCGGTTGAAACCCACCTGCAGCTTGACCCCCGCTTTTGCGACCGCGGAAAGCGACCGGTCAATGGATTCGAGGTCCAGGGCGAGCGGCTTCTCGCAGAAGATATGCTTGCCCGCCTCGGCGGCGTCCTGGATGATCATGGCGTGTGCGGGGGTGCTGGCGGCGATTAACACCGCCTCGATCTCCGGGTCGGCGAGCAGCTCGTGGTAATCGTAAACCACCCGCTGCAGACCGAGCTGGTCTGCCAGCGCCTGGGCGACCTCGAGGCGGATGTCGCAGATGGCCGAGAGGTTGGCTTCGGGTATTTTACGGACCAGGTTGGTCACGTGGACGCTGCCCATCCGCCCGGTGCCGATCACAGCGATGTTGATTTTTCTGGTCATAGGGTTCCCTTTCTCACCCGCCGCCAGCATGGGGAGGGCGGCAGTTGTTAAGGAAAATGGCTGCAGCGGATCAGGGTTTCATCACCACTTTCATGGCACTCTTGGGATGGTGGGAAAGGGTCTTGATGTCCAATCCGAGCCAGTCAAACGCGCCGATGCCTTCATCGAGCGAGATCACTTTGGTGAAGAAATTCTTCATATCCAGGCGGTTTTCCTGGAAAATGCGGATCGAGGGCACCATGGTGTTCTGCCCGAGGTACAGTCCGAGGATCTTGGTCGCCCAGCGGGTGATCTCATTGGGAATCACCGTGGCTTTGATGCTCGAATCCATGCCAAATGGCAGCACCTTGCCGCCGGGCGTGACGCACTGCAGGGCCTGTTCGAAGGCATTGCCGGTTGCCTCGATGACGATGTCCGCCTTGCGGCCGTAGGTGAATTCCGTGATCTTCTCGACCACATCTACCTCGCGCGGGTTCCAGACGGTCAGCCCGCACTTCTTGGCAACCTCAATCCGGAAAGGATCGATCTCGGTCACGGCGACCTTGGCGGCGATGTTCTTGGCGAACTGGGCGAAGAGATAGCCGATCGGTCCGAAGCCGAGGATCAGGACGTAATCATAGGGCAGCATCAACAGAGTGTTCATCCCGTTGACCACGGTTGCCAGGGTTTCCACCTGAGTGCCAAGCACGTCATCGATTTCGTCCGGGAGGACGAAGCACTGCTTCTCGGGGACCAGGCAGTATTCCGCATAACCGCCGTCGCGCATCACTCCAAGCGCGCTGGTTTTGATATCCACGCACTGGCTGGTCAGGCCCATCCGACAGAACGAGCAAAATCCGCAGCGGATGTTGTTGTCAACCGCCACCCGGTCGCCGATCTTGACGTGGTGGACGTGGCTGCCCACCTCAACCACCTCTCCGCAAAATTCGTGCCCCACGATGGTGTCCGGCTTGAAGTGATGCTTGCCCTCGACGATTTTCACATCGCTGCCGCAGATGCCGACTGCGCGGATTCTCAGCAGGACATCGTCCGGTTCCCTAACCTGGGGGATCGGGACCTCTTCCATCACTAATTGGCCGACATCTTTGATCTTGATAGCCTTCATTTTTTCCATGTCCATATCTCCTTTCTATTGAATTGCACACGTGTGCATAAGAGAATAAATTTATACGAAAACCTTTTGAATGAAGGATGGTTTCACCGTTGGATTCGGGCTGAGCCTCCTTTGGCGAACGCCTCAACCTGCTCGAGAGTCGCCATTGTGGTATCGCCGGGGAAAGTCGTGATGAGTGCGCCGTGAGCCCACCCCAGGTTGACCGCCTCCTGCTCCGGCCGACCGGTCAGCAGTCCGTAGAACAGCCCCGCGGCGAATCCGTCCCCGCCGCCCACCCGGTCGTATACATCCAATTCAGCTGTGGGAGACTGGTAGACCTTCCCGTTCATCCAGGCGACCGCGCTCCAGGAGTGGCGGTTGGTCGAGTGAACCTCGCGCAGGGTCGTCGCGACCACCTTTAATCGCGGGTAGAGCCGCTGCACTTCGCGGATCATTTCGATAAAAGCGCTCGGATCGAGTTTGGACTTCCCGGCTACTGCGGGACCGGGGATGCCCAGCCCGAGCTGCAGATCCTCCTCGTTGCCGACCAGGACGTCGACGTTTTCGACGATCCGGCGCAGCACCGATTGGGCCTGAGCCGGACCGCCCCAGATGTTCCAGAGTTTGGCGCGGTAGTTCAGGTCGAAGGAGACCACCGCTCCGGACGCCCTGGCCGCCTGCATGCCTTCGATGATCACCTCGCCGGTGGTGGCCGAAAGCGAGGCGAAAATCCCACCGCTGTGGAACCAGCGCACTCCGCCCGCGAAAATGGCTTTCCAGTCGAAATCGCCCGGCTTGAGCAGGGCTGCGGCCTCGTTGGCGCGGTTGTAGAAGACCACCGGCGGGCGCACGCCGTAGCCGCGGTCTGAATAGACGGTGGCCATGTTTGGTCCGTTGACGCCGTTGTGTGTGAAGTGGACGTAGAACGGCGTCAGGCCCATCGCTCGAACCCGCTGGTCGATCAGCCTGCCGATCGGGTAATCCACCATCGCTGAAGCGATCCCGGCTTTCAATCGGAAGCAGTCGGATAGATTCGCGGCGACGTTGTACTCGCCTCCGCTGGGGTGGACCTGCCACTGGGTCGCCTTGTGAAAGGGGACGATCCCCGGGTCAACGCGGTGGTTCAACGCGCCGAGGGCGATGAAATCCAGTTTCCCTTCCGCAGGAATTTTGAGGGGATCATTCATAGATTACTCCTTCTCAGCCTGAGACGTCCAGTTCGTATGAAACACGCCTTCCCGATCGATCCGCCTGTATGTGTGCGCACCGAAATAATCGCGCTGAGCCTGGATCAGGTTGGCGGGCAGCCTCTCGCTGCGGTACGCGTCGTAGTAAGCCAGCGAGGCGCTCATCGCCGGAATCGGGATGCCCAGCGCGACCGCGGTCTGAACGACCTGGCGGAACATCGCCTGGCGGGACATGACCGCCTCGCGGAAATAATCATCGAGCAGCAGGTTGGGAAGGCCGGGGTTTCGCCGGTAGGCAGCGGTGATCTCACCGAGCAGGCTGGCGCGGATGATGCAGCCTGCCCGCCAGATTCTGGCGATCTCCCCAAGGTTTAAGCCGTATTGATACTCGGCCGAGGCCAGCTTCATCATCCCCAGCCCCTGAGCGTAGGAGAGGATCTTGAAGGCGTAAAGCGCTTCACCGGCGGCCTGCATGATCACGGTGCGGTAGCCCTTGAACTGCCGGCCCGGTCCCTTGAGCAGCTGGGCTGCCGCCGCCCGCTCGCTCTTCAGAGCCGAAATGATCCGTCCTTCCAGGGCGGCGTGGATAGTCGGCGCGGGCGCGCCGATATCCAGGGCGTTCTGGCTGGCCCATTTGCCTGTGCCCTTCTGCTGGGCTTCATCCAGAATGAAATCCACCAGCGGGAAGGAGGTGTACGGGTCGAGCTTCGAGAGGATGTCGGCGGTGATTTCGATCAGGTAGGATTTCAACGGCCCTTGGTTCCACGCTGCAAACAATTCAGACAATTCTGTGACGCCAATGCCCAGCCCGCGCCGCAAGAGGTCGTAGGTCTCGGCGATGAGCTGCATGTCGGCGTACTCGATGGCGTTGTGCACCATTTTGACGTAATGGCCCGCCCCGCGCGGTCCGATGTATGCCGCGCAGGGCTGTCCGTCCTCGGCCCGGGCAGCGATCGCGGTGAACACCGGGGCGATCTGCTCCCAGGCTTCCTGGCTGCCGCCGGGCATCAGCGCCGGGCCGTGCCGGGCGCCTTCCTCGCCGCCGGAGATGCCTGAGCCGATGAAGCGGAACCCCTCCTTTTCCAGCTCGGCGCACCGGCGCTCGGTGTCGAGGAAATGGGAGTTGCCGCCGTCGATCAGAATGTCGCCGCGCTCCAGGTGAGGTTTCAATGCGGCGATCGCGTCATCGACGGCGCTGCCGGCGGGCACCATCAGGATGATCTTCCGCGGCCTTTCCAGCACCGCGCAGAGGGCGGCGGGACTGTCCGTGGCGAGCAGGGTCTTCCCCTCCCCTTCGCCCCAGGTAAACGCCTGGACCTTGCCCGGGTCCAGATCGAAACCGGCAACCGGATAGCCCTGCGCCTCGATGTTCAGGGCCAGATTGCGCCCCATGACGCCCAGACCGATAATGCCAATGCTGTACTTCATCTTTCCTGCCCTCTGGTCCGCTTATTCATCATTGGACTGCCCCCGCAGGCGGTAGAGCATTTCGCCCGCGTCGTGGATTACCAGGGTGTCTTCGTCTTCCGCGCTCAACAGCCGGGTCAGCTCAGGGGAGCCGGGATCGAGGTACCCCAGGCCGATCCGCCGGCAGCGCTCCTCCGGAATGCCGGTTGCCAAGGTGACCTGGATGCGCGGTTTTTCCACGCCTGTATCCGGGTCGTAGCTGCCCATCCCGCGCAGGTGGGTGGAGTGGGCCAGCACGCCCCAGGGATAATGTTTGAATTTTTCCCACTGTTTGACGAAGTAATCCCGGCAGTGATAACCGATCTCGTCCAGGATCTTGCCGTGGGTGTAGCTTACCTCGCTCACGTGCGGTGCGTAGATGATCACCTCGCCGCCGTCGGCGACAACCGGCTCCAGCTTGTACATGCCCTTGGCGGCGGTCCATAAATCGTCGTACCGCCGCGGCATCATCGAGATCACCCGTTTGACCGGCCTGTCCAGGTAAATGATATGGACCTGTGCGGAGAGCAGGGCGGCCGCCTGCCAGGCTTCCTGGGCGCTGCCAAAATAAATCCCGTGCAGTCCGGCGTGGGTGACCACCAGGCTGAAACAGGCGATCGGTTTCTGGATGAAGGCGGCAGCCCGATCGATCACAGCCCGAACGGGGGTGTAGCCTGCCCCGATGATTTCGTAGCTGGTGATCAGCGCGCCCAGCCAGTGGGTGAAGTTGATGATCTCCGGCCCGGCGATCCCCGGGAAGAGGTATTTGTTCCCGCCCGAGAAGCCGACCACCTCGTGAGGGAAGACCGGCCCGCAGATGATCAACTGGTCATAGTCCTCGATCAGCCGGTTCAGACGGACCGGCACGTCGAGCGCCAGCATCCCCTGGGTGATCTGGCGGATCTCCTCGGCGGGGATGACGCCGACGGTTTCAAAGGTGTCCGGATCGCTCCACTCGTGGTTATAGATGCGGTGTGCGCCGGCTTTTCCGTCGGTCACCGGGCGGCCGATCAGGTGGGTGAGCTGGACGTCGCTCATCGGCTGATGGGTTCCCAACGCGACCAGGTAATCCAGCGCCCTGACCCGACTGCCGAGGGCGTCTTCCAGCAGGCAGAACATCAGAGGAACCGGCATCGTCCGTGTGCTGTCCGGAATTAGAACGAGCACGCGCTTACCGTCAACCGGCAGGCCGGCCAGGGCCTGGCGGACGATGTCTCCGGTCTCCGCTTCGCTTAATATGCGTTCTCGAAATCCTGTGCCTGTGAGCATCGGTCTAAACTCCGCTAAAAGCAGAAAACCCGCCGTCGATCGGGATAACGGCGCCGGTGACGAAGGCTGAGGCGGGTGAAACCAGCCAGAGCACTGCGCCGAGCAGATCCTCCGGAGCGCCGAAGCGGCCCATAGGCGTGTGGGCAATGATCGTCTTTCCGCGCGGGGTGAGCTCGCCGCTCTGCTCGTCGGTCAGCAGGAAACGGTTCTGATCGGTGAGGAAGAAACCCGGGGCGATGGCGTTAACGCGGATTTCAGGCGAGTATTCCTGAGCCATGTGGACCGCCAGCCACTGGGTGAAGTTGCTCACCCCCGCCTTGGCGGCCGAATAGGCGGGGATGCGGGTCAGCGGGCGGAAGGCGTTCATGGATGAGATATTCAAGATCACGCCCCGTTTGTGTTCGGCCATGATTCTGGCGAAGACCTGGCTGGGGAGAATTGCGCCGATCAGGTTCAACTCGAACACCCAGCGCAGCGCGTCGGCGGGCAGGGCGAAGAAGGGCAATTCAGGGCTGGTGGTCGCCGTCGGTTTGTTGCCTCCTGCGCCGTTGATCAGAATGTCCACCCGACCAAAGCGCGAGAGGACGGCTTCCGCGGCAGCCTGGATGCTGGCTCTGTCCAGTACATCGCAGCCCAGCCCCAGCGCGCTGCCGCCCCCCGCCTGGATTTCGGCGGCGAGCTGTTCGGCAGCGGGCTGGTTCAGGTCGAGGACGGCTACCGCAGCGCCGGCTTCTGCCAGCGCCCGGCACATGGCTGCGCAGAGCACGCCTGCGCCGCCGGTGACGACTGCGGTCTGGCCGGTGAAGTTGTACGCATCCTGGAGGATCTTCGATTTCATGCTCTGCCTCATGAGGTGTCTCGGTATGGGAAGCTCAGCGTCTGGCGAAAGGAGTGAGATGGCGGGTGAAATGGCTCTCGATATTTCGGGCGTAGTCATCGGCGTGGGCTTTGAGCAGGGCCATGATGCGCCCGTAGAAATGGGGTGCGCCTTCCGCAGTCCTCGCTGTCAACACGGAGCCGAAGGTGACGTGGAGGATCTGGCGGGCGTCGAACTGGTCGAGCAAGCCGACCGGATCGCTGAACCGTCCGGGCAGCGGCGCACGGGAGAGTTGTGCCGAGACGTGGTAGCTGGTCCGGTCGGTCTCGTAGCGCTGGCGGGCGAACGCGTAGATTTCGCCGAATAGGCCGGCATCCAGGGCGGCGATGGTGCGCAGAGCTTCCAGGTAGCTGGTCCCGGCGGTCTTTAAGTGGATCAGCCCTTGGGTCTGGCGGACAGCCGCAGGATAAATGCTGAATTTGTCCGAGCCGGAATGCAGGCTGAGTTTGTAGGGGCCAAAATGGCGGGCTAGGGCAGCATGCCCGGCGATGTCCGCTTCGAAGGCGGCGGCGTCGCCGATGTAGTCCACGCCTTTCTCGAAGGTTCCCACGAAGCGCGGCGCCAGGCTGACCCAGCGGACCCCCAGGCGCGTCAATTCGCAGGCAATGTAAGCGTGCTCGGTGTGGCTGGTCGGCTGGTCAGTTTCATCGACCGAGATTTCCAGCTCGAAGGGGCGCGGACCCGCCTGGGCAGCCAGGTGGCGGTACATCTGGGCGACGTGCCAGACCGCCTGTCCATACTTGACGGCGGCTTTGAGCAGGGCGGGTTCATCGAAGGTCAGACGGAGGTGTTCGATCCGCAGAGTTTTTCCCAACAACCCGCTCGCTTCTGGGTGTAATTCGCCCGGCAGCATCGAAGCCAGCCCGCGCAGGTCTCCAAGCGAGGCGCTCTCCGCCCGCGGGTCAACGTGCGCGCCGGGGTCGATGGTATAGAACGTATAGCCGGCAGCCAGGCAGGAGTCGATATCCTCGACCGTCTTCAGGTGGTCAGCGTCAGCGCCGAAGCCGGCCTGCCAGTTCTCCTGGAAGACGCCCCAGGTCGCCTCGTCCAGAACCTGCTGAGGGCTTCGCCCGGTGCGCGCGTTTTCGCGGATAGACTGCTGGGCGAAAATCGGAGCGACGGCTCCGCCGACATTTCTTACCGCGCGGACATGTCCCGGCGTGGCCAGTCCCAGCCGGTCGCCCATGCCGGCAGAGGTCCCGAGTCCCAGTACTTTCGGCTGCAGCCAGGGGAGCTGGCGCCGGAGGACAGCCGCATTGTGACCGTTCAGAGGAGCGACGATGAATTCCTGACCGAGAACCTCGGAGCGATCGCCGCTGAAAGCGTTCAGGGCGGGATGACCAAATCCTGCAGCGGCAACCAGCCGCAGCTCTGCGCCCACCCTCGCCAGACCGTACTCGACGTTCTCATGCCTGACCAGCGACTGTTCCAGGAGATCGAGATTCGCAGCGCGCAGGGTGGGAGTTTCGGCGGTCATCTACGGGCTCTTCTCTATTCTCTCGGCGCTGCCGTGGATTCGCGCACCAGTAGTTTGCCCTTGAGGATTTTGACGTTTTGGGATTTTTCCGGCTTACCGTTTTCCGGCTTGAGCAGGTCGAGGAGCAGTTCAGCCGCCTCGCGGCCTATCGAGCGCTTTGGCTGGTCGAAGGTTGTCAGCGGGGGTTTGGTATAAGCCGAGAAGGTGATGTTATCGAAGCCGGTGACCGAGATTTCCCCGGGAACATCGACGCCGGCCCGGCTGAAGCCCTGGAGCGCGCCGATCGCCAGCATGTCGTTGAAACAGACGACCGCGGTCGGGCGGTCCTTGAGTTTGAGAAAATACTCAGCAGCAGCCAGCCCCAGATGCGGCTCTCCTCCCCAAACCTGATGGACGTACTCCTCCGGTACAGACAGTTCGGCGGCAGCCATCTCGCTCCGGTAGCCGCTCAACCGATCCAGGGTGGTCCGGCCGGAACGCGAATTGCCGAGGTATGCGATCTTCCGATGCCCCAGCCCGATCAGGTAACGGGTCAGCTGGCGGCTGCCGTCAACGTCGTCGTGAAATATGGAGTAGTGGAAACTCTCGGCGGCCTGGTAATTGACCACCACGATCGGGAACCCATGGGAGATCAGCTGGCGGCCCTGCTCAGCGCTGAACGAGGATGAGCAGATAATGACCCCATCCGTGCGCTGCTCCATCATGGTCTGGACGATCTTGCGCTCGCGCTGCGGGTCGTGCTGGGAAGCGGCGGTGAACAGGCTGTAGCCGCATTCCTGGACGCATTCCTCGATGCCGAAGAGGATTTCGGAGAAAAAGGGATCTGCCAGGCTGCTGACGATCACGCCCAGCACCTGGGTGCGGTTGGTCTTCAGGCTCCGCGCCGCGGCGCTGGGCTGGTATCCCATTTCCTGAGCCGCCTGGCGGATGCGCTCGGCGGTTTCCGGCGAGATCAATGTGTTGCCGCGCAGCGCCCGCGAAACGGTGGAGTGGGACACGCCGGTGCGTCTGGCGATATCTTTAATCGTGGTGGCCAAGGGAAAATCCTATTTGCACACGTGTGCAAGAACTGATTATAGTGTACACATTCGCGGGGGAAAAGTCAATATCCTGACGAAAGCATACTTGCAAAAAGAAATATTTTGTCGTATGATATTCAAATGTAAGAAATATTTCAAAAAAATGAAAATTGCAAGCGCAACGCAGGTATCGGAGGAAATGTGAAGCCTGAAATTGAAGCCATTTTCCTGGATGTCGGCAACACTCTGCGGATCGTTGTGGAAGACCCTGAATTTCAAGCCCAGGCGAAACGGGAACTGATGGCGCTGGTGGGGGCGGAGGAGCCGATGGATGATTTCTTCGCCAAAGTCGAGGCCCGCTGGAAGTCCTACCGCAAACATTCCAAACAGTCGCTGCTGGAGGCTTCCGAGCTGGAGCTCTGGACGCAGTGGCTGCTGCCGGATTATCCGGTGGACGTCGTCGCGCCGGTCTCCGGGCGGCTGACCCGCCTGTGGCGCGACCACGACGGCCGCCGTATTCCCCGTCATGACGCCAAGGCGACGATCGTCGAGCTTCACCGGCGCGGATACCTGCTCGGCATTCTGGCCAATACCATCACAGAGACAGAAATTCCCGATTGGATGTTTGCCGACCGGGTCACCGGCTATTTCAAGACGATCATCCTCTCTTCCAAAGTGCGGGTGCGCAAGCCGGACCCGGCGATCTACCTGCTGGCGGCAAGGGTGATCGGCGTCGAGCCCGCCCGCTGCGCCTACGTCGGCGACAACCCCATCCGCGACGTGGAAGGGGCTCAGGCGGCCGGCTTCGGGATGATGGTTCTCTTTGATGAACCCGCCACCCTGGCCAAGGAGCCGCAGCAGGCCAACGTCAGGCCGGATTACGTGATCACCGAAACCAGCCAGCTGCTGGATATCTTCCCTGAGAGAAATTAACTCTATTCCCCTTTGAAAGAAGCTGCAAAGCGTGAATTCTGAGATCGACGCCATCTTTTTAGACCTTGGCAACACCCTGCGCATGCTGACCAAGAACGAGGCGCACCAGTCCGCGGCGCGCAGGAGGATGGTCGAGCTGGTCGGCTCTGACGAAGACCCCGATACGTTTTGCCGCAAGGTGGACGAACGCTACAAGATCTACCGCAAGTGGGCTTTTGAGAACCGGAGAGAGGCGCCCGAGGCTGAGCTCTGGACGCGCTGGCTGGCGCCGGAATTCCCCGCCGAGCGGATCGCCCCGTTGGGCGTGGAGCTGACCTATCAATACCGCCAGACGATGGGGCTGCGGGTGGTGGTCGCGAACGGCAAGGAGGTTGTGGCCGAGCTGCACCGGCGCGGGTACACCCTTGGCATCATCAGCAACGTGATCACCTCGCGTGAAATCCCTGACTGGCTGGAGGCTGACGGTTTCAGCCCCTATTTCAAGGCGGTCGCGCTCTCATCGGTGCTGGGGATCCGCAAGCCGGATCCGCAAATCTACCTGGAAGCCGCCCGCCTGGCGGGAGTCGAGCCTGCCCGCTGCGTTTATGTGGGCGACAATCTCAAGCGAGACGTGGAGGGTACGCGCGCGGCAGGGTTCGGCATGCTGATCATCATGATCAGCCCGGAGGAGCTGGCTGAGGCGGAAATTACCGAGGAAAACCGGCCAGATGCGGTCATCCACCAGTTCAGCGAGCTGCTGGAGATTTTTCTGGCCTGCCCAGGGGTGAACGTTGACCGGCTTCGCGCGCCGCAATTGACCTGCAATAAGCCGGCCTGAGGAGAGCGAGCGGATATGGAAATGGTGCACAGCCCAATCGGCGGAAAGAACCTCGCGGAAGCGGTCCGCCAGCTGTACCGCGAAGGGCAAACGGACTATTCCCTCGAGCCGCTTGTCCGCGTGGACGAGGCCGGCCGGCCGCTCGGCCGCATCCTGAACGGGGATGCGGTGATCTTTTGCTGTCGGAGAGGCGAGCGGGAAATTGAGCTCACCGAGGCGTTTACCGACCCCGATTTTGCCCATTTCGAGCGGGAGAAGCTCGATCTGGATTTTGTCATCCTGACCCTCTATCACGAGAAGTTCAAGGATCTGCCGGTCGCCTTCCTGCCCACGAAAATCAGCGATACGCTCGGCGAGGTGGTCAGCCGGGCGGGTCTGACCCAGATGCGCTGCGCTGAATCAGAGAAATACGCTCACGTGACCTTCTTTCTCAATGGGGCAAACAACCAGCCGTTTCCGGGTGAACAGGACGTCCGTATTCCATCTCCGAGGGGAATTCCCTTCGATCAGATACCGGAGATGAGCCTGCCGCAGGTGGCGGATGCGGTGGTGGAGGGACTCGCAGCTGGCTCCAATTTGATCGTCACGAACTTTGCGAACGGCGATGTAATCGGGCACACGGCCAACGACGCGGCCAAGATCCAATGCGCCCGGGAGGTGGATCACCACCTGGGCCGGGTGGTTTCGGCTGCCCGAGATCGCGGCTATGTGATCCTGATCACAGCGGATCACGGCAATCTGGAAACGATGCGCCGTCCCAACGGCGCTCCCCACGTCGCCCACACCGCCAACCCGGTGGCGTTGATCGTGATCGACCCGCTTTCCAGCGCCCCGATCCAGGCGAATGACGGCCGCCTGGCGGACGTCGCCCCGACCATTCTGCAAATCCTCGGCCTGCCCCAGCCAGCGGTGATGAGCGGCGTTCCGCTGATTGCGGGACGCGATTGGGGTGGGAATCGACGCGTTTTGTTGATCATTCTCGACGGCTGGGGACTGGGTCCGGCGGATGCGGCCAATCCGATCCACCTGGCGGATACGCCAGTGTGGGACGGTCTGCTGGAGCATTCCGGTTATGCGCGGCTTCAGGCTTCGGGCGAGGCGGTCGGCCTGCAGGAGGGGAAACCGGGCAATTCCGAAGCCGGGCACCTGAACATCGGCGCCGGGCGGGTCGTACTGCAGGACGACGTCCGGCTTGACCAGGCGCTGCAGGACGGCTCGTTTTGCTCGAACGAGGTATTCCTGCGGACAATGGACGGCGCCGAGCGGCGCAAGGCCCGGCTGCACCTGATCGGTCTGCTGACCGAAAGAAGCTCGCACGGCTCGATCGATTACCCGCTGGCGCTGCTCCGATTGGCGAAGGACCGCGGATTAAGAGATGTCTTCCTGCACGTGATCTTCGACGGGCGCAGCACCGAGCCCGGCAGCGCCCCTGCAATGCTCGAGAAGCTGGAGGATCAGATCGGCGAGATCGGCGTGGGTCAGATCGCCGGCGGGGTCGGGCGGGGGATCGCCCTCGACCGGGACGGCAACTACGCGAAAATCCAGCGCGCATACGAGGCGTTCACCGCCGGCACCGGCCGGCATTACTCCTGAGGAGAGGCGGATGGCCGACCTTGAACTGTTACGCAGCCCCGAAGCGTTTTCGGCAGCTCTCCATGAGCAAATGGGCGCGATCAGCCCGGCGGTGCGGGATCTGGAGCTGTACGAATTCCGTTACTGTCTGGACAACCTTGCTCCCGCCGCCGGCTGGGATTCGGTGTATATCCCTGGCTGCGCCGAGATCGAGACGCTGATCCGCCAGAAAGAGTTCTACGCCGCCATCCAAATCAAGCCGGAGCGCGATGGACAGCCCGTCCTCGACGACCAAATCGTCTGGCTGAGCCAGGCCCTGTTTGTCGGATTGATCCGCGGCGGCTACCCTGCCGAGTGGATCCAGCGTCTATTCTATTTCGATCCGCGCGGATTTTTCTTTCTCCCCCGCACCGAATACTTCCCCCAATCGATCCGCGAACACTTTGGCGGCGGTCCGGCAGTTCAATTCCCGCCGACCCAGACCCGCTTCGAATCAGCGCTGGAAATCGGCTATAAGGAGTTCAAAGAGGCGAACCTGGCGGTCGATCAGGCCTTTCTGGCGGTCGTTCGGGCGATCATCGCGGATAGGGGCGCGCCGCTGCTGCTGTGCGTGGTCGGTCCTTCGGCGGCCGGCAAGACCGAAATCAGCGAACGCCTACGGGCTGCTCTGACCCGGGAGGGAAAATCGGTCGGCGCGATCGAGATGGATCATTTCCTCAAAGACCGCGACTTCCGCGACGGAAGAAGGTTTGGGCTCGAGTCGATTCACGGGCATCTCTTTGAGGAATGTCTGGCGAACCTGCTCGGCGGGAGAAAAGCCTTCTCTCCGCGTTATGATTTTCTCCGCGGGACTTCCAGCCACGATCCGGAAGGCCGATTGAGAAACGGCTGCAGGATGGTCGAGATCGACCCGGCGGATATCCTCGTGCTCGAAGGCAATTTCCCCTTCCATATCCCGGAGATCGCCCAATTGGTCGGATTAAAAATGGTTTATTTGACCGACGATCCCATCCGCTTGAAGCGCAAGTGGAAGCGGGACATTGATTTCCGCAAGAAATACCTGCCGGTTCATCTGTGCAACCGCTTTTTCCGCATCCAGTTCCTGCGGGCATCTGAGGTCTACCTTCCGATGCTGGCCATCGCCGACATGGCGGTGGACACGACCGCGGCTGCTCTCTGGCTGACGCCCGAAATCAGGTCGGGGCTGGATCTTGATAAGGTTTTGCGTTCCTTCCCTGGGGAGATTTGAGAACCGCCATGGTTGACGCCTTTTTTCGCAAGCTGATTGTTTCTGCCGATACCAAGATCGCGATGCTGATTCTGGACGGTCTGGGCGGCCTGCCGCTTGAGCCGGGGGGCAAGACCGAGCTGGAAACGGCGGCCACGCCGAACCTGGACGCCCTCGCCGCCCGTTCCGCGCTGGGCCTGACCGTCCCGATTGGCCCGGGGATCGCAACCGGCAGCGGACCCGGCCATCTGGCGATCTTCGGCTACGACCCGCTCGAATACGAGATCGGGCGGGGGGCGCTGGAAGCCCTGGGCGTCGATTTCGAGCTTGGCCCGGAGGACGTGGCCGCGCGCGGGAATTTCTGCACGATTGACGAAGCGGGGATTCTGACGGACCGGCGGGCGGGCCGCATTCCGTCGGAAAACAGCCTGAAGCTGATCGAGCTGCTGCGCACCATCCGGGTTGAGGGCGCGGAGTTCTTTATCGAGCCGGTTAAGGAGCACCGCTTCGCCTGGATTGTGCGCGCCCCCGGGCTGGGGGCCGCCCTTTCGGACACTGATCCGCTAAGTACCGGGGTCAAACCGTTGGAGGTCAGACCGCTCGATGAGCGCTCAGGCAAGGCCGCATATTACGCCAATGAATTCATCCGCCAGGCAGGCGATCTGTTGAGGGGCAGGTCGCCGGCCAACTACATCCTGCTGCGCGGCTTTGATCAATTGCCGAGCATCCCGTCTTATCCTGAGATGTTCAAGCTGCGCGCGGCGGCGATCGCCGTCAACGGGATGTACCGCGGCGTCGCCCGCCTGGCTGGCATGGAAGTGCTGCCCCTGACGGGCGCGGCGCTCGAGGATGAATTCAGCGCGCTGGAGAATTCCTGGCAGGATTATGACTTCTTCTATCTGCACTATAAGAAAACCGACACCTGCGGCGAAAGCGGCGACTTCGCCGGCAAGGTCAAAGCCATCGAAGAATTCGACGCCCAGGTTCCGCGTCTGCTGGCCCTGGAGCCAGATGTGGTCATCGTCGGCGGCGACCATTCCTCTCCGGCTGTGCTCCGCGCGCACAGTTGGCATCCGGTGCCGCTGCTGCTGTACGGTAAACACGTCCGGCCCGACGGCGTCGCCGCGTTTGGCGAATCCGCGTGCGCCCGGGGAAGCCTGGGGCTGATCCCTGCCAGGCAGGTTATGCCGCTTGCACTGGCGAACGCCGGGCGGGTGGCGAAATACGGCGCGTAGACCGCAAGGCATCTTGAAACCGACTATGCCGCAAACCAATCTCTCAGATTCTCAAGCCTTTTCCGCATCGTTGTATGAGCGGATGCGGGCGCTCTATCCCGGCGTGGCCGAGCTTGAGCTGTACGAATTCCGCTACTGCCTGGAAACTGTGACCCCTCCGGAAGGCTGGCAGGCGGTCGCGCTGGAATCGATGGGCTCCATCGAAAGCAAGCTCACAGACCGCGAATTTTACCTTTCGATCCAGATAAAACCAAAGCAGGACGGGCGCACGGTGTTGGACCGGGAGATCCTTCGGTTGCAGCGCATGCTCTTCGCCGGCCTGGTGCGGGAGGATTACCCGCCGGAGTGGGTCGTGCGGCTGTTCTTTTTTGACGTGCGCGGGTTTCTCTTCTTTCCTCGCACCAGGTATTACACCCCGGCTGTGACCGCTCACCTGGGATCTAAGCCGTTCAGACAATTCGAGCCGAGGCAGAATCGATTCGAACAGGTTCATTCCCTCGGCTACAAGGCTTTCATGGAAGCGAACCTGGAAGTGGACGGCTGCTTCATTGACGCGGTTCAGAAACTGGTCAGGCGAAAAGGGACGCCGATCCTGGTTGCGGTCGCCGGGGCGACGGCGGCGGGCAAGACGGAGATCGTCGCCCGCCTGCGTCAGACTTTTGCCCAGGAAGGCCGGCAAATCGCGGCGGTCGAACTGGACAATTTCTTCACCGACCGCGATCAGCGCGAAGCGCGCGGAATCGATTCGTTCGGCAAGGAAGCCCTGCATTATGACCTGCTGCTTCAATGCCTGGGCAGCCTCCGCGCTGGGACGAGGGTCTGCACGCCGCGCTACAACTTCATCGACGGCAGCTCCAGCCACGATCTGAGCGGGAAGCTCAGGCCGGGACAGGTTCCGGTCGAGATCGAGCCGGCGGATATCATCTTCATCGAGGGCAATTTCCCGTTTCTCCTTCCTGAAATCGCTCCGCTGATCGGGATTAAGGTCGTCTATCTGACCGACGACCCCGTCCGCCTGAAACGCAAATGGCGGCGGGACATGGATTTCCGCCGCAAGTACGAGCTCTCCTATTTTCTCAACCGCTACTTCCGCGAGCAGTTCCTGATGGCTGAGAAAGCCTACATCCCCCAGATGGAGATCTGTGATCTGCTGGTGGATACGACAGCTGCTGCACTCTGGGTTACCCCCGAAATGACCGAAATTCTGTCTGGCTGATGAGGCAGTCATATCCGAATCGGGATGAAATTCTACTTGCACATTCGAAATAAATGCCATATACTATTTCAAATGAAAGTCAATTTTCATTTATTGACATATTGATGCCCTGGGTTCATTGGATGAAAGGGGTGCCCGGATGAGCAATAACCACAAATCTGCCCCAACCCTCGATTTCAGCCAGCTGATCAGCACGCGCTTCAATGATTTGACCAAGAGTGAGAAGCGCATCGCCAACTTTTTACGGAAAAATCAGGAAGAATCGGCTTTCCTGCCGGCAAGTGAAATTGCCAAACGGCTTTCCTTGAGCGAGGCGACCCTTGTCCGGTTCGCGCGTACGCTTGGATTTCCCAGCTACCCATCCATGCGGGCGGCCCTTCAGGAAAATTTTCGCCGGCGGGTGAGCCACTCTGCCCGCCTGCGAGGGCGCCTGGACGATTTGCGCGAGGGCGGGGATCTCTTCGAGCGGTTGACCGCCACCGAGATCGACTACCTGACCCAGGGTTTGGAATCGATTGAGCGGACCGATATGAACAAAGCGGTTCAGCTGCTGCGCGAGCACGAACGCATCTTTGTCTTCGGTCTGGGACCGTCTATATCGCTGGTCGACCTGATGGAAATCCGCCTGCGCCGTTTTGGGAAAGACGTGATTCCGCTGAAAAGCTCCGGCAGAGAAATCGTCGAGTCGATCCTGATGCTCAACGACCGTGATCTGCTGTTCGTGATTTGCTTTTTCGATCAAAATCCCGCCTTAAAGCTGATCCTCGAATACGGCGCCGATGTCGGCTGCCCGATCATCATGCTGACCGACACGCTGGATGCCATGCTCGGCGACCGGGTGGATGTCTGCCTGGCTGCACGGCGTGGACCGATGGGCAAGTTCCACTCTCTGGTCGTCCCCATGACAGTCATCAACGCGCTGCTCCTGTCCCTGGCGAGCGAGGACGAGGAGAAGATTATCCCGCAGCTGGATAAGCTCGACTCGCTGCGCGCCATGCTTCAGGCATATTACACTGAAGCGGACTGACGTTTTTTTACCCTTCCCCCCTTCCTTAATAATAAATCATCGGAATCCTCATTTTCCATCTCGGAATAATGCCAGCATGGAAACATCATCTGGAGCCGAAAGAGGTACTAACTTATGGCTGTGATTTCTGAAGCCTCTCAACCTGCAATCGATCTCTGGCGAGCCCGGGCTAGACGGTTTTTCAGATGGCTGACCAGCCCGCATGTGGTGTTATCGCTGATCATGCTCCTGGTCATGTTTTATATGGTAATCGTCCCTCTCTACCGGATGGTGATGACGACCATAACTGTGCAGGACATTGATCTGCGGGCTATCCGGGACGTGGAAGTTGGCGACTTCACACTCTACCACTGGATCCGCATGTTAAGCGGAAAAATTGCCCAGATCATGACCTACGAACCGCTGGTACATTCGCTGACCATATCCCTGGGTGCAACGTGTCTTGCGCTGGTGATTGGCGGGTTGATGGCCTGGCTGGTGGTACGGACCGATATCCCCGGGCGTGAGACGATCCACATGCTGGCGACAGTGCCGTACATCATGCCGTCCTGGACAATTGCCATGGCCTGGACGGTCATGTTCAAGAACCGCACATCAGGAGGGACTCCAGGCCTGCTTGAATTCGTCACTGGGACTCCGCCGCCGGACTGGCTGGCTTACGGTCCCATCCCGATCATTTGCAGCTCGGCCCTGCATTACTACACCTTCTTTTTCCTCTTCGTTTCTGCTGCGCTCCTTTCAATCGACTCCTCGCTGGAGGAGGCCGGCGAGCTGGCCGGGGCCAGCCGCTGGCGGATCATGCGCAAGATTACCTTCCCGCTGGTCATCCCCGCCATCGCTTCCGGTTTCATCATGACTTTCTCCAAGACAATGGGCACCTTCGGCGGACCCAATGTGCTCGGCGTGCCGGTGAAGTATTACACCCTGTCGACGATGCTGCGCTCGAATACGGCGATCGGAAATTATGGTGACGGTTTTGTGCTGGCCATCGTGCTGATCCTTTTCGCCATGGTGACGGTGATGCTCAATCAGAGGGTGGTTGGCACACGCAAGAGCTACGAAACCATCGGCGGGCGGGGATTCATGGCCCAAAAGGTCAAGCTGCGCAATTTTAAAGGGATCATTCTGGCTCTGGTGGTGGTTTTCCAGTTCATTATCGCCGTCTTGCCGCTGGCGCTGTTGATTTACAGCACTTTTATGCTGCGCACGGGTAATTACAGTCTGGACAACTTCACCTTGGCGCACTGGATTGGCAAGGGCGACCTATCGATCAACAGCGGTGAGCCGGGCGTGTTGCTCAACCACCGCATCTACCAGGGCGCATGGAACTCTATCCGCCTCTCGCTGTTGACTGCCCTGTTCACCGCCCTGCTCGGGGTGATCCTCGGCTACGCCATTGTCAAAGGGCGCGGCACCCGGCTGGCAAAGATCGTCGAACAGCTGGCCTTCGTTCCCTACGTCATCCCGGGAATCGCATTTGGCGCGGTGTATATCTCGATGTTCACCAAGCCCTTCGGCCCGATCCCAGCCTTGTACGGCACATTTGCCTTACTGGTGGTCGTATCGGTAGCCAAACACATTCCGTATTCCGCGCGCAGCGGCGTATCGGCGATGCTGCAGGTCGGCCGGGAATTGGAGGAAGCTGCGGCGATTGCTGGCGCGACACCCTGGCACCGCTTCAAACGGATCATCTTTCCGCTGACCAGCACCGGCTTCGTTTCCGGATTTCTTCTGACTTTCATCACCACCATGCGAGAACTCTCGCTGATCATCCTGCTGGTCACGCCGACAACGGCGGTGCTTGCCAGTATGACCATGCGTTACATCGAAAACGGCAATGAGCAGCAGGCAAATGCTGTCATCATAATCCTGATCACCCTGGTGCTCATTGGTAATTTCATCATCAGCCGGTTCCGCGGCGGCAGCCTGAAAAAAGGGCTGGGAATGTAAGGAGAGAGATTCATGCAAACACGAATTGTGATCAAAGACCTGAGCAAGACCTTCGGCGATGTGGTAGCTGTCAATGACGTCAGCCTGATCATCGAGCCAGGATCTTTCCTGACCTTACTTGGACCTTCAGGATGCGGAAAGACCACCTTGCTGCGCTGCATTGCCGGTCTGGAGGAGCCAGACAGCGGGGAGATCCTGATCGGCGACAAACTGGTCTATTCGCGCTTGAAAGGGATTTCTCTCCCGCCTGGTCAGCGGGATTTGGGGCTTGTTTTTCAGAATTACGCCCTCTGGCCGCACATGACGGTTTATAAAAACATGACGTTCGCCCTGGAGATCCAGAAGCTGTCCAGGGCTGAGATGGATAAACGGGTCAAAGAGGCGCTGGAAGAAGTACACATGCAGGGCTATGAAGACCGCTATCCGCGTGAGATGAGCGGGGGACAGCAGCAGCGCATCGCTCTGGCCCGCATGCTCGCCTACCGCCCGTCGGTTTTCCTGATGGATGAGCCGCTCTCCAACCTTGACGCACGCCTGCGGATGGACATGCGCACCGAATTGAAGCGGCTGCATCACATCTCGGGTGCAACGACCATTTACGTCACCCACGACCAGATCGAAGCGATGACCATGTCGACCACTATCGCGGTGATGAAAGACGGCTGTATCCAGCAGATCGATACACCCGACAGGGTCTATCACTTCCCGGCTAACTTGTTCGTAGCGGATTTCATTGGAAATCCAAAGATCAATCTGCTTCCTGGCTGGGTTGCCCGCAAGGGCGTCGTCGATCTGGGCAAGTTCAACGTTCCCGTAGAAACGTATGACAAAATCGGCGATGTGGTAGTCGGCATCCGGCCTGAGGATATCAGTGTATCGACGACCCCGCATCCCGATGGAGTCGAATTCACCGCCTATTCCGTGCTGCCCTCCGGCGCGGATACCACCATTATCGCCCGCTTAGGCGACACCGAGCTGACTGTCAAGGAGATTGGCGTCAGCAAGATTCAGATGGATCAGAAAATCTGGCTCGTCTTCAACAAAGAGGCGATCAATTTGTACGACAAAGAAACGGGAAATCTGATCACCGGCTAGGCTTCTGTCCATCCATTTTGATTGAAATGAAGACAGCGAAAAGGAGGTCGATGGAAATCAGCGAACATGCGTTGACCCATTTGTGTGTGGTAGTCGTTCCCAACAACTTTCAGGAGGAAGGAAAATGAAAACGTTATTTCGAATCGTCGTAGTGATTGTGCTGATCAGCCTGCTGACCGCCTGCGGAAAAGCAGCCGAGCCGACCCCCGCTCCTCAGCCGCCGGCAGATCAGCAGCAACCGCCCGCTGCCCCCACCGACGTGCCTCTCACGCCAAAGGAGGAATGGCTGAAAGCCAATCAGCTTGGTCCTTATTACACCGACGTTCAGGATTGGGCAGCCATTGAAGAAGCAGCTAAAAAGGAAGGCAAAGTCCTGGTATATGCCAACACATCCAAGGTCGAGAAAGCCGCCGAAGGTTTTATGGAAAAGTATCCTGAAATTAAGGTGGAGGCGTTTGACCTGGGTGGGGACGACGTCTTGTTGAAAACGGTGGAAGAGCAGAAAGCCGGCGCTTTCACCGGCGACGTTTGGTTCAGCAGCGGCGGGGCAGAGCTGGTGGGCAATGTCCTGCCGAAGGAGTACGTCTGGCGCTTCGTTCCGGATTCTACCGCGGAGTATACGCCTGAGAAGTATACCCAACCGCTGTTAATGAGCCGCTTCGGCACATCGATCTTCGCTTACAACTCGGAATTGAATGACACCTGCCCGATCTCCAACATCTGGGAGCTGACTGAGCCGGAGTGGAAGGGTAGATTCTTCATCGAAGATCCCCTGAACGACGCCTCCACTCTCAGCAAACTGATCACCATCGCTTACCATGCCGATGAGGTCAAGCAGGCCTATATTGACCTGTACGGGTCGGAGCCGGTTCTAGATGACGATACTCCCGATGCCGGATGGTTGTGGCTGAAACGATTCGCTCAGAACGGGCCCATCCCTCAACCTGGCGGGGATGAAGTCGATTCCGCATTCGCCACCCCGGGCATGACCGAAAGCTACATGGCTTTGACCTCCTATTCGAACATGGCCGATGTTCTTGAGGGAGCTTTGGTGTTCGAGCTGGGGCATCAAACCCATTCTTGGCGTTCAAAGCCAGAGCTATGTCGGCATTATCAACCAGGCCCCGCACCCCAATGCCGCCAAGCTGTGGATCAAGTACGTGACCAGCCCTGAAGGACGCAAGCCGTGGGCGAAGTTCGGTACCTACTTCCCGGATTCCACCTATGAGGTTCCCGAAGGTCAAAAACCATTGGAAGAAATGTTTGAGATCACCTGGTTAATTGCCGAGCAGTACGCTTACGATCATATGCTCGAAGCCCGCGATTTCTACCTGATCAATCTGGGCAAGTAAGAACCATACCAGAAGGATCGTCTCCTGGTCCATTCAGGCACGGATCCGATTCCGATCCGTGCCTGAATCCCAGAAGGTTGTCTCTTATCCCAAGGGATAACTCTACCTCGATTGGAGGGAAGAGGCTGGTATGCTATTTCCAGGAGGGGCTGAATGGTGATCAAAGCGGTATTCTTCGACATGGGCGGAACAATCGATACATATCGGTTCACCCGGCAGCACCGCATCGCCCACATGTTTCTAATTCGCGACTGTTTGTCAAAGGTCGGGATCACGCTTGAGCAGAGCGATGAGCAGCTCGCCGATGCGATCGTCCTGGGCGTCCGCAGCTATCTCCGCTGGAACCGGACATACAACCTCGAATTGAAACCGGCTGAAATCTGGTCGCGTTTTTTCTTCAAGGGGATGGGCATATCTGAAAGCCGGCTGGAGCCAATAGCGGAGGAGCTGGCTTATCTTTATGAAGCCCGCCTCTTCATCCGAGCGCCTCGCCCTGAAGCGCAGGAGGTCCTGGCGAAGATTCAGGCGATGGGTTTGAAAATTGGCTGCATCAGCAATACCCAGAGCGCCACCCAGGTGCCTGCCAGTCTGAAGGAATACGGCCTGAGCGAGTATTTCGATCCCGTCGTTCTTTCCTCTCATTATGGGCGGCGCAAGCCGGACCCGGCCATCTTTCACTACGCCGCGCGTCTGGCGAAGTCGCCTGCCAGCGCCTGCATTTATGTCGGCGATAAAATCAACCGGGACATCCTCGGCGCTCAGCGGGCGGGGTACCGCCTGGCAGTGCAGATCAAGCATCAGTACGACAATGGCGAGAAAGATACCGGGGCAACGCCGGATTTGGTTATCCAAAATTTGAATGAGCTGCTGCCGGTGCTAGAGGCAGAAATGGAGAAAAGTCGGGCTATTCAGCCTTTGTTGGCGAAGCGGAGAGTAAAGGCGCTTTTCTTTGACGCCTGCGATGTCCTTTATTATCGACCACAGCGCGACCAGCATTTATCCAGATATTTAAAAGGTAAGACGATCAATCTGCCCCCCAATTTCCTTGAGGAAAAACAACGCTTGAAGGACCTTGCCTATTCGGGTCAGATGAAAAGACGGGAATATCATGAAAAGCTGCTGCGCCTGTACGGTATCCATTCTCCGCAGGAGCTGGCCAGAGGAATGGCTGCGCTGAGCCTGGATGATGCGACTGTGGAGATCATTCCGGGCGTGCCGGAAACCCTGCATTGCTTGAAGGGAAGGGGATACCTGCTGGGGATCATCACCGACACAGCGATGTCCATTTCCAAAAAGTTAAACTGGTTCGAAGCGCACGGTTTTGGGCGCGTCTGGGACGTCGTGATTAGCTCCAAGGAAATCGGGGTCCGCAAGCCTAGTCTCGAGATGTACCAACTAGCGCTGGAGCAAACCGGAGTCACTCCACGTCAGGCAGCGTTCATTGGTCATAAGAAATCCGAGCTCGATGGGGCCCGGGCAGCGGGTTTAATCACCATTGCCTTTAATTACGAGGAGGACGCCGCTGCCGATGTTTACATTCAGAATTTTCGCGATTTGTTGAGTCTGCCTCTCCTGGAGGAATAAATTAACCTTTTGTTGAGGTCGTCGTTCGCATGAATTCATCCATTCGGGCTATATGTTTCGATATTGGGGGCACCTTGCGGGTTACCCGCAAAATGGACGGGACTGTTCCCAGTTTTATCCATACGCTGCAGGCATTTGCCGGCGACAGGAACCCCCCGGAAGATTTCTTTCAGCGGCTGCAGGCGAGAGAAAAGAGCTACCGCCGCTGGTGCCGAAAAACCTTAATCGAATTGAATGAAGAGGAGCTTTGGGTAAAGTTCATGCTGCCCGACGCCCCCGGTGATTTTGTCCGGGCTAACGCGGCAGCCTTGAATGAGATCTGGAGGGATTACACCAGCAAGCAGCTGCTGCCGGACGCCGTCGAAACCGTGAATGCCCTCGCCGGGCGCGGTTACCTGCTGGGGATCATCAGCAATACCACATCGCCGAACGAAGTCCCCCGCCTGCTGGCGGAGCACGGTATTGCCAATTTTTTCTCCGCGGTCATTCTTTCAAGCACGTTTGGAAGGCGGAAACCGCATCCCTCTCTTTTTTTCGCCGCCTGCCGGCAAATGGGTCTTCCTCCTGAGTGCTGCGCCTATATTGGGGACAGCGAGGCGCGCGATCTCGTCGGCGCGCGCCTGGCGGGCATTGGCGAGGTGGGCATCATTCATATCCAGGCTTATACGGATGCGGATTTCGACCCGGATAACGAAGCGCTGGCGGATACGATTAAAGATATGCAGCCGGATTTCCGAATCGGCCGGTTGTGTGAACTGCTCGACCGCTATCCTCCGCTGAACCACCTGGAGCGTCATCCGATTTCCGCACCGCCGCAGATCCCCACTCTCTATGACGCCGCTCTCTCCACCATGTGGGGGGTCGGGCAGGATATGCCTTTCGGCCGGACTTTCGCGGCAGGTCGGGAAGCCGGCTTTGTTAAATTCGAACTCAACCATCAGGTTTCACCTGAGCTCTACCGCCAGTGGGATTCTAACCGGTATTACATTTCCACCGTCCACGATCCCTGCCCGGCGGTGAAAACCGCGGACCAATTGAAACGGGAGGACATCCTGATCTCCAGTCTGGACGAATCCCGCCGGGTGCAGGGGGTCGACATCCTCAAACGGACGATCGAGCTGGCGGTGAGGCTTGGCGCGCGCTCAGTCGTCGTCCATCCCGGCACGATCATGGGCGACCGTTCACGCGACCAGCGTTTGCGCGAGATGTACCGGCAGGGGTTGCGCGGATCGGATGAATATCAGGCGCTGCTCAAGGATTTGGTGGACCACCGCGCCAGTCTGGCCGCCCCTCATCTGGAAAAGGTCGTCAAAAGCCTGGAGGAGACCATCGCCTTCGCCCGCGGGAGCGGGGTCGCCGTTGGGCTGGAGAACCGCTACCGCTACTACGATATCCCCCTGGCGGACGAGATGGAAATCCTGCTGGCTTTGTGTGACGAGGACTGGTTTGGTTTTCAATACGACGTCGGGCACGCTCAGGCGCTGGATGTCCTGGGACTGGCTTCTCACCAGGAGTGGCTGGAAAGATTCAGCGGCCGGATGATTGGAGCCCACTTGCACGACGTAATCGGCACGAGCGACCATCAGGCGCCCGGCGTTGGGGAAATCGATTTTTGTAAAATCGCCCCCTACCTACCCGAAACTGCCCTGATTACCCTCGAAGTCGGCCCTCAGGCGAGCTTAAAGGAGCTTTCCCGCGGCCTTGAAATCCTGGCCGAATCAGGCTGCGTCAAAAGGATTTGATTTCTTTGTTAAAATGGAGAACCTCGGAGAAACGCCTGTGAAAATCATGCAGGCTGATTGGAGCAGATCAACCCCATGCTAAAAATATTCAAGAAACGCCGCAATATCTTCCTTCAACTCATCCACGAACAGGCTTCACTGACGCTGGAAGGCATGGAAATCCTTCAGGCCTATCTGACCAAACCGGATCAGGACCTGGCGGATCGGCTCACTGCCAAGGAAAAGGAGGCGGATGAAGCCCGGCGGATCCTGATCGACGAGCTGAACCGCACATTCATCACCCCGTTCGACCGCGAAGACATCTTCGCCCTGTCGCGCGCGGTGGACGACGTACTGGATTACGCATACAGCACCATGACAGAGATCGTCATTTTCAAAGTCAAGCCGACCGAGCATATGGTCAGAATCGCATCGCTGCTTCGAGACGCCTCGTACGAGCTGTTGAAGGCGGTTGAATGCCTTCAGGATCATCCCGGTGTGGCTTCCACCCACTGCCAGCAGGCCAAAGCGCTGGAAAACCGCGTGGAAACCGTTTACCGAGAAGCCCTGGCGGACATGTTCAACGAGATGAACGATCCGAATAAGCTGGTCAAGTTGATGAAGTTCCGCGAAGTCTATCGGCATTTGAGCAACGCGGCCGACCGCGGCGACGAAGCCGCCAACGTGCTGGCGGATATCATCGTGAAGACCACCTGAGTGCGGGCATGTCGATTGCGCTGATCATCCTCATCGGCCTGGCGCTCATCTTTGATTTTCTCAACGGCGTCCACGATTCGAGCAACATCGTTGCTACGATGATTTCCTCGCGGGCTATCCAGCCGCGCAATGCGTTGATGATGACAGCAGTGGCTGAATTCAGCGGCCCTTTCATCTTCGGCGTGGCAGTAGCCAATACCATTGGGCACGAAATTGCTGTGGCGGAAAGCCTGAATATTGAGGTGATCATAGCTGCCCTAATTGCCGCAATCGTCTGGAATGTGCTCACCTGGCTGCTCGGCATCCCCAGCAGTTCTTCCCACGCGCTGATCGGCGGGATACTCGGCGCGGTGTTCGTCGGGGCGGGCGCCCGCGCGATCCTGATGGCGGGCGTGATCAAGGTGTTGGTCACGCTGTTCGTTTCCCCTATTATCGGTTTTCTGGCAGGATTGATCATCGCCAATCTGATCTTTTTACTGAGCTGGAACGCGACCCCGCGGATCAACACCACATTTAAGCGGCTGCAAATCTTCACCTCGATCGGCCTGGCTTTGAGTCACGGCACCAACGACGCCCAGAAAACCATGGGCATCATCACTCTCGGTCTGTTGATCGGTGGAGAGATCCCCGCATTTGCTGTGCCGCGCTGGGTGGTGGTGATCTGTGCGGGGGCGATCGCCCTGGGTACCTCTGTCGGCGGCTGGCAGCTCATCCGCACGCTGGGATCGAAGTTCTACAAAATCCGTCCGGTTCACGGTTTCTCCTCGCAGGCGGCATCGGCGGCGGTGATCCTGACCGCTTCGCTGATCGGTGGTCCGGTCAGCACCACTCAGGTGGTCAGCACTTCGATTATGGGCGTGGGCACGGCCGAGCGGATGAGCAAGGTGCGCTGGGGCGTTGCCGGAGAAATCCTCTCCGCCTGGCTGCTGACCATCCCTTCAACGGCTTTACTGGCGGGCGGCATCTACTGGTTGATCAGCGTAGGCGCCCCGGCTGTAATTCAACTCTTCTAGGAAGGTCATCCATGCCTGATTCGCAGAAGCATTACGATGTGATTTACGCAGGAAATTACACGAAGGATACGATCATCACCCCGCTGGGCACGCGCTATGTGGACGGCGGCGGGATGAACTACGCCGCGCACGCCGGAAAGCGGCTGGGCGTCCGCGCGGCGGTGGTCACCCGCCTGGCGCGCGAGGATGAGCACGTCGTTCGCGCCATCCAGGCGGACGGGATTGACTGCTACCCGATCTACTCGCCGTATTCGACTCTGATGACCCTGGAATATCGTACAGACGACGTCGATCAGCGCAGTCTGTATGTCAAGAAGACCGCCGGGACCATTCAGGCGGCGCATCTGGACGGCCTTACCACTCAGGCGGTTGTGGTCAGTCCCAGTCTGCGCGGCGAGGTCGAGCCCGAGTTCTTTGAGGAAATGCGCCGGCGGGGGGTTGCCCTTCTGGCGGCGGACGCGCAGGGTTTTGTCCGCGTCCTGCGCGGCGAGGCGCTGGTCTACGAACCCTGGGAGGATATGGAGCGGGTGATTCGCAATCTGGACGTGTTTAAATCCGATGCGGTCGAGGCGAAACACCTGACGGGAGAAGAGGATATCGAAAAAGCTGCCCGCTGTTTCGTTTCTCTGGGCGCCAAGGAGATCGTCCTGACTCACAGCGAGGGAGTTCTCATTCACGCCGATGGAGATTTCTATCACTTCCAGTTCTATTCCCAATCGATGGAGGGACGCAGCGGGCGCGGAGACACCTGTTTGGGTTCATACGTAGCCAAACGGCTCAGCCTGCCGCCTCGCGAAGCCGGCAAGTGGGCGGCGGCTGTGACCAGCCTGAAGGTCGAGCGCCACGGCGTCTTCGACCGTCCGATATCCGAAGTGCAGGCTTTCATCGCCCGTTATTATGCTGGTTGATCTCGTCGGAAAACGCCGGCAGACCATCGCCCGAAAAATCCGACGTTCCCGGCGGAACTACCCGGCAGTCTGGTCTAGGATAATCAACGAGTGGCGCGCGGATGCCAGGGACGCTGTCTGGCTGATGTACTCCGCCAATTACCTGCTCTTTACCGCCGGAGTCCGCTGGGCGGTCGACCCGGTTTCGCTGCTTAACCGCACCGGCGGCGGGGAACCGTTTGATTTTGCCTGCGATCTGGCCGGCTTGGAGCTGGTCGTCCTGACCCATGCTCACAGCGACCACCTGGATTTCCGCCTGCTCTCCGCAATCCGCGCCCTGCCGGCGACCTGGGTAATTCCCGATTTCTTGCAGGAAAAAGTCGTTCAGCAAACCGGTTTGGCGCCGGAGCGCATTCTGACTCCGCAGTCGGGGGTTCCGGTCGCCTTCGGCGGGCTGCGGTTGACCCCCTTCCCCAGCCTTCATTACCACCCGGAGGGCGGGGTTCCCGAGATGGGTTTTCTGGCCGAGTTTAACGGCAGGCGCTGGCTGTTTCCTGGAGACATCCGCACTTACGACGCAAAACAGCTGCCCGCTTTCGGCCGCCTGGACGGGGTCTTCGCCCACCTCTGGCTGGGGAAGTCCGCGGCTTTAACGGACCCGCCGCCGCTTTTGGAAGAATTCTGCCGGTTTTACACCATTCTGCAGCCCAGGCAGATTCTCATAACCCACCTGGATGAACTCGGCAGGGAGCCTGAGGACTTCTGGACCCTGGGTCATTACCGCCGGGCAGCCGGACGGCTGAGCGGAATTGCGCCGGAAATCCGGGTCTCCTCTGCGCGCACAGGTCAGCGGAGGCGGTTATAAGGGATGGATGACCCATAAAGTAATGACTGCCTTCCCTTGAGGGAATGCCCCTGTTGGTAGTATGCTTTAAAGCGCCGGAGTCCTCCGCCTCATGTCCGCCACGCAAATTCCCATCCGACCTTTGCCGATCCCGCGCCCTGGTCAGCCGATATTCCAGGTCTTGCGGAGGGCGTACAGCTACCTGCGGCCTTACTGGACCCACACGGCCGGCGCGTACGCGTCGGTTATCGGGATCCTCGCACTCTCGACCCTGATCCCCCAATTTATCCGCTGGATCATCGACGCCGGGATCGCCGGTAAGCAGCCGTCTGTGCTGACCTGGTCGGCGCTGGCTCTGTTAGGACTGACTCTGATCAAAGGGGTACTGAACTATCTCCAGGGTATTTTGAGTGAAACAGCCTCGCAGAATGTGGCCTTCGACCTGCGCAACGAAATTCAAAAAAAGCTGACCCAGTTATCCTTCTCCTTCCACGATCAAACGGAGACCGGCGAGCTGCTCTCGCGGGCCGTCCAGGATGTCGAGCGAATCCGCTTTCTGACCGGGCGGGCGACGATCCGGCTGCTGGAGGGTGTGCTGCTGCTGGTGGTGACCTCGATTGTGCTGCTGGTCATGGAGTACCGCCTGGCGCTGCTGGTATTTGCGGCCATGCCCTTCCTGGTTTACCAGGCTCTCCATTATGGGCGGCGCTACCGGCCGCTTTCTCTTCAGGTTCAAAAGCAGCTGGCGGTGCTGACCACTGCCGTCGAACAGAATCTGCGCGGCACGAAGGTCGTCCGCGCCTTTGTGCAGGAGCAGGCAGAAATCGAGCGTTTCGAACAGGAGAACCGGCGCTGGTTTGATCTTTCGGTGGCCGCCGCGCGAATGCAGGCGGTCAATGCCCCTCTGCTGATCTTAATTGCCAACCTCGGCGTGGTGGCGATTATCCTCTACGGCGGTATGCAGGTGATCATGGGCGCCATTACCATCGGCGAAGTGATCGCCTTTATTACCTACCTGGGTCAGTTGATCGAGCCGGTCCGCCGGCTGGGGATGATCATCCCGGCAGTCGCAATCGCTGGAGCTTCGGCCGAACGGATTTTTAATATTTTGGATACCACCTCCGAGGTTAAGGATGAGCCGGGGGCAAAGCCCATCGGGAAAATTGAAGGCCGGGTTCGATTTGAGCACGTCAGTTTCAGTTACGGAAACCGCAAAGTGCTGCGCGATATCACTTTCGAGGTTCAGCCCGGTCAGCGGGTGGCGCTGCTGGGCTCGACCGGATCGGGCAAGTCGTCTATCGTCAACCTGATCCCGCGTTTTTATCAGCCGTCTCATGGAAAAATCACCATTGACGGGATCGATATCCAGCAAGTCACGCTCCATTCCCTGCGCAGCCAGATCGGGATCATCCTCCAGGAAACGGTTCTCTTCGCCGGGACGATCCGCGAGAATATTGCCTTCGGCAGCGCCGGCGCGGGCGACGAGGCGATCATCCGCGCCGCCAGGGCAGCCCAGGCACACGACTTTATCATGCAATTCCCGGACAGCTACGAAACCCGGGTGGGTGAGCGCGGGCAGACCCTCTCCGGCGGGCAAAAGCAGCGCATCGCGATCGCCCGCGCGCTGCTACTCGATCCGCGCATCCTGATTCTGGACGACGCGACCTCCTCGGTGGACACGGAAACCGAATATCTGATCCAGCAGGCATTCAGCGCGGTGATGAAAGGGAGGACGACGTTTGTCATCGCCCACCGCCTGAGCACCGTTCGCGATGCAGATTTGATTCTGGTGCTCGATGGAGGGCGGATTGCTGCCCAGGGTACCCACGAACACCTGCTGAACACCTCCCACCTCTACCGAAGCATTTATCATCAGCAGCTCAAGAAACAGGAGGCGCAGCCGTGAGTTTCAGCATTGGCTCAGGCTCCGCTCACATGGGGCCGCGCTCGGCGCTGGAGGACTTCGGCTCGCCGCAGGCGGGCGGCACGGTGTATAACCCGAAAGTGGTCAGCCGCATGCTGGCTTACCTGCGCCCGCACCGCTGGAAGATGCTGGCAGCATTCCTGCTGACCCTGTTACAGTCCGGACTTACCCTGATTTCCCCTTACCTGATCAAAATCGCGATAGACCAGTACATCGTCCCCAAAAATATGCAGGGGCTGGTCGGCGTCGCCCTGCTGATCGCCGGCTCCTTCGTTGGTCTGTTTCTGGTCAGCGCAGTCCAGGGCTACCTCCTCTCCTGGGTCGGCCAGCGCGTCCTGGCGACGCTGCGCGGACAGCTCTTTGGTCACCTGCAGCGACTGCAGGTGGGCTACCACGACCGGCGGATTGTCGGTGTGACCGTATCGCGGGTGATTAACGACGTGGCGGAGATTAACGAGCTCCTATCCCAGGGGGTGATCACCCTGCTCGGCGACCTGGTGGTGCTGGTGGGCATCATCGTGATTATGCTCACCATGAGCCCGCGGCTGGCGCTGCTCACTTTCACCGTCCTGCCGCTGATGTTCCTTGCCACCTGGCTGTTTTCGCGCCAGGCGCGGGAGGCGTTCCGCGAGACGCGCTCGAAAGTCGCCGCTGTGGTTGGCGACCTGGCAGAGGACATCAGCGGGATGCGCGCCATCCAGGCCTTCACCCAGGAAAAGGCTGCCCAGACTCGCTTCGAGCAGATCAATAAAGAGAACCGCAACGCATACATCAATGCGATGTCGTTATCTTTCGTTTTCCTCCCGGCGATTGAGTTCCTCGGGATGCTGGCGACGGTGATCGTGTTATGGTTCGGCGGGAATTTTGTGCTTAACGACCAGGTAACCCTGGGCGTAATGGTCGCCTTTCTCTCTTACGTCACCCGGTTTTTCCAGCCGATCCAGGAGCTCAGCCGGATGTACACGACCTTCCAGTCCGCCATGGCCGGCGGAGAACAGGTGATTAATCTACTGGATACGCCGGTCGAAATCCTCGATTCGCCCGAGGCTCGCGAGCTGGCCATCACCGCCGGCGAGGTCCGCCTGGAACAGGTCAGTTTCCGCTACCAGCCGGACTCGCCATTTGTGCTGGAAGGCGTCAGCATGACCTTCCCGGCGGGGAAAACCACTGCGCTGGTCGGGCCTACTGGCGCCGGAAAAACCACCATCGCCAGTCTGATCGCCCGCTACTACGACGTGACCGGCGGGGCGATCACTATCGATGGAACTGATATCCGTACGGTGACCCAGCAGTCGCTGCGCAGGCAGGTGCGCCTGGTCACTCAGGATCCATTCCTGTTCTCACGCACCATCGCCGAGAATATCCGTTACGGCGTTCCAGGGGCGAGCGATGCGGAGGTAGAGGCGGCCGCCCGTCAGGCGAACGCGCACGAGTTCATCGCCAGCCTTCCCGAAGGCTACCAGACGCACGTCCTGGAAGGCGGGGTGAATCTCTCCCAGGGGCAGCGCCAGTTGCTTAGCATCGCCCGGGCGCTGCTCACCGATCCGCAGGTATTGATTCTGGACGAGGCGACGGCGAGCATCGACACGGTCACCGAAGCCTTGATTCAGGAGGCGCTGGCGCGCCTGCTTAAGGGGAGAACGGCGATCGTGATCGCTCACCGTCTGAGCACAGTGCGAAACGCCGACTGGGTCTATGTGCTCGATCGCGGGCGGGTGATCGAACAGGGCGCGCACAGTCAGCTGATCGGCCTGGGTGGGCTGTACGCCAGTCTGTACGAACGGCAATTCCTGGATGAGTAAAAGGGCGCTCAGGGTAATCGTTCCGGGGTGGTCTGGTTCTTGCAGCCAGTGGGGGTGAATTGCAGGAGAAAAGTGCGCTCCCACAAAGATCCGATGAGGTCATTCCTGTATATTTTTCATTCAATGGCTGATATAATTCTTTTCACGCAGGCGGGTTAATCGGCGCTTGCCAAGAGGGGTTCACCAACCGGTGTCGGCGGAAACAGAACATGATATTTCATATTGGTACATCTCTACCTGAAGATGAATGGAGAAGGTGGGTCTCTAAGAATGCGGCGGGAAACGTCTTCCACACGCCGGAGATGTTCCGCGTGTTTCAGCGGACGAAGGGGTATCAGCCCGAGATATGGGTTGCCAGAGGGGAAAACGAGCGAATTTTAGCGATGCTCCTTCCCGTAACCATCTCGATTCACGGCGGGATATTCCGGAAATTAACCACCCATACCGTCGCTTACGGCAGCGTTTTATGTGACCCGTGCGATGAAGCGGAGGAGGCTCTTAAAGCTTTGCTCCAGCGCTTCCGAGCTGAGCACAGGGTTCGTTCGATGTATACCGAGCTGCGCAATATCTGCGACATGAGTGCCTACCAGACGGTGTTGAATCAGTCAGGCTTTATCTACGAGGAACATCTGAACTATAAGATTGACCTGACCGGCTCGCCCGATGCGGTTTTCAGCAGGATCGGGAAACGAACCCAGAAGCACATCAAGCGCGCATTGTCTCGAGGAGAGCTGGCCGTAGAGGAAGTTACCGACCGTTCCGGGATTGAAGAGTGCTACCAGCTGCTGTGCAAAACCTATCGGTTGGCGCGGGTACCCCTGGCAGATCGGTCGCTGTTTGAAGCGGCTTTCGATGTGCTGCATCCGCAGGGCATGCTGCGCGTGACCGCTGCCCGGTGCGGGAAAACGCCGGTTGCCGCTTCATTCGAGTTATTGTATAAGGACGTGATCTACGGATGGTACGGCGGTATGGACCGCGAATTCAGCCGCTACACCCCCAATGAACTCCTGATGTGGCACATTCTCCGCTGGGGAGCAGAAAACGGCTACCGCGAGTACGATTTCGGCGGGGCGGGCAAGCCGGGCGAAGATTACGGCGTGCGCGATTTTAAGGCAAAATTCGGAGGTGTGCTGGTCAACTATGGCCGCTATAGATGGATTGCTAACCCGCTCCTGTACTCTCTCTCGTCGGCTGGTTATAAAATCTACCGCCGTTTAGGCAGAGATTTGCTTACGTGAGAATTTGGAGAGCCATGATTGCCGGGCAGGTGGTTGAAAAGGGAAAATGGAATTCATTCGCGGTCAGACAGCCGTTCTTCAGCCTCCTGCAGTCGTGGGAATGGGGCGAGTTCAAGCAATTGACCGGCTGGAAAGTTTTCCGGGTAGCCGTTGAAGAAGGCGGCGAGATCACTGCCGGAGCACAGTTATTGATTAAGACCATGCCGGCGGGACTGGCAAGCTTTGCATACGTGCCGAGAGGGCCGCTGTGCGACTGGCAGGATAGAGATACCACAAATATCCTGCTAAATGAAATCCATAGATTAGCGGGATTGCACAGAGCGGTTTTTCTCAAGATCGAACCGCCGATTTTGAATGCACCTGCAAATGATCAGGCTCTCCGGAGCTATTCATTTCTGCCCAGTCGTTATCATAACCAGCCGCGCAACACCATTGTGGTCCATCTTGACCGGGATCTTGAGGAGCTGCTTTCCCAGATGCACCCTAAAACCCGCTATCACATCCGGCGGGCGGAAAGAAAGGGGGTGGCGGTATCCATCGGTGAACGGCGTGATTTAACAGCGTTTAATGAGTTGATGAGGTATACCGGACAGCGGAAGAGATTCGCAATCCGCAGCCGGGAATATTATGAACTGGAATGGGAGGTCTTATCTCAAAGCGGCCAATGCGCCCTGTTCCTCGCCAGATATGAAAACGAGCTGATAGGCGTTCATTTTGCCGTTCGTTTTGGATCCCAGGCCGCCTATTTTCACGGCGGGTCCCTGGATAAGGCCAAAAATGTATCCTCCAATTATTTATTGATGTGGGAAGCCATCAAGTGGGCCAAGGCCAGCGGTTGTGAAATCTTCGATTTATGGGGCATCCCGGATGAAATAGAAGGCTCGGTCGAGCAGGATCAGGAGGCGTTCCTCGAACGCAAGGACGGATTATGGGGCGTTTACAGGTTTAAGAGCGGTTTCAGTAAAAATGTGGTTTCCTATGCTGGCGCATACGATTTCGTCTACAAACCTTTCGCGTATGCCGCCCTTTCCAGGCTGTTAGTCAGCCGGGACAAGGTAGAGAGACTGGCGGCAAGGCTCGAATCACGAAGGAAACCGCTCTCCACGTGAGGCAAGGTTGTCGATTACCACGAAAATCCTCTGCGCCGGGCATAACGGATCGTTGGGTGGATTTGATCATGAAATCCTGGAGCAATCCGCATGATGATCAGGCAGTTTACCGAAACAGAACGAGAGAAATGGAATGCTTATGTAGCTTACGGGCCCACTTTTGGGCTATTCCAGTCCTGGGAATGGGGTGAGTTTAAGGAAAAGATGGGCTGGAAGCCGTTTCGAGTCGCGGCGGAGGAAAACGGGCGGATCGCTGCCTGCGCGCAGATGCTGATCAAACCCCTCCCGTTCGGCCTGGGGAGCATCGCTTACGTGCCGCGCGGTCCCCTGGGCGACTGGCAGGATTCCCGGACTGTCCCTGACCTGCTCAATGAGCTGCATCGGATCGCGCGGGAGCATAAGGCAGTTTACTTGAAGGTAGAACCGCCGATCCTGAGGACTCCAGAGAATGATCAGATGCTGCGGGGATATGACTTCTATCCCAGCCGGAACAGCAATCAGCCTCGCAATACGATCGTCGCTCCATTGGATGCAGATATCGACACCATATTCTCGCGGCTCTCAAAGAATACGCGTTATCACATCAAGCGCGCGATGAGAGAGAATATCTCCGTCACCATGGAGGGAAGAGAAACCCTGCCGGATTTTCTCAAGCTTTTACAGATGACCGGGAAACGGGAGAAATTCCCGGTCCATAAGGAGTTCTATTACGAGCTGATGTGGGAAACCCTTTCCTCAACCAATTTATTGACCATATTGACCGCCTGGCACGATGGGAAAATTATTTCTGTTCTACTGGTCAATTACTTCGGTCCCCATGCAGCGTTAATCCAGGGAGGGTCCGTCCCCTATGCAAAAAAATTGCATCCGAATTACCTCTTAGCATGGGAGGCGATGAAGTGGGCCAAAACCATGGGCTGCGCGACTCTCGATCTGTGGGGAATCCCGGATGATGCGGAGGGTTCGCTGGAGAAAGACAAGGAAGCGATGATCCGCCGCAAAGACGGTCTATGGGGAGTATATTGCTTCAAGAGCGGCTTTAGCAGTAATGTGGTCGCCTATCTCGGCGCGTATGATTATATCTATTCTCCGGCCCTGTATAAAATCTTTGAGAAGTTATTCTTTGGACGCAATATCATTGATCGCATCTCAGTCTGGATTGAAACTCGCGAGAACCGGAAGCGCCCGCAGGAATGAAGTCATCGAGAGAAGGTCCGCTCCGGCCTGCATGGTCTTCTCCAAATCGGATTTCCTTGCGAATTGACCGGCTCGAAGTTTTCTGCTCGATGAGGTTTATTGATGAGTTGATCACGCCGGATGAACCAGCGTTTAAGATGCGCATAGTCTGCCATGATCGTCAATGCTTGTCATTGCCAAGGTCCTCCCCATACCAGGGACTCGATGCGCAGGCTAGATCGGGTGACGAACTGCTGTCAGCCGACACCTTAGAAGCAAGCTGGTCTTATCCATGTTATAATGCTGATCTAACTGATATATTCAGATATATTAAGTAGGAAATACTCATATTGCCTGATTGAGGTGCCTCTGATTAGGTTAGACATTTAAGCCAACACTAGTGATTTGTTTGGATTGAAGCCGGATGACAAAGGTGAGTGTTGTCAAAGATCAAGAGAAATGGGATTTGTTCGTTGCACAGACGCCGTCTTTTGGTCTTTTCCAATCCTGGCAGTGGGGAGAGTTTAAACAAAAAATGGGTTGGCTGGCTTATCGAATTGCGGTAGAAGAGCAAGGGGAGATCATCGCCGGGGCGCAGATGTTGATCAAATCTCTCCCGGCAGGTATAGTCAGCATTGCTTACATACCCCGCGGACCTCTATGTGATTGGTTTGACCGTGAGACCACCCTTCTTTTGTTGGATGGGCTGCACCGCATCGCTCGCCAGCATAGGGCGATTTTTCTCAAAATCGAGCCTCCGCTGGTCAATTCAGTGGAAAATAGCCAGATCTTGGAGGAGTATTCCTTCCTCGCCAGTCGGAGAAAAAACCAGCCGCGCAACACGATTATTGTTAATCTCGACCAGGATCTCGAGTTTGTTCTCTCCCAAATGCGTAAGAAAACCCGTAAATATATTCTGCGTTCAAAACGGCAAGGGGTCAGGATCACCATTGGCGATCGGGATTCCCTGCCCGCATTTCACCGACTGATGCAAGAAACGGCGAAGAGAGGAAAATTTGTCGTTCAGAGCCTTGATTATTTTGAATCGAAATGGGAAGCCTTTTCCAAATTGGATCAATGCGTTTTACTCTTAGCGTGGCACGGCAAAGAGCTGTTAGCAGGTGATATGACGTTCCGCTTTGGAGCCCATGCGGCCGATTTTTACGGTGGCTCGTTGAAAATCCATCCTGACTTGCACCTGGATTATTTATTGATCTGGGAAGCCATCAATTGGGCTAAAAGCAAGGGCTGCGTCACCTTCGACTTGTGGGGTATCCCGGATGATGTTAACGGGATTTTCGAGGAAGATAAGCGCTTGTTTGTCCATCGCAAGAACGGACTATGGGGCGTTTATCAGTTTAAAAGCGGATTCAGTCAGAATGTGGTCTCGTATGTAGGACCTTACGATTATCCCTATTCACCGATCCTGTATGCAATTCTGTCAAGAATCTTTTTCAGCGAGAATTTCCTTGACAAAATCGTTGGCTGGCTGCAATCCTTGAGCAGACAGAAAGCATTCAATTAGACGCAGCCGATTCGCACCTTCGGCACTTGAGTCATTACGTTGTTTCGGAATTCATCCGAACGACGCGCTGACTAAACTCGATGGCCTGGGCGGTCTGCTCGCTGATTCGCTTGAGAAGCTGGTACTCCTGCTGGGTGTAAGCCTGCCCGCTGATGCGCGGGCCGAGCATTAAATAACCGATCCGCTGGCCGTTGGTTTCCACCGGCAGGTTGATCATCGCTTCTCCCCGCCAACTCTGGTAGGTGTGTATGATTCGGGTTTGTGCCGGATTGCCGTTGGATATCGAGAAAGCGCCGTTTTCTGCACCGAGAGCCGCGGCCGCCTCGAGCAACAGCCGGCGGGTGAGCTCCTCTGGAGTGTTCATTTGTACGTATAAACGTAATTGCTCGCTGAAAGCCAGGAGCGAGCGGGTGTCGTCCGGCAGTTCCTTGAACTGCCTATCGACGAATGCCTGGATCCGGGTGCGGAGAGGGGCAATCGCCGAACCGACGATCAGGGTGGTGATCACCAGGGCGGCATCGTTGGTGGTGCCGGTCAGGGCGATGAAGATCTTCTGGGACAAGATGATCATGGCTGTAAACAGCCCCGCTATCATGGCGGTCAGCACGCCGTAGACAATTGCCCGGTTGACGAGGGCGTCGATCTCCAGCAGGCGGTAGCGCAGAATGGCGGTCGCGACGGACAGCGGGAAAAGGATCAGCGGCGGGAGGAACAGGCTGATGTTGAAGCGCATGGGCAGCCTGAGGAGCGGAGCGATGAACCAGGTCAGAATGGGCAGAAACGCCAAGGCGCTGCCCAGCAGGACGATCCGCGCCTGGCGGCGGACAGTCGGTGATGAACTCTTCCGTTCCTGATAGACCAGCACACCGATAAACAATAAAATCGCTACGGCCAGAAGGCGGTAACTCATCCCCCACGCGGCTTGATACTCCCAGGGCCGGGAGGTGTCGTTCAGAACCAGCAGGTTCCAGACTGCCAGGGGGGCGGCAATCGCGTAGGGCAGTGCGAGCGCCCACAAACGCTTGCGGAGAATGCGCCATTCCTGCGGAAAACACATGCCCAGGCTGAGCAGTGAGGCGCTGGCGAATGAGAGCGCGGCGGTCCAGACACCGGGGAGCGCGTGGGTGGTAGAGAGATCGAAGATTAAAGCGCAAATGACGGCGGTCAGGACGCAAAAGATCGCCAGCGCCAGTCCGGCGAACACTTTCCCGCGGGCGCGGTAAATCCAGATCCCAACCCCAAGATATGCCAGGCCGATCCCATAGGGGAGCCAGAAAAAGCGGAGGAAATCGGGGATGGATAATCTCGACAAGGTGATCGAGGGGATCAGCTTGCCGGTTCCATCCCGGTTTGTGACAAAAATGGATACTTTTTCGCCAGCGGAGAAATTCGCAACGGCGTCGTGATATTCCTTGGGACTTTTCACCTGGATGCCGCCGATGCGTTCCAGAAGCTGGCCGGGGAGCACTCCTTCGGCGAGTCCGCTCCAGTTTTCCCCTGCATTTTCGTTTACAACCAGGGTCTGCTCGACGAAGATCCCCGGAAACGGCAGATTTCGCCAGGAAATCGCCAGGATCGGCGCGGCGATAAAGATCACCACCGCCAGGGCGAACCCTGTCAGAGTCAACCGGTGCCCGAGGAGGACAAAACCGTTCGGCGGGGGGTTCTGACCATCCGGCCTCGCCAGATTCATATCAACTTACTCCTCCCGGATGCGTTCGAGAAGCAGGATGGTGAGGTCCCCCTCAGGTTCCCAACCATTTCCGGAGAATGCGCGCAGCTCGCCCATCAGAAGGTCTATTGTCGGCATTGTGTCTTCCGGTGTGCGTTTCAATACTTCGAGAAGACGTGCCTCGCCAAAATGTTCGCCGGCCTGGTTCGTCACTCCGATGATGTTGTCGCAGGTGAGCAGGATGCGCTCCCCCGGCTTGAGCAGCACCTGACTTTGCTGATATCGATTTTCCAGCCCGGATCCGAGCGGCGCGCCGGGTGCGGTGAGGATGCTGGTGGAATCGCCATTTTCGTGGAATGCCCGGGCGTTTCCTGCGCAGGCGAATTCGAAATTTCCTGAGGCCGGATCAAATACGCCCACCAGGCATTTGATCGATGCATCCGTGGGTGATTCGGAACAGATCAAGGCGCTGCTGAACTCAAGCGCCTCGGCCGGCGGAAGAAGGCGCTGTCCTGCGCCGCGGATGCCTGCCCGCAGTGTGGCCAGCTTGAGCATGGCAGGGACGCCCGCACCGGCAACCTCCGCTATGACCAGCATCAGGCGCCCGTCTTGGAGATACATAAAATCGTAGTAATCTCCGCTCGCCTGGGCAGCAGGCCGGTGAAACACTTTCAAATTCCACCCGGGCAGTAGGGGAAGCTGCTTTGGCAGCAATTTTTGTTTCAGATTCCGCGCCAGAAAGGTTTCATTCTCCGCCTCGCTCAGCCGGTCCATATCACGGTTGCGCAGGCGGATAAAAACAATCAGGCCGGTAACGGATAATCCAATTCCCAGGATCGTGGCGAACAACAGCCAATTGATATAGTTGCGGTTTGGACTATTGAGAGTGACCCATTCATCCTCTGTGATCAGCTTCCAGGACGTGCCGGGGATGGTCGCATAGGCGGCAACGATATCATGGCCTTCCGAGTCGATGGTACGGACTGCCCCCGATGAGCTCGATAGATCGATGCCGGAGGTTTCGGCAGAATACTGATCTCCAACTCGATCAGACAGGGAATCAAACAGGATCACGCCGTTTTCGTCCACCACGATGGTGCGCCCGCTTTGACCCAAGCGCAAACGCACGATGCTTGCATAAAAGGAGCTGACCGCCTTCCGCCCAAGACGAAACATCCCCACCATGGCGCCGCTGAATTGGTCGTTTTCATCCCGGATGGGCACGCTGACCGCGACGACCGATTCGCCGTTTGGCCCGTCGTTGACCGCGTTGGAAAACACCACAGATTGGGTAGTGAGCATCTCGCGGAAGTATTCCCGGTTGGTCCAGTCCTGATTGATGATTTCTGCCCGGTACGGTTCTGAGCTGATCACCCGCCCGAAATTGTCCAGGCGGACGACGCCACCGTCAAAATCGGCCAGGAGGAAACTTGCGTCAGTGGACGCTTTGCGTTGGGCAGCGGTGGTTCTGCTGAGCAGGATATCTGAACGAGAAAGGTTTTCAAGGGTTTGGGAGAATTTATCCAGCTCAACTTTCAGCCGAAAAGCGGAGAGGAAAGTTAACCGGGCGTCTCGTTCTATCACCAGTTCTGCTTCGGCGCGCTGGTAAGCCAAATGGGTCATCACCGTTACGCCGGTGAGCAGAGCCAGTGAGATCATAATCCCCACTGCAATCAACCGCCCGGGCCGTCGCTTTTTCAACCTGTGCGCCGCCATGGTTTATCCATATACCCTGTCGAGGCCTGGGTCTGTTCGATCTGTGCGGAAACTTCTTTCAGCATCTCTACCGGCGCCTGACCGAGGGTGAATATTTGCTCCCAGGCGGCTCGGGTCAACTTGAGCGCGTCGTCCATATTGGCAAAAACTTCCGCGGTGACCGCGTAGCCTTGCTGCTGTCCTTCGGCGAAGGCGGCCAGATCAAGGCCGGCTGATTGGGGATACTGGTAGCGGATGATATTCACCCACTCGTCGACCAGTGAGGAGCGGGCCGGCTGGAGCAGCTCGGCCTCGGCCATCGCCAGTCCATATTCCTTACTGACCAGGAATTTCAGCAATTCCCAGGCGGCTTCGGGGTGCCTGGTTCCCGCGTAGATGGCGAAACCGTCAGTGGTGGCAAGGGTGACCTTGCGGGCGGGGCCGGCCGGGAAGGGCGCGGCGCCAATCCGAAAATCCGCTTGATCTAATATATCCTTGAGCGCCCAGGACCCCTCTTCGACCATTGCCACTCGTTGATCGATGAAGGCCTGGCGCGGCTCGACTTTTTGGATATCCAGCGGACCTGCCATCACATGGTCGTCCCATATCCGGGCGCGAAGCCATTCCATGGCCGCCAGCGACTCGGGACTGGACATCAGGCTGCGGGTGTTATCCTTTGGATCGACAAGGTGCCCCCCCCAGGCGTTCACGTGAACTTGAATCCGTTCCCAACTGATGTCCAGGGTGGAACCCCACAGGTCGATTTGGGTGTCCAGGGTAGTTTCCCTGGTCAATTTACTCATGGCGTCAAGATAATCGTCATGGGTCCAGGATCCGTCTGGATAGGCTACATTGTACCGATCAAAAAGGTCTTTATTGTAGAGTAGCGCAAGCCCACCGTGGTATTTTGGCAGGGCGTACTGGATCCCGCCGGGGGTGAAAAAGGAATTGTACTGGGCGGCATTCCAATCGGAAATTACGCTGGCGTCCAGGTCTGCCTGGACGTACGGGCGCAAATCCAGCAGATAGCCTTTTTGCGCCCAGACGGGGAAGAAATCGCAGCAGCCGGCCATGACATCGGGAGCCGTGCCGGCTTCCAGGTCGGCGAGCATTTTTTCCTCGAAGTTCTCAGGGTCAGGGGTGTAGAACACCTCGATGTTCGGGTAAGTTTCGGTGAATTTTTGCAGCAAGAGCTGCTCTCCCCGGCAGCGGCAGTCCTGGTAAACCAGCTGCACCTTGTTGATTCCAGGCCGGTTGGAGTTGTACAGCCTTGGAGCGCAGGCCGCCAGGGTCAGGGCGGCGGTGGACATCCCTAATGATTTTAAGAAGGTTCGTCTGGAAATTGGCTCTCGAAAAGTGTTTTTCATCGTCTTCTCGTTCCCTCATCCAACGCCGCACAACAGCGGATACTCGCAGTGGGTGAAAGATGGCCATTAACCAGGCGGCCTGGAAAGACAGGGCAGCCAGGATTTTTCAATTGCGAGCGGCTCCATTGAGCGGTTTAACCGCAAGAGTGATTATTAATTTACTGGCGGCGGCAGCCGGCGCTTCATAAGCCGGGATTTAGTTGCCGCCTTAAAGTAATCGGAGGTTAGCCAAATTAATTATACATTAATTACCTATTTTATTATGATACAGACAGGTCTGATTTATGAAATCACCCAATCTAATGAGACGGGCTTCATCCCCCCGGCTTCCCCCTGTTTCAGACAGCTGTTAAATCAGAACGAATGCAAGCCATATCCGCCCTGCGATCAATATTTGTGGCGTTGCCCATTTATTAGGCCATCGTTCTTGCCGGTCCGGTCGTCTGTCAGATTGATCCAAAATTCAAAGAGCCGATTCAGCCTGCATCTTAAAAACCAGGTCAACCTGGCCGTCGAATCCGAGCTGCCGGGCGGAAATTTGCCTTAGGTCAGCCATGCTCCCTGCGGCGTTATTTTCTCTGGAACCCACCTGAAATCGCCCGGCCGACGGCGGTTTACACGCTGATCTTCAACCTGCTCTCATCGTCCTTCAACGATCTGATCGGTCTAAAGGATCGCGCTCTCTGGTCCACCGCACGGGCAGCGAGGGTCTATTTTCGGCGAATCGCGCGGAGGATTAAGAGCAGGATCACCGCGCCGACGAAGGCGGCGATCACGCTGCCAAGCAGGCCTGAGCCAATCTGGATGTTGAGCAGCCCGAACAGCCAGCCGCCGAGGAAGCCTCCCAGGATACCGACCACAACCTTGCCCAACAAACCCAGCCGAATGCCTTTGATCACCCAGTCCGCCAAAAAGCCGGCTATCGCGCCGACCAGGATCCAGACCAGAATGTTGGTAGTTTCCATCCTATGCTCCTTTCCCTAGTGTTTTCATTCTAACATTGTTTCTGGGTTTTATTCCGTATGGGTCGGATTTGGACTCCAAGAACCGCCATCAAGAAGGATTCTTTCAAGAGAGGTTTCATGATGCAGGGGGGATTGTTCTGCTCTGGTATTGGAGTATCGAGATCTGTGGTCTCACTGTATAATATTTCCATCGCCGCTCATCACTGCCGCGGAATAGAGCTTATTACCATGTGCCGTCTCAGAATGGTGGAGGCGAAAGGCAGGTCTGGCAGGGACAGATATCAAGCCGCCTGCCTGTCTTCCCCGCGTATCGGAATGTAACAGTCAGGGGGTTGATCTTATTCGGTGCAAAGGATAGGGACAGATGATGATGACCTCATTTACCATTGTTTTTAAGGAAGGTCCGCTGGCAGGCATGAGCTTTGAGTTGGACAAGGCGGAACTGATCCTCGGCAGAGATCCGTCTGTGGACATTCTCATCAACAGCCCGGACGTTTCGCGCCGGCACGCGCGGCTGGTCCGCACGGAGCAGGGCTACCAGCTCGAGGATCTCGGAAGCAGCAACGGCACCTTTGTCAATGGCAACCAGCTCGCGGCGCCGCTCATGCTGAAAAACGGCGACGAAGTCCGGCTGGGGCCCGGGGCGGTGTTTGTTTATCAGCAGCCGGCGGCGCTGTCGGCGCCGACCCGCGGCGCGCCCGCCGAACAGCCGCCCACCAGGGTGGAAATCCCAAAAACCGAGGGCGCGGCCAGGGCGGGGGAAGCCCCGCCTGCCTCGTCTCTGCCCAGACTGAGGCTTTCCGTCAGCGGAGGCGAACCGCGAATTCACACCCTGAATCAACCCGAGGTCACTTTTGGGCGGGTTGCGTCGAATGAGATCGTCATCGAAAATCCGGATATTTCGCGCCGGCACGCCCGCCTGGTGCGGATAGAAAACCGTTACCAGATCGAGGATCTTGGCAGCAGCAACGGGACCTTCGTCAACGGCGAGCTGATCAGCGCGCCGCGGCTGCTCCATCCCGGCGATCAGGTCCGTCTGGGTCAGTCGGTCGAATTTACATATGAGCTTCCAGACGCGGCTGCTGCCCCGGTCGAAAAGATGGCGACCATCGTCGAGAAGCAGAGCGCCCGGGAGGCGACGGTTCTCGGTGAGGACCTGCCGGAAATGCCCCCCGCCGCGCCGCCAACTCTGACCATCACGGTTGCAGGCCAGAAGCCGGCAGCCTATCAACTTACCCAGCCGGCCATCCGGATCGGGCGGGCTCCGGATAACGACATCGTGATCGATTCACGGATCGTTTCGCGTTACCACGCCCGTTTAGAACAGACTGCCCGCGGCTACCAGCTCGTTTCCCTGCCGGAAGCCACCAATCCAATCTTGCTCGAGGGGCGACCTCTGCCGGCGGTTCACTCGCTTGCCGACGGGAACCTGATGCGCATTGGCGGCGAAGACCCCGGGATGATGGTCACCCTGGTCTACAGCCAGCCTATGCTGGCCCTCTCGATGGAAATGCGCCCGATTCGCTTTGGCGAGAAGACGCTGATTACAATCGGGCGCGACCCAAGCAACGATGTGGTCCTGGATTCGCCGACGGTTTCCCGCTTCCATGCCCAGATTGAGCGGGTTGGGCACCGTTATCGGCTGGTCGACCTGCGCAGCGCCAACGGGACTTTCGTCAACGACCGGCGGATCGACGAGAAGGAATACTGGTTGAACGAAGCCGACACGGTCCGCATCGGGCGCCACCGCTTTGTGATGAAACAGGATCAGCTCGATCAATACGACGAGACAAAGGGGCTGAAGGTCGAGGCGGTGGGGCTCAACAAGTGGGTGCGCAAAGACCTGAACATTCTCCAGAATATTTCGCTCTCGTTCCAGCCGCGCGAGTTCATCGTCGTCGTCGGGCAGAGCGGCGGGGGAAAATCCACCCTGGTTGAAGCGATCCTCGGTTCGCGCCCGGCGACCCACGGGCAGGTGCTGGTCAATGGGACGAATGTCTACAAAAATTACGATGCTGTCCGCAATGACATCGGTTTCGTTCCGCAGCGCGACATTATCCACACCGGATTGACCGTTTACCAGGCGCTGGATTACAGCGCCCGCCTGCGCATGCCGCGCGACACCACCAAAGAGGAGCGTCACAAGCGGATTATGGAGGTTCTCGAGGATCTGGACCTGGTTCACCGCAAGGACAATCCGATCAGCAAGCTGAGCGGCGGGCAGATCAAACGCGTTTCGATTGGCGTTGAGCTGCTCACCTCGCCGGGGTTGTTCTTCCTGGACGAACCCACTTCCGGTCTCGACCCGGGTACCGAAACCGCCTTCATGCACCTGATGCGCCGACTGGCGGACCAGGGGCGGACGATCGTTATGGTCACCCACGCCACCAAGAACGTGATGCTGGCAGACAAGGTGGTCTTCCTGGCGCGCGGGGGTTACCTGGCATGGTTTGGCCCGCCGGACGAGGCGCTGGCGTACTTCGATACTTTCCGCACCGAGCGCGAGCAGCGCGCCCGCGACATGGAGTTCGACCAGATTTACGCGCTGCTGGACGATCCATCGCGGGGATCAGCGGCAGAATGGGCCAAGCGTTTTGCCGAAAGCCCGGCTTACCAGAAATATGTGGTCGAGGCGCTCAAGGCGGTCGCGGAAAAGAAGCAGATGGCGGCGGGTGCTGCCCCGCTGGTCGGGGAAACCGCTCCGAAGCCGAAAGCCAAGCGGCGGGTCTCGGGCCTGAACCAGTTCCTGGTTTTATCGGCGCGGAATATCCGTATCTTGATCCGAGATAAATCCAGCCTGACCTTGATGCTGGCTGTGCCGCCGCTGGCGGCGATGCTCGATTTCGTCATTGCCCCGCTGATGGGCCGCGCACCCTTCGACTATTACACCGGCGACGCGGCCAACGGCTCGATTACCCTCTTCCTGATGTCGCTTTACTGCCTGTTGATCGCCGGGCTTTCGCAGATGCGCGAGTTTGTCAAGGAAGAGGATATTTATAAGCGCGAGCGGCTGGTCAACCTGAAGATTTTCCCCTACGTGGCTTCCAAGGTATGGGTAGCCCTCCTGCTGGCTTTTTATCACGCGGCGGCTTACACCATTGTCCACTTCCTGGCGTTTGACATGCCGGGGGGCACATCGGAGTTCCTCCTGATCTACGCAACCATGGTGCTGGCGGCGATGGCGGGTATGGCCTGCGGTCTGCTTGCCTCGGCTCTGGCGCCGGCGGCTTCCTCCGCGCCGATGATCATGATCATGCTGCTCATTCCGCAGATTGTGTTGAGCGGTGTGCTGGCACCGGTTCCCGAAAACATCAGTCAGATCGCTTCGACCAAGTGGGCCTTCGAGGGCCTGATCGGTATCGTCGGCTACGGCAAGGATGTGGCCGCGGACGCGTGCTGGCAGCTGCCGGAGGAGCTGCGCGACGCGATGACCCTGGCGGACAAAGAGGCGATGGGCTGCCGCTGCATGGGGACGGCGATCTTTAAGCCCGGCTCGTGCAACTTCCCCGGAGTCGGTCAGTTTTACACGCCGGAGGTCGATCAGCCGGAGATCGAGAGGCCGGAAGAGCTGGGACCGAAGCCGCCCGAGCCGGTCATCCCGCCGGCGCCCACCCCGCCGGCAGACCAAAACGACCAGGTCGAGATGGTGAAATACTTAAACGCGCTGCAAGCTTACCAGGATCAGGTGGCGGTGATCCAGGAAGATTACAAGAATCAAATGGCTTTGTACGAATCCCAGGCTGAGATCTACCAGGCGCAGATGGAAGATTACCAGAAGGCGGTGCTGGAGTATGAAACTGCCCGGAATTCTGCGGTGCAGAAAGCGGAGGGCGTCATCGAAGCGGTCAACACCAGCTTCGGCTGGGCGTTCGTCAATAAAGACGATCCGGCTGTGTATCGAGCCTGGCTGATCCAATCCTTGGGCGCACAGGGGATCATCGTGGCCGTGTTCCTTGCGGTCATCCTGGTTTTGATCAAGCGCAAGGACGCTAAATAAGCCGCGGCATGAAGGTTGCGATGAATGCAAAGAGGAGGGGAACTGTGAAAAGCCTGACCCAAATTTCGATGGCCCTGTCGGTCTTGATCGGCTTGGTTGTTCTGCCGGCCTGTTCGCAGACGAGCCCTGCGGAGAAAGACCCGGAGGTGGCGCGGTTGAGCACAACCGTGGCCCAAACCGCCACGGCGGCTGCGCTGAACAGCGGCGAGGTGAACGAACTGGCAACCGCCGAGGCCAAAGCCACCGAGAAAGCCCTCGGCGTTCAAGCCACTCAAACCGCACGGGCGGTTGGTCAAAGCGACTCCCAGGTCGCCGAGGCGACCCTGGCTGCCCCGATGGTGGCGGAGCTGCCCCAATACGGCCTGGACAAATTCAGCGGGCGGCCCGCCTGGCTGCACGAACCGCTGGTGCTGGAGATCAGCGGCTACCAGCAGATGACTTACGGCAACGACCATATGGAGGTCACCGCCGCCGATTTCGTCCTGGCTGCCGACTTAACCTGGGACACCCAATACGGCTCATCCGGATGCGGATTCATGTTCCGCTCGGACGGCAACCAGGATAAACCAAACATGTACATGATCCTGGCGACCCGCTTCGCCAACGGGCACGTAATCTTCTCCGCCCTTGCAGACGGCGAAATCGCCAACGTCCACGACTTCTATCCCAAAACCAACGATCGATCCTTCCAATGGCAGAACGGGACAACCAACCGCCTGGCGGTGGTTGCGCGCGGCACGCTGATCGAGATCTACACCAACGGCGTGAAGATCGGCGAGGTGGACACGACCAAGCCGCCCACCCGACTGCCCTCGCCCCCTAAACCCATCCCACCCATCGATCAGACCAATGCGGCGGCTGTACAGGCTTACCAGAATCAGTTGAACGAATATCAGGAAATCCTCAAGCAGCAAGAAGCGATGTTCCGCACTGCGCAGAAGAATTACAACGAGCGCATGGCGATCTTCGACGAAGGATTCCTGGCTTTCGTGGCTGCCTCGGAATCGGGCAGGACAGTCTGCACCTTCGAGGACGCCTGGTTGTGGCTGCTGGAGCCGTAATCCGCGATATTCAGACACTGCTGCCCTGAGATTTAGAACTCCCATCCTTGGGCGTCGAATTGTTTGAATTCATCCGGCGACCGATTGGGCGCGAAGGGATCCCACCCGATTTCGCGGCGCCGATCCCTGAGCCTGCCGAAGAGTCGGCCGGGTAGGGTATTCAGGGTTGCAAGCAGGTTCTGAATCGTTTTGATTGACCTCATCGGTCAATTCAGCTTGATCGGGTCTGTCTCACATGTCGATCATCGGATCTACAGGCGAGACCGCTTTGAGAATCAGGAGGAATCTGCGCTTCCGTAGTGTAAACCTTATGCACAGGCCGGCTGAATCTGTCCTTGAGGGGTGAATTTCTGTAAAATCAGAACGTAGGACGCAGAATTGAGCACAACGATGGACCCGAGCGAGAGCCAGTACATGGCTGAAATATGGACCGCACAATCGAGATGAAGTGTGAGATAATTGGAGCATTCTTTCAAGCACCTGATGCAGCATTTCTAGTGGGTAATCACTGCAATCCGCAAGGGTGGCTTCGAATGCGGATGCTTTTCTTGCAAACCATTCTTGGAGAAAGTTGATACAGCGAACAGGGGAAGCCGGCAGCCGTCAGGCCGCCTGGCGCGTATATTAGAGATGATTG
>FWPV01001658.1_pt1 | contig 59484 bp, 58 predicted proteins | sample 2228371 | NCBI WGS metagenome assembly FWPV01 (sample SAMEA103939776, study PRJEB20133) | metagenome
GTGGTGCTGGCGGTGGCATCAAAATCTATGCTGATACTATTCTACTCAGGAACGCTATCCTATCAGCCAAAGGTGGGGCAGGCGGCGATGCTGAGGGTGGCGGCGGTGGTGGTGCAGGTGGTGGTAGGATAAAGATATTCAGCAGTTTTCTTGATACTGCTGGTCTGAGTGTCTCAGTGTCAGGTGGGAATGGTGGCATTGGTGGTTATGGTAATGGACAGAGTGGTGGTAATGGAACGATCTATTTTGGACCGCTTGTTTCGCTTGAAGAAGTCGGTCAGGATTCTGAACAAGTGTTTTTTGTGCAACCACGCATAACAACGGGTGGAATAAATGTTTATTGCGGGCACAACAATGCATTCCTTGCAGTTTATGATATATCGGGTAGATGTGTGAAGAGGTTGAGTGTAAACCAGATTTTGTCGCATATTGATTTATCTGATATGCCAGAAGGAGCCTATTTCATCAGGGAACTGCACAGCAAGGTGATTGAGAAGATCGTCCTGGTAAGATAATGGAGCCTCAGGAGATTAAAAAGGCTTTACAAAGAACCTGGCATCCATTTTTCAGCAGATTTGGTAGTTTTACACCGATTCAGGAAATGACAATCCCGTTAATATTAAATGGAGATAATGTTGTTGTAATTTCACCATCTGCCTCGGGAAAAACCGAAGCAGTAATTGCACCGGTTCTGGAAAATCTGCTCAAGGAATCAAGAACTGGCTTGAAGGTTTTGTATGTCACTCCAACGCGCGCCCTGGTAAATGATTTATTTCGCAGGCTTGAAGAGCCAGTAAATAGCCTGAATCTAACAATAGGACGTAAGACCGGTGACCATCCTGCCATTAACAAAGATAAATTGCCGAATGTTCTTCTAACCACACCCGAATCCTTTGACTCTTTACTCACGCGTGCACCTGGAATTTTTCTTAATCTCAATGCTGTAATCCTTGATGAAATCCATCTCCTTGATAATACGCCCCGTGGTGATCAGTTGCGTATTCTTTTGACAAGACTGAGAAAAATCCTGAAGCAATCAGGAAAGAAATTGCAGTATTGTGCACTGTCAGCAACGATTGATGATTTAAACATTGGCGAACGCTATTTTGAAAACCCGCGCGTTTGCTATTTGAAATCACCGAGAGAAATAGAATACATTCTGATACCAGCCAGGAGATTTCTCAATGACCTCATGAGAGTTCTCATAGCAAGACAATCAAAAAAAATTCTTATTTTTTTTAACGCACGGAGTTATGTAGAGAGTTTTTCAAGAAAGCTCAATCAACCGCCTTTCGAGGGCAAGGTTTTTGTTCACCATGCAAGTCTGCCCCGGGCAAAAAGGGAAGAAGTGGAAAGGGTCATGAATCAATCAGAACGGGCAATACTGCTGGCAACTTCAACCCTGGAATTGGGGATTGATATTGGTGATGTTGATGCAATCGTATTATATCGTCCACCATATAATGTTTCTTCCTTGCTTCAAAGAGTGGGTCGAGGCAATCGCAGGACCGACAAACTATTTGCTGTTGGTGTTTATTTAAATAATTGGGAAAAAATCCTGTTTGAGACATTTTTTGAATGTTCCCGTCAGGGTATGCTTTATGAAAAAAGATATCAGCCGCTGCTAAGTGTTATACCGCAGCAATTTTATTCATATCTATATCAGAGACGCAGGATCGGGTCGACCATTAATAGTATTCTTCAGATATTTGGTGCTATTTATTCTGAGGAAACTGTCAAAGGTGTTTTCAGAAAGTTGTATAACGAAGGTATTATCAAAGAGGTAAAGCCCGGGGTATATCAACTGGGTGATAAACTTGAAACCAAAATAAGTTATGGCAAGATTCATTCAAATATTGCCGAGAAGTCGTTTGGTGAGTATGATGTCTATGATATAAGCACAGGCATCTTGATCGGCAGAATTTTCTACCTGCTTGACCGTTTCATTCTTGGTGGTAGGTGCTGGGAAAAAGTTAATGTCCTTGAGAAAGAAAAAAAGGTTTATGCACGGTGCGTTGGCGAGGGACCAGAGTTTTCCAGAATTTTTGAAGGTAAAGGTGCAGGTAATTATAATTATTTGCTTTCCGCGGTTTTGAAAAACAGATTTTTCCCGCAACTTAGTCTTGAAGAATTTCCTTGCTTCTATGATGGTAAGAATACGCACATAATTCATCTCTTCGGGTCTTTATATGGGTTCATCGTTACTGAGGCACTGGATAAAGAAGGTATTAATGCAGTTGATATTGAAGGTAAAATTTTAACATTGCGTAATTTCCAAGTGCCTGACCAGAAGTTTCCGGTTCCGAAGACTGAATCAATAATCCAGGTAATTGAAAGCAATATATCACGATTTGAAGACGCCCTTGGTAGTGGTGCTTTTTTCTATGATTTACCAGCAGAACTCCAGGTTGAAGACCATTTTAGAAATCTGGATATCAATGGGTTTATTTCTTTTATGAACAGTATCAGACTAAGTGAGATTGGTGAAAAAGAGATTTTGAAAGTGGTTGATCTTCTTGTAGAGCAATCCTGAGTTGAACTTCAAATAAAATTTACACAACACTATTGACGCCACCACCCCAGTTCTCTTCTTGACATCCTTTTTGTTTTCTATATAATTGGTCATAATGTGTGGCATTGTTGGCTATGTTGGTTCGCGTGATATTACAAGTGTTTTGCTTGGTGGTCTCTGGCGTCTTGAGTATCGGGGTTATGATTCAAGCGGAATTGCAGTAATCAACAATGAAGAATTGCTCATACGCAAAGTGCCGGGTAAACTGAGCGAATTGCAGGAGTTATTGAAACGGGCGCCAGTAAATGGTAATGTCGGTATTGGACATACCCGCTGGGCAACGCACGGAAGTCCACATGAAGAAAATACCCATCCGCTGATTGACTGTAATGAAGAACTCGCCCTTGTGGTAAATGGAATTATAGAAAACTTTCATTTATTAAAAGATGAACTTGAGAAAAAGGGGCATATATTCCGTTCTTATACTGATTCAGAAGTCATTGTTCATTTAATTGAAGAAAATCTGAGTACTAATTTATTTGACGCAGTTTTTAAGACCGTCCCTATGTTAAGAGGAAATTTTGCCTTTGCAGTGATTTATACAAAAGAACCTGATCGGATTGTCTGCGCGCGACATGATGCACCACTTGTTCTGAGTGTTAATGAAAGTGAATCAGCGCTGGCAAGCGATGTTTCTGGTGTTATTGCAATTTTTGATAAGATTATTGATATGCCCAATGATTCAGTTGCTGTTATTTCGCCCAGTGCTTATAAAATCAAGGACTTTAATGGTCAGGAACTTGCGCTTAAGCCACGAAAGGTAACAATAAAAGTCAAGGATATTGAAAAGGACAACTATCCTCATTTCATGCTCAAGGAAATTTATGAACAACCACGCATACTTTCCCGGATTATTAGTGAACGTATCAAGGATGACCGGATCAGTTTTGGTAGCGAAATCAATTTTGATGATAAAGAACTTTTGAGGATATCAAGAATAATTATCCAGGCATGCGGAACATCATGGCATGCTGGAGTTGTTGGAAAATATCTTATTGAAAGATTTGCGCGAATCAGTACTGAAGTTGATATTTCCAGTGAGTTTCGCTATCGTGATACAGTCCTTGACGGAGATACAATGGTTATGGCAATCAGTCAATCAGGTGAAACTGCCGATACAATTGCTGGTTTGAGGGAAGCAAAAGCGCGATTCTTAAAAGTTCTGTCTCTGGTGAATGTATCCTACTCCAGTATCTATAGAGAATCAGATGGAATAATTTCAATTATGGCAGGACCTGAAATTGGTGTTGCTTCGACCAAGGCATACACTGCAGAAATTTTGAATCTGTATCTGTATAGTTTGTATCTTGGAAGATTGCGTGGTTTTGTGCGTGAAGAGGAACTATTAAATCATTTGCAGGAACTAAAAAAATTGCCAGATCAGGTTGAGGAGGTTTTGAGTAAACAGGACGAAGTTCGGAAAATAGCCCTGAAGTACTATGGTGCTCGAGATTTCTTGTTCCTGGGGAGAGGGATAAATTATCCAACAGCACTTGAAGGGGCATTGAAACTGAAGGAAATTTCTTATATTCACGCTACCGGCTATGCAGCAGGTGAAATGAAGCACGGTCCGATTGCATTGATTGATGAGCAGATGCCTGTTGTTTGCATTAATCCCAGGGCAAGTGTTTATGATAAGATGCTGAACAATATTCAAGAGGTTATCGCCCGAAAGGGACAGGTTATCAGTGTGGTAACAAAGGGTGATACTGCAACCAGTAAGATCAGCAGGTATGTTGTTGAAATACCTGAATGTATTGAATCCATTTCGCCAATTCTCGCGGTGATTCCACTTCAGCTGCTGGCATATTTTATTGCTACCTTTAGAGGACTTGATGTTGACCGCCCGAGAAATCTTGCCAAGAGTGTAACAGTTGAATAATTCCCTGAAGTTGAAATTTCTCACAGAGGTACAGAACAGGCGAGTTAAGAAGGTAAATACAGCGGAAGTGAAGAAATTTCCGATGATGGGTTACATAAATTTCGGATTATTATTAAAGTTTTTGTTAACATATTGTATTGATTGAGGAAAGCGAGGCAAAATGTCAGAGGTAAGAAGGGATATTGTCACTGATACCTGGGTGATAATTGATACCGAGAATGACGAAATTCCGATTGTGTCTGCTGAGATTGCTTTATCAACCGGTCCATGTCCGTTTTGTGAAGGAAATGAGTCAAAGACACCGCGCGAAATCTATGCAGTGAGAGATGGTTCTCAACCCAATGGTCCGGGTTGGAAGGTGAGGGTTGTTCCAAATCTTCGTCCAATATTACGGGTTGAGGGTGAACTTGAAAAGTTCGGTGTTGGTGTTTATGATATGGTAACCGGTACTGGTGCAAATGAGGTAATTATTGAAGCACCCGGTCACATAACAAACATCGCAGACATAAGTGAAGAGAACATTGAAAATATCATTCGAACCTATCGCATGCGTATTGAAGACCTGCATAATGACAAAAGAATCCGGTATGTGCTTATCTTCAAGAACTATGGGCAACTTGCTGGTTCATCAACGATAAGTCATGTCCATTCTGACCTTATTGCTCTGCCCGCAACACCAAATCGTGTCAAACAAAAATTAAACGGTGCCTATGAGTATTACCGTTACAAAGAGCGTTGCCTATTTTGTGATATAATCCAGCAGGAAATTGAAATGGGGGAGAGGCTTGTTCTTCAGACAGAACAGTTTGTTGTTTTTACACCTTATGCCTCAAGGTTCCCTGGTGAAGTCATGGTAATTCCCAAACGCCACGCATTTTCTTTTAAGATGATTTCAGAACCAGAAATAAAAGAACTCGCCCATGTATTTAAGAAAGTATTTACGGCAATACGTAATGGTTTTACTGACCCGCCCTATAATATGGTCCTCACTGATAGTCCCAACCTATTACCGAGACCTGATTACTGGAAAACGATTGAACAGGATTTTCACTGGCATATTGAAATTATTCCCCGTATTTATCGCACCACTGGGTTTGAACTTGGTACCGGGTTTCACATCAACAGATTTTCTCCAGAAAAAGCCGCACGTATTCTTAGAGCAAAAATATGATAAGAGGTATTATTTTTGACCTTGATAACACCCTGGTGGACTTCATGGCAATGAAGGAATCGGCGGTTGATTCAGCAGTTAGCGCAATGATTGATGCCGGTCTGAAAATGGACAAAAACACAGCACGACAGAGAATTTTTGATATCTACAAAGAGGTGGGTATTGAAGACCAGACAGTATTTGACAGATTCCTGACCAGAGAGTTCGGGTATATTGATGCAAGAATTCATGCCGCAGGTATTGTTGGTTATCGTCGGGCACGAGAAGCAGCACTTGTGCTCTACCCCCATGTATATATTACACTTATTGGTTTAATAAAGAGGGGTTTGAAACTTGGTGTGGTGACTGATGCTCCGAAACTACAGGCTTGGCTAAGACTCTGCCAGTTGAATTTACATCATCTATTTGATGTCGTTGTCACCTTTGAAGATACCTACAGAAGAAAACCCGACCCTGAGCCTTTTAGAATAACACTTGAAAGGTTATCCATACAACCACAGGAGGCAATCATGGTGGGCGACTGGGCAGAAAGAGATATTATGGGTGCAAAAGTCCTTGGTATGAAAACAGTCTTTGCACGATATGGAGATACATTTGGTACAAAAAATTCAGGTGCGGACTATGAGATTGATGATATTATTCAATTGTTGGATATTATTGATGAACTTTCTGGGACCTTAGAGAAAAAATAGAAACCAGAAGAAACATTGAAACCGCAATGCAAAAACATAGCAATATTTCTTTTCACCTCTTTATTTATACTGTTTTATCCCTCTTGTGGTTTTTCATTTCAATTGCTGCCTGACGAAGAGTATATTGTCTATGAGACGGTTGATAAAGGCAGGATTGGTGAGATTGATATAGTGCTTTTAAGAGATAGTACTGGCTATCGTGTTACCTATACCTCTAACCGAATAGTTGAAGCCATACTTGATGCTGAAAATCTTCAGACACTTTATCTCAATAAAATAATTGAAGGAAGATGGGAACTGAGTGTAAAAAGAAATCACATTCTGGAAGTCAATTATCAGGGCCGAAAGAATTACTACCGGGAAACTGCTCCAGTATATGACCGGCATACGCTTGATTTCGCACTCAGAAGTTTCCAGTACACAAGCGATTTCAAGAAAAGAATACGACTTAATGTTCCTGAATTTATGATAATCAACGCGGACCTTGAAGTCATTGGTGAGGATAGTATTACTACGCCTGCTGGAACATTTGATTGCTGGAAAGTTAGAATGATACCCCGGGTGATTTTTACAAAGATGAAGTTTTACTTTTATATTGAAAAAGACTTTCCCAGGCGCTTTGTTAGATATGAGGATTCATCAGGTAAGAACGCTATAATCCTCAAAGAATACAGGTCAATTACTTATTAGAACGGTTCTTGGGTTTTTTCGGTGTTTTGACATCAGGCTTTCTTTCATCACCTTTGTCAAACAGTTCTTTCAGTTTTGTCTTAAGTTGTTTGATCTTCAGAAGGTCATTTTCGCGCTGGTCATTTACATTATTTGAATCGACATCAACAAACTGGTCGTTCCTGTTGTTCGTTGTGTTCTGGTTATTTGATTTGATTATTCTCGCATCATCGTGGTTGATATCGGTTTTTTCAGATTTGGCAACATGTAGTTTGGTCTTTGGTTCATCAGTCTGGCCGGTTTTTTCGTTTTTGGGTACAGGTTGAATCGCCCATAGATAACCTGCGATAAAGATGATTGCTAAAATTATTCTATCCATTGCTTCTCCCAGATTATATACAAAGAATCATTGTTTGTCAAGTCTATCATGGCAGCAGTCGAACATAGATCTTTCTTCTTTCTTCAGGTTCAAGTCTGATCCTTCTTTTCATGGTCTGATAGCCAAACTTTTTTATCTCCACAACATAATCACCGGGTCTCAAGACTATCGTGCGCGGTGTTTTGCCAATATAGATTCGTTCTCCGGATATTATATCTTTTATGTATATTCGGCACCTTGGCGGTGTTGAAATAATCCTCAATTTTGCTGGTTCCAATTCTTCCACTGTTACCTCAACTTCTCTTCTTGTTATCATTTCAGTATCGGCGAGGTCAGGCAATCCCCTGGTTGAAGCAAGGGCTATGATTCTTTCCACACCGGCAGGACCAGTAATTTCATAGTCATAATCAGCATTTTGCTCTGGTAATTCGTAGACTCTGTTTGCTTTGATAAAACCATTATCCCCGGGCTGGGGGAAGAGGAGATTTTCTCTTCCCCCAACATCAATATTGTAAATGGCGACATAGCAGTCTTTGCTGGTTTTGAAAAATATCTTCAGTCGCTCGCCTGGATAATAGTCAGGTTCTAGCTTGTTAAGCCATACTTCAATATTCACCGGGTCGTAATGTCGTATGGTATCTTCTGCCTGTGCGGTTAGAACGAAAAGTAAGGCGAATATTGAAACAGACATTTCTATCTCCTTGATTTTCTGTTGTCAGGTATATTCACAGACCTCTTTTCGTCTTCAGGATTGGTTGGTGGTAGATTTCTTATTGGAGTGCTGTAATTTCTTTGTTTTTCATATTTCCCACCGCTGTCTTCTTCATTGATTCGCGGTTTCGCAGTACTTCTTTTTGGTTCATATTTTCCGCGGTCAGTTTCATCAGCATCAGATTCGTGCTGTTTTCCAATTTTTCTTGTGCCGCTCTTATCCGCATCCTCCACAATTTTTGGCCTTTTTACGATTCTTGTATTATTGTCAAGGGACTTTTCTCCATTGTCGTATCGGTCTGGTGTTTCTTTATTCCGGTCAATTATCCTGTAATCCGCATTTCTATCTGCGTTGCGTGTCTCACGCTCAGGATTTTGTGTTTTTGTTTTCTTATATTCTTCATTCTTTATGGCAATTTCTTTATTGACTTTCCTTTCATATTCTTGTTTGATTTTTTCCAGATTTCCCGACTTATGTTCTTTCACTATTCTCTCATATAGCTGTGGATCTTTTTCTTTGGTCAGGCGTTGGACTTCCTTTTCATTATACGGAATATTGATTTCTCTTGGTTGTTTGTCTGGAAGATTCACTCCATACGCACGAGCCTTGTATTTAAATTCATGGTATGTATAAGGCAGTTTGTATCTTACAACCCTGCCATATCGCGGTCTCCACCACCAGCATCCGTCCTCGTACCAGACCACATAAAACCCAGCACGGAAAAAGTGCCAGTCAAAATGATGACACCAGTGGCAGTGCCACCAATACCAATCCCACCACCAGGGATGATACCAGACATAGTAAACGCAGTAGTACCCGTGAGGATAGTAAACCCAGTAGCCATCACAGTAGTAAGGTTCAGGACCCCAGTATTCTTCGCAATAATATCCATCGTCATAGTCATAATCGCAATAAATGAATGTGGCACTATATGCGAATAGTGGGATTGCTGCTAAGGTGAGCAAAAGCAAGCGTTTCATGTTAACCTCCTTATTTTTTTATTATTAATTCAGGGTTGCCCGGGTCAACCTGATATGCCCAGTCAAAAATCACATAACCCGGTTTCATTGATGCAACCCTGATTTTTGCAAAGTGATTATCCCAGGTCCAGATGACATAGGTATGACCGGTAATGGCTTCAACCATTCCAGTTGGCGACCAGCCATCATCTGGTGCATAACCGATTTCATCAAATGAAGAAGTATAGCCCATATCCTGAATCAAGCCTCCAGTTCTGCGAATGAAGAAATAGTATGAGTTGTTGTATTCATCGTATCCAAAATAGAAATCGCAATAGGTATGATTGTATGGCACAACAGTGTAGTTGCTGAAATCCCAACCCGCATATGTTGGATATTCAAGGTAATCAAAGAGTTTTTCATTGAATCCTTCAGGCCGGGGCGTGTCAAAGATTGTTTCATAAGATAGATCACTTTCATTGTCATGAATATCACATGCAGAAATGGCATAAAAATATGTCTGTCCATTAGAGAGACCATAATCAAGGAAATAGTCAAGGTTCGTCTCGCCAATAAGATAGTAAGGTCCTTCTGGTGCGAATCCCCGGTAGATTTTGTAGCCGGCGAGATCTGGTTCGGTATTATGATACCAGGTCAGCATGACTTCTTCGTCGCCAGTAATTGAATTCAATCCCCTGGGAACTGCAGGTGGTTCATGGTCTGTTTCTTCATAGCAACAGGGCGAAAGAATCAACCCTGATGTGACAAGGATAAGTTGGAGAATTCCTTTTGCTCTTTTCATTCAACACCTCTACCATTATCTAATGCAAATTCTGTGCCAGCAAAAGTGGACGATATTTCATGAGTTTTTCATAGATAAAGCACAAAAAATGTGCGAATTCTACAAAAACTGTGAAAAGTTCTGGTTCTGGATAATCGCTGTTCAGTAATCTGAAAGGGACTTTCCTGCCTTAAATCGCATTGCTCCACTGACCCACCTGTAGCAGTAAAACAATTCTCAAATCCCATATATGTAGCTGTTGACTTTTTACTTTTTTTAGTTATCATTTATTATTATGATATTACTGTCAATCATCAGTTTACATCTTGGAATTGAAGGAGGGGTGAACCAACCCATGGTTGGTTTTGATTACAACCTTAATAGTGGAATTATGGTTAATGCTCTTCTGGGCAAAGAGGATTATAATCATCATGTCTATCTTAACCTGATGCTAAACGGCACATACTACAGAGGAAAGAATCCTGGATATACAGTCAGCAGTTATGGAGTGGGACTTTTGATACAAAAGTCTAACTGGCGATTTGCACCTTTTGTAGCATCTGGTGTTAGTTATGTAGCACGCGAGCTGAACAAGAATAAGGAATGGAGTGTTATTTTTGATTATGCGGGTGGTTTCGTCGTCAATTTTTATTATGAAACAATCAGAATCTATCCGGGATTATATTATGCTGGTATGACTGATTTCAAGACACACGCAGGAAGTATTGGAATAAAAATGGGGATTGGTTATGAATTCTAACACAATAAAAAGCCATCTAAGGACAATGAGGAAACTCAGTATAATTGTCGGCATTTTGATTTTGTTTTTTTCCTGTGACAACGGATTTGTTCAGCGTTCAGCAAGTGATTATTTCCCATTGAAAAAAGGAAACTCCTGGCGTTATGCCAATGACGACCTGTATAACCCGATGATTATTGATATCTCGGTGGAGAATCCTGATACAATAATGATGCGGGAATGCTATCCATTCAATGTTTCAGGAGTTTTTGACTATTACTCCAAGGATCAGGAAGGAATCAAAGAATATAAGAGGCTCACACAGTATTATTCGGGTTCTGAATATACAATCTTGCAGGGATTTGTTATGAGACTTGAACTTCCGCTTGTAAAGGGGAATAGATTTGTTGATTCACTTGTTGATTCGCTTGATTTCTTCGGCCAGTGGATAAAAGGTAGATATGTCATAACAGGATTGGTTGCTGATTACGAAACCAGCGATATTTATGGTGATGTATACAGAGTGATTATTTCAACACATCAGAGCATAATCTCAACTGATTCAACAATTGTTGCTGAAGAATATATTGAAGAATACTATGCTCCAGGCATAGGGTTGATTGGCTTTGAGAATCATAACGGCAGATTTAACCTTATTGAATACAACCTGGAATAAAAAGAGGTAGCAGGAACAACCGGCACACGGTTCTCGTGGTTCGGGATCGGGATGAGGTTAAAAGATTGAATCTGGATGCGCAAGAGAACTGAGCAGAAACGAAGAATACAGGCAGAATTACTCATGGTTATCTATCGAAGACTTTTTAAGGCTTATGGTCCCCAGCACTGGTGGCCCGGTGATTCGCCATTTGAAGTAATGGTAGGTGCAATACTGACTCAGAATACGAACTGGCAGAATGTTGAGAAGGCGATAAAAAATATCAAGGACGCAGGCTTACTTGAGCCAGTGGCGCTGTTTAAGAATCGGTTTAGAATCCCCGAATTGATAAAACCGTCAGGATTCTATCGATTGAAAACTGAGCGATTGATTGCTTTTTTGAAATACTACATAGAAAAATACCAGGGGAAGATTGAAAATCTTAAATACAAAGAAACAGAAGATTTAAGAAGCGAATTGCTGGCAATATCTGGTATTGGTTCTGAAACTGCGGATTCAATCTTACTTTATGCCCTTAATCGGCCGGTCTTCGTTGTAGATGCATACACACGAAGATTATTATCAAGACACAAGGTAATTTGTAATAATGCGACCTATGATGAAATACAGAAATTCTTTCACGATAACCTGCCCAAGGATGCTCGATTATACAACGAATATCATGCCCTGATTGTAAGATTGGGCAAACAACTCTGCAAGAAAAATGAGCCCGTTTGTCATTCTTGCCCTTTATACAGTATTTTCAACTAATCCTGACAGTATAATTCGGGGTGTATATCTGAATCCATACAAAGCCTGTTCAAAAGATTTTCTACAAAGAATTTTTGATTATGCTGATGCTGGCTATATCAATACGATAGTTGTTGATTTTAAGGGTGATTATGGTTATATGTGCTATGAATCACAGGTACCCCTGGTTAGAGAACTTGGTGCATTTAAAAGATATGTTGATATTGATTATCTGGTAGAGAAATGTAAAAAGGCAGGAATAAAATTGATTGCAAGGGTAGTCTGTTTTCGCGACAATTATCTTGCAAAATACGAAGACTGTGCATTGCGGGATACTGCTGGTGAGATCTGGTATGATAAAACTGGTACAGCATGGTTGAATCCTTATAACAAAAAAGTTCGTCAATATTTAATTGATATCGTGGAAGAACTCGTAAAAAAAGGGGTTGGTTCGTTTGCCTTTGATTATGTTCGTTTTCCGACTGATGGTAACATCAATGCCATAAAATTTCCCAGTACCAAGGGTGCACGGCATGAACCTATTGTAGCATTCTTTGAAGAACTGAGAAAAAGAGTGGATACAGAAATTGGTATTTGTATATTCGGTTATGCAGTCTGGTATGATCTGGTGCATGAGGGGCAGGAGGTATCAAAATTTGGTTATGTTGTTGATGTTGTTTATCCAATGCTATATCCTTCTCATTTTCACCCGAAATTTAAAAGAGAGGTCTGCGAATACTGGAGGAATTACTGGATATACTTTGACTCAGTGGAAGAATCTTTCAAGAAATTGCCGTTGAGCGTAAAAGTTGTGCCTTTTGTTCAGGGTTTTGACCTTTATGCCGAGGAATATAATGAAGACTACATATTTTCCCAGATACTCGGTGCAATGAATGCTGATGCTGATGGGATATTAATCTGGAATGCGGCGAGTAACTACACTAATTCCTGGTCTTCTTTAGCTCGGGCGCGTAATTTAATCCAATGCCGATACGCTCAGAATAGCCTAAATATCCGTAGGAGAGAGCTACTGCGCCAATATCAAGAAATAATCCCGAGCCTATCATTATCTCTAAGGAAAAACCAAAAGAAAAACCTGACCACCCCAAATCCTGATAGCCAGTCTGATAACCAGCCATCAGCGAAAATCCAGAAATTACTGATTCCTGACCAAATAATGCCTTGGTAGTTGCCTGCATGAATTTTGGTTCACAAATCTGTAGTTCGCTGCCAATAGAGAAAGTTGGAACATAGTCAGGATAGACTGAATAATCAAGACTCAATGCCCAGTGGTTTTGCCTGAATGGTATCTTGATTGCCAGTCCCTGGCGAAAATTGACAGGCGGATATTCCCATTTTTCAATAAATCTTCTTGGTGTTCCAATGTTCTTAATCGTGGTTCCCAGATAGATGATATTCACGGGCCGCAGGATAAAGCCAAAGTCACCGAGAAGACCATAGGCGCTTTCAGTTTCCAATCTGCTGTAAACGATTTTTCCACTGCCACCAATAGAGAGTTGCTTTTTATTTCCGATACTTCTTCCATAGCCACAATTCAGGAGCATATCAGAATTGCGAAAGTCTCCAGATTCTTCCCCTGATTCATCACGCCGCGTATCCTTTGCTGTAAGATAGCACAAACCAATGCCCATTGAACCAGCACTCTTTCCGAGAAATATGGATGATGTTAGATTGTAATACTGGATAAAACCAAAATGGGACATCGCCATACCAGATACATAGTAACTATTGATAACACCAAGACCTCCTGGGTTCCAGAAGACTGCATTTGCGTCGTCGCTCAGAGCAGTAAAGGCATTTCCCATTGCCACGGGACGTACACCCGTTCCCAGTTTCAAAAATGTGTAACCGGTCGCACCAGGTTGCCATATCTGACCATAGGAGAAAAATGCGAGTGCAACGAGAAATAGTGATTTTCGCATGGACAATTATATATGAATCCTTCCTGCAGTCAATAGGTATTGGCTCTGGTTCAACAAAAAAGCCCCTCCTGAGAGGGGCTTTGCTAAGGTGAGATACTATTTAAACCGGTCTTTTAGTTTGTTCAGTACCTGAGGCAGGGTGGTGTATTCCATATCACTCAATGGTAGGCGCTGTGGCTCAAATGGGCCATGCCTGCGGATATAATCAGCAATCTCATTTGCCTTCTGCCTGACATGGTCATAACTCGGGTCTGCAAACATGTCCCTTGGTCCTACAAGCATACCATTGGAGAGCTGAAAACCCAGGGCAATAACCCTTGGTGGACCATCAAACCTTGTGGGGTTTGCATCTTCAACTGAGACAGGCATAAAAGGTCCCCAGTGCGAACCTCGCATCCAGCCCGTAACCATATAGGGCAGGGAAAATGGTTCAAGCACTTCACCTACTGCAGGAAGACCACTCTGTGCCCTTACAATCATGACCGGGTCATCCTTACCAACATATCTGCCTGCAAGGAGATTGACCTTCTGGGTTGAAGTGGTTGCAGCAATGGTCCCATCTTTCTTATAGACATTCTTAATAATATAATGTTCAGAGGCACCGATCAGGCATAGGAGGTCGTACATTTCTTCAGGTGTGTTAATTTTGGTATTCTTGTCATTGAAGACATCGTGGACTTCAAAAACAAAACCGTCGTGCATGCTGGGATCAATCACAAGTCCGATTGTGTTAAATGGATCGGCGAACATCTTAAATAGCGGGTAATTCCAGGCACCAGGCGATGTCTTGTCTGCAGCAAATACAATCACTGGTTCGCTCTTTCTTTCTTCAAAGGTCATTTCAGCACAGCCCGGTCCCATTCCTTTTACATTGCCTGAAAAGGCATCCGCGAGCAGGTCCTGTCCGGCACCGTAGAGTTTCAATTCCTTTGCAACATTTGTGCATTCAACAAAGACATTCCAGGCAAGTTTATGAATTTCATTGGCGTCATTGCCGAGGCGATGGCTCATGATGAGTTCCAGGTCATCACCACAATGGCTCACATGGAAATCTACGATTGTTCCTTTTGTTTTCTCAGCATCAAGTAACTGGATTGCCCGGGCAATGATGTTTGGGTGCATGCTGGAATGGCCCACATAACCGCCGATATCTGCTTTAATAATGCTCAAAGTAATTGCCATTATTCCTCCTTAAAAAGCATAAGAATCATGCCATATTATATATGATCGCGGCTTTATGTCAACAGGTTGATAATTTTACTCGCTTGACATGGGTTTGTTTTTGATTATCATAACTTTCATAATGAAAGAGATAGTAGAACAGTTTAAGGGATTAGCCAGGGTTTCAAACAGAATAATAAAACTGATTCCGGCATATGAAAAATTGAAAGAAAACGCCATTGATAACGCCTACTTAATGGAAAAGAAATTGGTTGAGATTTCAAAGATTGTTTCAGGACTTCCAGATTTCAGTATGAAAAATGTACTTATTGATTGGCTGACTCAGGAAAGACAGGAAATTGAAAAAGCAAAAGAAGAGTTTCGTTTTGAATTCGGTGAAAAACTCAGAATTCTTTTCCATAAGGACAATAAGACTATAAGGGGTCAGTATCCAATTTTGAGGACAGGATTTTATACTATTGTTCTGAATTTCGAATTTGGCGAAGCAGGTCTATTCTTTGGACCTGAGATTGAAAAGGTCAGAACAAAAATTCCGCTTGAACCGCTTGAGATTTACCAGGCAGTGAAGGAAATTGATGGCGAATTGAAAGAAACAAAATTTGACCCAAAGGAGTTTTATCTTGATTTGCAGAATGCTTACAAAAGAAGGCTTGCTTTATCCAATAAAGAATATGGTGAAAAGGTCTTAATTATGGATGTGCTCAATGAATATGTAATGCTGAAACAGCCTGCACAATTTTTCACTGACCCCAGAAAAGAAAATTACCGTGAGTTTTCCAGAATAAAACTTGCCTACCTGTTCTATCTATTCAAAAATTCTGAATATCCTGATACGAATATCCATCTGTATACTGCAACACTTGACGCGACAGCAGACAGAAAACTCGCTATCTGGATACCGGATAATGAAGAGGGTGAAGGAACCTATTTCAGCTATCTGGCATTTGAGAATAGGGTTGATCAGTAAGTAGCAGTTATTAGGTATAAGGAGTTAAATTCATTATGAATAGAATCAATCGGGTTATTGCAAGACGAATTATTGACAAACTTGGTGGATATGGTACACCACCAGAATGCGGCATTGAGTATTTCAGTGTTGGACTTGAACCATATCTGCAGGTTATTGAAAATGAATATTTCAATTTTCCGGGTCATGAGAATATCTCTACTTTCAAACTGGTTACAGGTAATTATGGTGGTGGCAAGACCCATTTCCTGTATCTCGTTAGAAACCTTGCCTGGAAATACAACTATATTACAAGTTATGTATCTTTAAGCGCAACAGAATGTCCCTTTGACCGCCTGGAACTTGTTTATAAGAAAATTGTTTCCAATATCACGCCGCCCCTGACCCAGGAAGAAATTTTGAGTCCCTGGGAAATGGGCATTGAAGTGCTTTTGCGTAAGTGGTATAATCAGGTAAAGGCAGATAGAAATTTCATGTCGCTAATAAAAAATCTTGAGAGTACCAGCTTTACTAATTGTATTAAGGGGGCACTTATGAATCTGGCGAATGATGATGAAGATGGTTTCTATGCTCTGGTTCAGTGGTTGAAGGGCGAAGACATCACGCGTGATTTGAAATCAAGATATCGCATTGCAGAAAGGATTGAGAAGGCAACCGCGTTCAGAATGTTACGCAGTTTGGTTCAATTCATCAATTCAATTGGATACGGTGGTATTGTCTTTCTGTTTGATGAGGCAGAGAGAGGTATGAGTATTTCTTCAGCAAAAGACAAAAAGCGTGCGCTTGAAAATCTCAGGGACACCATTGATGAATGTGGTGATTCCCGGCTGCCCGGTGCAATGTTTTTCTATGCGGTTCCTGATGAAAACCTGCTTCTTGAAGGTACAGGTACTGCGTACGAGGCACTTAATCAGAGATTGCGGTCAAGCTTCACAAAGGTTAATCCTATCGGTGCGAAGATTGATCTGGAAAAGATTGAAATGAATCCTGAACATTTCCTTCATAAACTGGGGGAAAAACTCTCCAGAATATTTGAATCTGCTTATGATTATGAGTTTGACCAGAATGTCCTTGCCATTTCTTTGAAAAATATGGTGACATCGGTTCTTGAAATGCACATGCTTGATATAAGTTATCGCAGAATATTTGTCACTGGTGCGGTTGAGGCATTTCAGAGAATAAGGGAGTCAAATACTCCTATTGATGCAAAAACAGCCAGGCAGATATTCAGAGCACGCACGAGTCAGCTGCTGGAAAAAGAAAAAGAAGAAGTTGAACGCGAAGAATTCTAACATAGTTGTTCACAACATTTTCGGCGAAGGTGTGGTCCTTGATACCCGGTGGCAGGGTATAGAGTCGCGTGTAAAATTTCGCAGCGGTTTGTGTCTCTGGCTTCCTACCAAATGGTTGAAACAGTTAGACATTGAAGAAAAGGAACTGGATAGAATTTCTTCAAGAAGACTCATTGAGGCATTCAGGCTGGGAGTTGTGTCACATCAGGATATTGAATCTTTTACTTTCGGCAGGGCATATGAAATAGAACTCTTCAAAAAAGCACTGGATAATCTGAAACAGAATATGGGTGGCGTATTGCTTATTGAAGGTGAATATGGTGCTGGAAAGACTCATCTTGCTGAATACTTTCGGCACCTTTCATTAAAACAGGGATTGGCAACTGCCTGTTGTGTGCTGCATCTTAGCGAAACTCCGCCCTATCGACCTAAGAAGATATATCGCGAACTCATCAGCAGTTTGCGATATATCAAAGATGGTTGTGAATATTGTTTTCGTGATTTGTTGAGGGTAAGCGCGGATATTGATATGTCTGACCATTGTTTTCTGACTCCAGTTTTGAAGCGAATAAAGGATATGGAGGAAAATGATTTGCATAGTGAGGTTTTCTGGCAGTGGATAGAAGGTGAATCAACGAAAGAGTATGCTACAGACCGCGAATCGCCATACAGAATCAGGGGTGGTCAGAACATTCCAGCACTGTATGATTTTTCCACGGCTGGTGATTTTTATAACTATATTCTAAGCGGAATAAGTTATCTGGCAAATAGAGCAGGGCTTGGTGGTCTGGTAATCATTATTGACGAGTTCGAAGAGTTGGATCATGTCTGGGAATACCATCTCCAGCAGCGCGGGAGTGCATTCCTTGAAGGTTTGATTCGGATCGCACTCAATGACGAAGATACAAAGAAAATTGATCATAATATGCTTCATAATCAGGTAAGACCAACACCCTATGCATACAAGAATACATATATCCTGTTAGTGCTTCTTACAACTCCATCAGAGGAAGATTACGCAACCAACCTAATTAGAAACAAGATTGTGCTGAGAAAATTTGGCAGAGGTGAATTTGAGGTGATTTTTGACAATCTTTTACGAATCTATAAGATTGCCTATCCGGATTTCCAAATTGAAGAAAAAATGTCTGAAAACATTCTAAATAGTGCATTCAAAAAGCATCACAATGCCCTGAGAAAATTTATTAAATTTGTTGTTGAGGCATTTGATTGGGTAAGGTTATGCTACAAACCTGGTTAAGGTTTGTTAAACGACAATTCCAGTACTGATTTTTCCGATAGTTGACATTTGTAAGATTTGGTGTATTATTGCTTATGGAAGAACGTTTGAATAAACTCAAAAAACTGAGAGAACTCGGGGTGCAACCCTATCCATATCGCTTTGACAGAACCCATGATTTTTCTGAAATCAAGAAGGACTTTGAATCGCTGGCAAGCGCGCAGCGCAAAATCAGGACTGCAGGTAGAATACTTGCCATAAGAGGACACGGCAAGACCATTTTTGCAACTTTGAATGATGAGCGAGAGAGGATTCAGATTTACCTGCGTAAGCAGGACCTTGGTGAGAAATTTTCACTTTTTGACAATTTTGACATTGGTGATTTTGTTGGTGTGGAAGGTAAGGTGTTCAAGACCCGAACCGGTGAGATTACTGTTCTGGTGGAAGAATTCGCTTTGCTTTCAAAATCACTCAGACCACTGCCCGAAAAATGGCACGGCTTGAAGGATATCGAAATCAGGTACCGTAAACGCTATCTTGATCTGATTGCCAATACCGAAGTGCGAGAAATATTCAGGAGACGGTCAGTACTTGTTACCCTGCTGCGCAAATTTTTTGACAGTCAGGGTTTTCTTGAAGTAGAAACTCCGGTTCTGCAGCCGATATATGGTGGTGCCGCTGCAAAACCATTTAAGACCTATTATAATGCCCTTGAACAGGAAATGTATTTACGCATTGCTGATGAGTTGTATTTGAAAAGATTGATTGTTGGTGGTTATGAAAAAGTCTGGGAATTCTGCAAAGATTTCCGCAACGAAGGATTGGACAGATTCCATAATCCTGAGTTTGCAATGATTGAAGCATACCAGGCATATACTGATTATAATGGTATTATGGAACTTGTGGAAAATCTTTTTGAATATCTTGTGGCAAATCTGTATCCGGAAAAGAAGCTTACCTTCCAGGATACAAGTATTGAAATGAAATTTCCATTCCGGAGAATAAAGTATACCGAGGCACTGAATGAGAGGTTGGGCGTGGATATTCTCAAAACTCAGGAATCAGAATTGAATAAGTTATGCGAGAAATATGGCATAAAGACAGAAAATCAGACCACCGGCTACAAAATTGACAAACTTTTCAGTGAACTTGTTCAGAAATCACTGATTGAGCCAACATTTGTCATTGATTATCCCAAGATTATATCCCCACTTGCCAAAGAACACAGGGATAATCCTTTGCTTGTTGAGCGTTTTGAATTGATAGTATTCGGTTTGGAAGTTGCCAATGCGTTTTCCGAATTGAACGACCCGATTGAACAGAGAAAGAGATTTGAACAACAACTTGCACAGAAAGAAGAAGGAATTGGTGAGATTGACGAAGATTTTCTTGAAGCCCTGGAGTATGGGATGCCACCGACTGGAGGGCTTGGTATTGGTGTGGATCGGCTATGCATGATAATGTTGAACCAGGCTTCAATCAGAGATGTGATTCTTTTTCCTCATATGAGAAGAGAAGATGTTCGTTGAATTGTTAGTAGCACGCAGGTATCTTCGTTCGCGCCACAAGAGATTTTTTTCGCTTTCGGCAGCGATTGCGATTGGTGGTATTTTTGTTGGTGTGAGTGCGCTGCTTATCACCCTTTCAATAATGAACGGGTTTCAGAATGAACTGAGAAGGAGAATTCTTGGTGGAACACCCCACATAATTGTTCGGAGATTTTTTAATGAACCACTGGAAGATTACCAGGAGATAATGAACAAATTGGAGGGATTGCAGTTTATTAAAGCGAAAGCACCATTTATTCTCACAAAATCATTGATCAGAAATAGAAGGAATGTAGATGGAGTTGTTATTCGTGGCGTGGAACCAGAACTTGAGAAGAAAATTACCGAAGTGAATGCGCATATGATTGAAGGTGTTTTTGACCTTGAAAATGGTTGTGTTATTGGAATTGAACTCGCACGCAGTTTAAAGGCTGGTGTCGGCGATACCTTGATTGTCACTTCACCGTTTACAGAGCAGTTTCTGCTGCTACCACGTTCTAAACGATTAATCCTGAAGGGGATCTTTGACCTCGGTGTTTATGATTACAATGCGACGATGGTCTATATGAATATCAAGGATGTTCAGACACTATTTGAACTCGGAAATACAGTCAGTGCGATTGAGTTAAGAGTTGATGATGTTTACAAAACACCCCAGTATTCCAAAATAATTGAAGAGAAAGTAGGTTATCCTTTTCGTGTGCAGGACTGGATTGAATCCAACCACTCAGTATTCGCCGCATTGAAACTTGAAAAAATTGTGACATTTATTGTTTTGACCTTGATTATCATTGTTGCGGGTTTTAATATTGTGGGTACGCTGGTCAATATTGTTAAGAAAAAAACCAAAGAAATAGGAATTTTGAGGTCTTTTGGTTTTACGACCCCGCAGATAATGCGAATTTTTATATATGTAGGAACCATCATGGGCATTATTGGCACGGTGTCTGGTTTGCTCTTTTCAGTTATTGCTTGCAGTCTGTTAAATAAGTATCGTTTTGTCAATCTGCCTGGCGATGTCTATTTCATTCAGACCTTGCCAGTTGAAATGTCAGTAAATGATTTTGCTGCTGTTGCAGTTGCTGCGGTTGTAATCAGTTTTCTCGCCACAATTTACCCGGCATTTCGTGCTGCACGGCTGGTAACAGTTGAGGCGCTACGCAATGAATGAGATTTTGATTGCAGAAAATATTGAGAAAGTATATCATTTGAGAAATGAGACGCTCATGGTGTTGCGCGGTATAAACCTCAGAGTTGAAAAAGGTAAGTTCATTGTAATCTTCGGACCATCAGGCAGTGGTAAATCTACCCTTTTGAATATTCTCGGAAGTCTTGATCGCCCAACAAGGGGCAGGGTTCTGTTTAACAATCTTGACCTATTCGCTAATGATGACCGTGCCCTTTCCCGTATCAGAAACAAACACATAGGCTTTGTCTTTCAATTCCACCATTTATTGCCTGAATTTACTGTAATGGAAAATATTATGCTGCCTGCCCTGTTGAATGGTGAAAGGGGTAAGAACCTATCTGACCGTGCAAACCGGCTCCTTGAAATGCTCGGAATATATGATAAACGGGAGCGATTTCCTGATGAACTGTCTGGTGGAGAAAGACAGCGTGTTGCGATTGGCAGGGCAATGATAAACGACCCTTTATTAATCCTTGCAGATGAACCAACGGGTAATCTTGATTATGAAAATACCAATAAACTAATGGAAATGTTTAACCATCTAAAAGTGGGTGGAAGGACAGTTGTGTTGGTTACGCATTCAATGGATATTGCAAAACTGGGCGATATTGTTTACAATTTGAAAGAAGGAAGGTTATATGCTATGCGATGATTGCAAGAAAAAGCCAGCAAGCATATATTTTAAGGATGTTTCTGGCGGTCTGGTAAAGGAATTACACTTGTGTGAGGATTGTGCCCGGAAAAAGGGCTTAATGTCTGATAAGAATCTGTCACCTATTGAAATACTGCAAAAAATGCTTAGAAACACAAATCTTGATGATGAAAAAATAGTATGTCCGGTATGCTTTATGACACTTGCAGAATTCAAGAGGCAGGGCAGGTTTGGCTGCAGTACCTGCCTGTCAACATTTGAACCCTACATAAAGATTTTGATTAAAGAAGTCCAGGACAGCGATAAACATATTGGTAAGCGAGCAAAATCAAGTGGCAGAAGGGCGATTGAAGTATTCAGATTACGCGAAGAGTTACGCCGTGCACTGGAAAGAGAAGCCTACGAAGATGCAGCACAGATAAGAGATAAACTGAAAACTTTGGGTGTTGAAAATGTTTGAAAATATCAAATGGCTTGTATCTCCAGAATTTTCCAGGCAGTGTGAAGAAAAAGAGATTGTAGTATCAACACGTATAAGAGTCGCCAGAAATGTTGAAGGGATTCCATTTGAGGTCAAAATCAAGCAGCATGATGCTGAAAAACTGCTCAATATTGTGAAATCTGCAATTGAAATGAATTTGAAGGGCAGGTATCTGGTATTACAGAAAGTCAAGGTTCTTGAAAAGGAGTCACTCTTTGAATCACATTTAATATCGCCCGCAATAATGAAGAAAGACCAGCCGTCTGCAGTATTTATCAGCGAAAAGGGTAATATTACAATTATGGTCAATGAGGAAGACCATTTGAGAATTCAGGGCCTGTCCTGCGGCCTCAATCTCACCTATCTTGCGAGTGAGGTCTATGAGGTGGAAGAAATTCTGGGGCAGGAGTTAGGCTATGCATTCAATGAAAAATATGGTTTCATTACTTCGTGCCCGACCAATCTGGGAACAGGATTGAGGGCTTCTGTGCTTTTTCATTTACCAGGTCTGGTTTATACAAATGAGATAGAAAAAATTATCAAAAGCACGGTCAATCTTGGAATGACTGTTCGTGGCATTTATGGTGAGGGAACTGAAATCAAGGGAAATCTCTTTCAAATCTCTAATCAACATACCCTGGGGTTTAAGGAAGATGAATTGATTGAAAAAATCAATAAGTTTGCTCATATGCTGATTGATGTTGAGAAGAAAGCACGGGATATTATCATGGGTCGTGCAAAGAATGAGCTTGAAGACAAAATCTATCGTAGCATTGCAATATTAAGATCAGCAAGATTGATTAGTAGTGATGAAGTTCTTAATCTTATTTCTGCTGTGAGATTTGGTATTGGCATGGGTATTATTAATGATGTTGATATAGATACTTTGAACGAAATTATGCTTGTCACAAGACCAGGTAATATACAGCTCTTTTATAATGAGATTCTTGAAGAGCAGGAAAGGGATGTGAAGAGGGCAGAATACATCCGCGCAAAACTTGCCCCCAGGTAATTATTCATTTGGACTATTTTTGCTAAAAAGGATTGGTCTACACCAGACATTTTTTGTGCAGAAAACACAAATTTTTAATACCCTTTATGAAAAACACTTGAAATTTCAATAGGTTTTCTGGCATAAATTTTGCATTAATACAGGATAGTAATAAAAATGGGGTAGGGACATTAACAAAGAAATGGAATGGGGAATTCAGTCCCGTAATAATCTGAAATATTTATGTCGGCCAAGTATTCAACCTTGCACTATTTTGGGTTCAGGCATTTATGCTTTGAAAGGAGGCTAGCATGCTCAGTGCAATCTTAATTAGTCTGGTGGTCTTTAGCGCAGGTGCAGGACCTTTGAATGTTGAAGTTGTACCAAAGGAAAAACAGGATGAGGTTTTATTCAAAGGACCTGTGGAAAAGGGTATGTTTGGTGGTGTCGTGATAAAATTCACTGAACTGAATGATAAATTCGCCTGCCTTATCGGTGGCAGAGGTGCTTTTGTTTTCAACCATTTTTTTGCCATTGGTGGTGGCGGATATGGTCTTGTCAATCCTATTACCGTGCATACGAATTATCCACAAAGGGATTATTATATGGATTTTGGTTATGGTGGTTTGATAATAGAACTTGTTTTTGGTTCACGTAAACTGGTTCATTTTGGAGTGAATACCCTGATTGGTGGTGGCAGTTTATGCTACAGAAATGATTTTTATGAACCCTGGTATGACGATGGATTTTTTTGTCTTGAGCCGGGCGCAGAAATGACAATCAATATGACCAAATGTTTTCGCGTTGACCTTGGTGGTTCATATCGCTATATCTATGGCACAGACCTGAGTGGTATAAGTGATGCTGGATTGAGCGGCGCATCCGCACACCTCACCTTCAAATTCGGCAGGTTTTAAGAAATCATTTGTCATGGTTGTCTGGCAACTGGCGAGAAAGGATTTCAATGGTCATGCTGATTATCTGATCAGCAAGATTTTCTTGTTATAAATATATTGTGGTGTCTTTATATCAAGAAAATATATACCATTGCTCAAAGTCTGCGGAAACATAATTTTTTCTCTCGGGTTGGTTATCTTTCTTGTCATGACAAGTGTGCCTGAAATATTGTATATGTTAATTATATATTCACAGAGGGGCACATATAATTCAATAATGCCACTGGTTGGATTCGGGAAAATGCATATTTGATTGCTGATATCTCTTTTTTCGTTTTCTTTAATATTGACCAGCATGCCAAGGGAATGCCATATATTGAGCCTTCCCCAGCCATAGTTATTGTTTGGATACGGTGCACCATGTGATGGCCGGTCAGCAAAGTCAGCAAGCAGGTTAAATAGTTCTTCTGGTTGCAGATCCATATTTGCATGGCAGAGAATGGCACAAGCTCCAGCAACATGGGCAGAAGCACTGGTAGTTCCGCTCATGGTTATATACTGGTTACTTAAATACGAAGACCTGATGCTGACACCTGGTGCGCAGATATCTGGTTTGGTAAGGTTCCAGTCACTGCGATACCAATAAATACTGTCCTTCCAGGGAGAAATATTTGGCGCAGGTCCGCGACTTGAGAAATTTGCTATGTAATCCGCATTGTCAGTCGCGCCAATTGCCATTACCGTAGGATAGTTTCCAGGAGTACCAACTGTTTGCACTCCTGGTCCACTGCTGCCGGCGGCAAAAACCCCAAATATCTCAAGCGATTTCCAGACATTGCATATATACCACCAGTGAAGTTCAAGTTGCGTTGTACTGCCCCAGGGATTACACACGACCTTCAGGTCAATACCTGAATCTGCCTTTAAATCCGCCATCCATTGCATGGCATTATCTATCCATGCGTACTGACCTGCACCCTGAGAATCAAAGCATTTTGCAAGGATTGTTTTTGCACCTGGTGCCACACCAATGTCTTCAGTGAATGGTTCTAAACCATCACCACCACAAAGAATACCCGTAATATAGGTGCCAAAACCTTGGTCATCATAAGGCGCTGGATATCCATTTACACAATCACGCCATTTACCGCTCCATTTATTCTGCAGTGCTGGATGATTAAAATCACAGCCTGTATTGAGATGGCCGATCAGTATACCTGTTCCATCATAGCCAGCATACCAGCATGAATCTGCCATGACCTTTGAGATATTCCATTCTGTAGTCAGCGGTGCATTATGTATCATACATTCGGAAAGAAAAATTGTATCATTGGGTAAGATATATGCGATTTCATCTCTTTTCAGTATCTCATTGAGCAATCGTTTTGTTGCCTTTAAATGTAGACCATTAAAGACCCAGAACTGTTTTATTTCTTCTACTTCGTCAGGGTAATTTTCAAGATAGCGTATCAATTCTCTTTGACTGTTTGAGGCAATTTCTTTAAAGACCTTTGCCTTTTGTTCGGGTGTGAGATTTTCAACAGTATCAAATGGGTAGTTCTGTTTCAGGTGAATGATCACATATATTTTTGAGGTATCATTTGCGTTTTCTAATGTTGCTTTCAATTTAGTGGATAGCACTGCTTCTGCCATTAGAAGTAAAATAAACATCATAGATAGTCTCAATTGATTATAAGATAAAATAATCTTTTGTCAAGATTGTGAATTTTTAGTGGATTGATTCATAAATAACTCTGGCAAGTTTCTTGCTGATTCCAGGGATTTTTGTAATATCCTCTTCGCTCATTTTTTTTAGATTCTCAATACTGCCGGCGTATTTCAAAAGCAATATCTTCCTGTTTTTTCCAATACCAGGTATATTATCAAGGATGGATTTGGTCATTGATTTACCTCTTATTTTACGATGATAACCAATCGCAAAACGGTGTACCTCATCGCGGATTCGCTTCAATAAGATAATGCTTCTTGATAGTGCAGGAATAGAAATGATTCTACCGTCTGGATAGTACAATTGGTCACTTCTCTTGGCAATGGCGAAGACAGGGATAGGCAGGTTGATTTGTTTGATTGCATTAATCGCAGCGTGTTGTTGTGCTCTGCCACCATCAATAAGCAGAATGTCTGGTATCTCGCCTGTTTTTCTTATGTCATTAATACGTCTGTTTACAATTTCCTGGATCATGGCAAAATCGTTCTGCCCTTTTACCCTTTTGATTTTGTACCTGCGGTATCGGTTCTTGAAAGGCTTACCATCGTGGAATGCTACTGAGGCACCCACTGCATATTTTTCTCTCAGGTTTGAAATGTCAAACGCCTCAATCCATCTCGGAGGTTTTTCAAGATTTAGAATGTTCTGCAATTCAATGATTGGTGTGGGTCTTTTCTTTTTTATTACCATACCGGCAAGTTCGGTTTCTGCATTCTTTTGTGCCCACTGGAGTAAATTTTTAATTTCTGATTTTTTGGGCGTCAAGATTTCTACATCGAAGCCCTTTTCAACAAACCATCTTTTCTGAATTTCCCAGTCTGCAGGCATGGAAGGAGTGATAATTTCCTCAGGAAAATATGATAAATGTGTATAAATCAAGCGAATAAAGGCGGAAATGATGCTTTCGTCAGTATCAGAAACCTGGATTTTTAACTGATACACCTCTTTTGAAATAAGGCGGTTTTCTCTTATTCTGAAGAGGCAGGCAACACAATGCGTTCCGCTACGGGCAATACCAATGATATCCCGGCTGATGTCATCATTCGTAACAGTTTGCTGTCGTTGTGAAATTCTTCTTATTGCAAATAACTCGTCACGCAAAATCTTTGCTGCTTCAAAATTTTCGTCTTTCGCATACTGCCACATCCGTTTTTCAATTTCTTCCGTCAACTCCTCAGATTCGCCCTTAAGAAATCTTATTGCTTTCCGGACAAGTTCTCCATAATCTTTCTGGTCAATTTTACGCACACACGGTGCACTGCACCTTCCGATTGCATAATCCAGACATGGTCGGGTAAGTGGTTTTGAAAAATCCTTGTTGCATGAAGCAAGCCTGAATATTTTGCATAGTGCGTCCCTTGTTTGTCGCAGGGCTCGGGCATTTGTATAAGGACCGAATAATAGAGAGCCATCGGCTTTCAAATCTCTGGTAAAGAAAATTCTCGGAAATGGTTCAGAAATCGTGATTTTGAGATAGGGGAATTTTTTATCATCTTTTAATCGTACATTATACTTTGGTTTGTGCAATTTTATCAGTGATTCTTCAAGAGTGAGTGCCTGGGTATCTGAATTTGTGAGGATAATATCAAGGTCAACAGCATTCTGGATGATTATTGTATTTCTCGGGTCTTCGCGATTCAAATATGAATAGAGTCGGTTTTTCAGATTACCAGCTTTGCCGATATATATAGGTTTATTTTTTGGGTTGAGGAAGATATAGACGCCAGGTGCTTCAGGAGCCTGGGTAATTTTTTCTTCTATCTTGTTCATTTTATTTTATGAAGTTACATAGCTCAGCCCTCGTTTTTGAGATCATGTCTAATATAACGCGTGGGGGCTAAATAAATATCGCTATCCGCTGACGACCATTATGTTATCAAAAAGAATTGCAGGCAAGGCACGACCACCAATGAACACATGATGGAGACGATTTTCAACCTCAGTGACATTTTTCATTACTTCATAAATATTACCAGCAATCATTGTATTTTTTGCCCTGCCAATGATTTCGCCATTTTCCACGACAAGACACGGTTCAATACCCACTGAAAAATCACCATTTATGATATTACCGCTATGGGCTCCGAGCACACCTGCAACAATGATGCCCATGTCCATTGATGATATCATTTCCCTGAGGGATTTATTACCAGGTTCAATGATGAGGTGTTCAAGCGATGGTGTGGGCTTTAGTGCAGCAGTTTCACCGCCCCACATCATACTTTTATAGCCATTGCCGGTTGACTGTATTCCCATTTTATCAGCGTAGAATAGGTCAAAATAGTAGTTTTTCAGAACACCTTTTTCAACAATCATTAGTTTCCCTGTTTTTGTTCCTTCGTCATCAAAGGCGCGCGCGAGCGGGAACCTGTCATTGTGCGGATCATCGTAAATGGTGAGTTTTTCGCTGAATATTTTTTCACCAATCTTGTTTATGAGTGGTGATTTTTTGTAGCAGATGTTGTTACCGGCAGTTCCACTGGCAAGTCGCCAGAGCAGGACATACAGAGAACCAGGCAGAAAGAGGACTTTCATCTTACCACTTTTCACCCTTTGTTCAGGTTGTGCTTTTTGATACATCTCATTCAGGTCCTGCAGATCACTATCAGGAACCCGAGAAAATTTCTTATCCTTAAAAACATAACTAATACCACCAGCAGTGTGGGGCAGGATTATACCACAGGCAAAGACATAGTAAGAAAATTTTGCTGTGAGTTCGGTTCCGCTTGTATTGATAACGCTAATCTCATGTGTAGCACAAACAAGATTGGTGTCAACCTTTCGGTCCGTATTGTCTTTAAGAATTCTGATAACTCGTTCGGATTCCCGGACAGCATTTTCTGCGTCAAATTCTTCCATTTCTTTTTCAAAGGTGTTCAGAGTTAGATTAGATTGGTTCGCAGCGAATTTCATATTGGTCTTTGTGCCTGCTTTCAGTGAATTCAATGCACCCTGCAGGAGAAGTTCAGGGTTATCCAGATTCTTCGTATAGGCGAAGCCGAGCGTGTTATCCTTAATGACCCGAAGAGAATAACCACACTGGATCGTACCCTCTATTTCGTTTATTTTACCATTCTGGTATTCAATGTGGTTGAGTGATGATTGGTAGTAATACAATTCTGCCTGATCAACTTTCTGTTTTGCTGCTGACAGAAATTTCTTCATACTGCACCTCCGATGACTGCGTTCTTCACAATAATGTGGGGTGCACCATAACAGGAACGTATGTTTGTCTGTCCTTTGCCACAGCCGCCTATTTCACCCAGCTTAAGGTCATTGCCAATTGCCTGAATGTTCTTCAGTGTCTCATAGAGATTTCCTGAAATATTTATGTCGCGCACCATATTCGCAATCTTGCCTTTACTAACAACATAGCCGTACTGGGCAGCGAATGTGAAATTTTCGCCACTGGTCTGTCCGCCCATTGCATTACAGAGATAAACACCATCATCCAGGATTTGGAGCAGGTCATCAAATGATTTTTCTGCGGGCTGAATAAATATTGTACCCATTCTTATGATTGGCGCAAAACGGTAGTCCTCAGCAACGCAATGTCCATTTACAGGCTCACCAAACGTAGATGCAGTTCTTCGTGAATGCAACCTTCCTGTGAGTACACCATTTTTGATTAACTGGACCGGCTGGGCAGGTACACCTTCATCATCATATTTGTAGTATCCGAGCTGACCGGGTATTGTCGGATCATCAATAATATTCAGGAATTCAACCCCGAGTTTTGCACCAATCTTCATTTTCTCACGCATTGAAGGGTTGTTTTCAATCAGGTCTGCTTCTGAAAAATGCCCGAATGCTTCGTGCGTAAAGACACCAGCGAGTCGCTGATTCAGGATTGCATTATAAACACCTGCTTTTATGGGTTCTGCCTTTAGAAGTTCAGCAGCAATCTGCGCATTTTTCAAAAATTCTTCCTGGCGGTTACGCAGAATTGCAAAACCATTACTACCTCCAATGCCGACGCGCATGGACTGGATTATCGAACCATCATTACTGATTATTGCTCCAGCAATTCTTGTTGTCACAAGCCTTTCATTGATTTCTGTGCCTTCGGTATTCACAAAATATTTTTCCCTTACGATTTCGTTATAACTTATGTCAGTATGGATAATTCCAGGTACCTGATAAGGAATGTTATTGTAGTATCTCACCAGTTCAATTTTTTCTTCAATAGAAACTTTTGTCGGGTCTTCATTTAGTTCGGGTACAAAATTGTCCTTAATTATTGGTACACGGGCAAAACAAACAGGTGTGCTTTTTGAACTTGACATAACTGATGAACTGCTCAATGCCAGTTTCAAGGCTTTTTCGAAATCCTGCTGTCGGGTAAAGGTCACACAGCCAAGCGCATCGTCCTTTAGAACTCGTAAGACATACCCGTCAGTGGGGCATGAACTTACCTCAGTTATCTCCCTGCCCGAGAAGACAATTCTTGTTTCGGTTTTGACTTCATACCGTAAATCTGCGTAAAACCCATTAATGTTTGATAGCAGGTTTTTCAATTTTTCTATCATTATCTATCCTTTCACCACACACAGTGGCCTGAGACGGGCAACCTTTTTTGAAATGCCCGCCCCAACTACTGCTTCAATAACCATATCAATATCCTTGTACGCCTCGGGTACTTCCTCGCGCAAAACATCATTTGAGGCACATAGCACATAGATTCCTTTCTCTTCAAGTTCTTTATCAATCCTTCTTCCTCTGGTAACATCCAGTGCCTTTGTACGGGACAACAACCTGCCCGCACCATGACATGTAGAACCAAAAGTTTCTTTCATTGCTCGCTCTGTACCCAGTAACAGATAGGAATGACTACCCATATCACCGGGAATCAGCACGGGTTGACCGATGTTCTTGTAGATTTCTGGAACATCTTTGTGTCCGGCGACAAATGCCCTTGTAGCGCCTTTTCTATGAACACAGACTTTTTTCATCTCACCGTTGATTTCATGCTCTTCAAATTTAGCAATGTTATGGGCAACATCATAGATCAGTTCCATTTCCAGATCTTCTGCCTTTTTATTCAGTACTTTTTCAAATGCTTCTCTGACCCAATGCATAATACACTGACGATTTGCCCAGGCATAATTTGCCGCGCATGCCATCTGTTCAAAATATGATTTTCCTTCGGGTGACTCAATTGGTGCACAGGCAAGCTGTCTATCAGGAATATTTATGCCGTACTTTCTCACTGCATTGCCAAGGGTTTTGACATTATCATCACAGATTTGATAGCCGAGTCCTCTTGAACCAGTATGTATCATTACCGTAATCTGTCCAGTTTCATAGATTCCCATTATCCTTGCTGAGGCAGGGTCATAAATATCTTCCACGACCTGGATCTCCAAAAAATGGTTACCGGCACCGAGTGTTCCAAGCTGGGGTCTTCCCCTTTCAATGGCTCTTCGGGATACCCGCTCAGGATTTGCACCCTTTAACATTCCGTTTTCTTCTATTCTTTCTATATCTCTTTGCCAGCCATAACCTTTTTTGAGTGCCCATTGAGCGCCATTCAGCATTACCTGTTTTACTTCATGTTCATTAATTCTGATTTTACCTGTGGAACCAACACCAGAAGGTACATTGTTGAAAATCGCCCGCACCAGGTCTTTTATTTTGTTCTTAATTTCATTGTACTTTAGATTTGTTTTTAAGATTCTGACGCCGCAATTGATATCATATCCAACACCGCCGGGTGATATAACACCTTCTTTGATATCAAATGCTGCAACGCCGCCAATGGGGAACCCATATCCCCAGTGGATATCAGGCATTGCCAGTGAATACCCGACTATACCGGGAAGTGTCGCGACATTGGCAACCTGCTCCGGTGCCTGGTCTTCCACTATTTTTGCAAGCATTTTCTCAGAAGCAAAGATCAACCCGTCTGTCTTCATATCGGGTTTATAAGTTTTCGGAATTTTATAATGATAACCATCTAATTTTATCAATTCGCCTTGCCACGCCATGGTGACCTCCTTGACAAAAGATAATTTGATAATTTCTGCCCGAACTAAATATCTGTACCATATTCTATGCCAAATTAGTGTTAAGTCAACAATCTCTTGCACTGATTGCTGTCTATTGATTTTTCACAAATGTTATGTATAATAATTATAGTTGGGTGGAAAATGGAATATGTGATCACTGGCGCCACAATACTGATTGTAGTTTTGATTATTATTATTATCGTTGTCGTGCAGAAAACACAGAAGAAAAGTGAAATTTTGTCTCAGATTGAGATCCTGACAGACGAACTGGAGAGACAAAAACAGGAGAATATCGGTTTAAGAAACGGAATGCGTCAAATCACATCGCAGGACAATCTACTTTTTTCTTCAATAATCAGATTGACTTCAAGATTAGAGCCGCTTGAAATCGCCCGCGAGATTGTTGGTTTTCTGAGAAATTACATAAATGCACCAAAAGTTGCCATGTTTTTTCTTGATGAAAAAGAAAGGCGCCTGAACATCGTTGCCCAGTTTGGGTTGGATGAGAACTGGATACACAAACTTGTTTATGATGTGGGTGAAGGTAGGGTTGGGGTTACAGCCGAGAAGAGGATACCGATCAGCACAAATGAGGCAGAGGTATTGCGTATCAAAGAGCCTTATCCATTTTTTGCCCCGGACTACTGTTATCCCCTTGGATACCAGACAAGAATATTTGGTGTCATTGCCTTTAATCACGCGGAGGGTCTTGATGAACGGGAAAAGAATATTGTGGGTGTAATGGTAAGAATCACCTCAACTGCACTACAAAATACTTTGAGTCTGGCAACGATGCGTGACCTTGCTTCAATTGACCCTCTGACCAGGCTTTATAATATCGGGTTCTTTAGAGATAAACTCTACGAAGAATTAAACCGGGCGAAAAGATTTCAGCACAATCTTGCAGTAGCAATTATTGACCTTGATAATTTCAAATATTACAATGATACATTTGGACACCAGGCGGGCGATCAATTACTAATACGCCTGTCGCAGATTTTCAGCAAATATTTTCGTGATACGGACCTTGTTGGTAGATATGGTGGTGATGAATTTGTTGTCATGTTCCCTGAAACAAGAAAAGAAGAAGCAGCAAAAATGGTTGCCAATCTTTTGAGTAATTTCAAACTTTATGATTTCATGCAAGGTCCCGCAGAAAAGCGCATTGCATTTTCAGCGGGAATTGCCGCTTATCCTGAGGATGGACTTACCCCTTCTGACTTGATCAAAAATGCAGATGCGGCATTGTATGAGGCAAAGAATGCCGGTCGTGGCAGGGTGATGATGTACTATCACAAATTGGAAAAAATATAGCCACCAGTTTGATTGTTGCCCTTTAATGAGAAATCCTGTTTACGAAATAACTGAAAAAATCAAAAAATCATTGGAAAAGCCGGTTGCGTTGATGGAGGTCTGTGGAACGCATACTATGGCAATCGCCCGTGCCGGAATAAGGCGGTTGTTTGTCAATCATCTGAAACTTCTCTCTGGACCCGGCTGTCCGGTTTGTGTTACACCACAGGAAACAGTTGATTGGGTGATTGAACTTGCTCAACAGAAGAATGTGATAATTACAACCTTTGGTGATATGGTGCGTGTACCTGGTTCCCGGGGTACACTTGAGATTCACCATCCGCAAATTATCTATTCACCACGCGATGCCCTGATAATTGCTCAGCAGAATCCCCGCAAAGATGTAGTATTTGTTGGTGTAGGATTTGAAACCACATCGCCAGCAGTGGCAGCAACGGTAATAGAGGCAGCCAGGAATAATATAAGAAATTTTTATGTTATTCCTGCTTTCAAACTTATACCACCTGCCCTGGAATTTATTGCTCAATCACGGATAATTGGTGTCGATGGTTTTATTCTTCCAGGTCATGTCTCCGCAATTATCGGTGCCATGCCATACAGGTTTATTGCTGAAAAATACCATATGCCTTGTTGCATAACTGGATTTGAACCGGTTGACATACTCAAAGGCATAGAAAATCTTGTAGAGCAGATAAAGAACAAAGAAGCGAGGATCGCTATTGAATATGCCCGTGTTGTAAAACCTGATGGCAATAAAACTGCGCTGAAGATACTCAATCAGGTTTTCAAACCAGCAGATTCTTCTTGGCGTGGTATTGGTAAGATTCCAAATTCTGGCTTGACTTTCAAGAAGCAATACCAGAGATTTGATGCCACAAAGAGATATGATATTGAAATTTCTGAATCTTGTGAACCACGAGGATGTATTTGCGGGCAGGTTCTGCTGGGACTAAAGATTCCTCCTGAATGTCCACTCTTTGGTAAGAAATGTACGCCGGGTAATCCCGTTGGTGCCTGCATGGTTTCATCTGAAGGTTCTTGCGCAGCATATTACAGATATGGCGATAAGTAAAGTATTCTGCATAATTGCCGGCAATGAAGACAATCACGAATGAATTAATAGCAGAACTTGATAGCCTACTTCAATCCTGCAAACTCTGTCCCAGGGAATGCAGGGTAGATAGAACCAGAGGCGAAATTGGAAATTGCAGGGCAGGGTTAAGACCCAGGGTTGCTTCTTATCACCAGCATTTTGGTGAGGAGTTCTGCCTGGTTGGCAGATATGGCTCAGGCACAATCTTCTTCAGCCATTGTAATCTGCACTGTGTGTATTGTCAAAACTATGATATCAGCCAGCATGGTCTGGGGCGCGAAGTCAGCACCGAAGTTCTTGCTCAAATGATGATTGATTTACAGGAACTCGGCTGTCATAATATTAACCTTGTCACACCAACGCCCTGGATACCTCAGATTGTTGAGGCGCTGGCAATGGCACAGGATAGAGGTTTGAACCTGCCAGTAGTGTATAATTGTGGAGGTTATGAATCCAGAGAAACCCTGAAACTCCTTGAAGGCATAATTGATATCTACATGCCTGATATAAAATACGGAAATAATGAAAATGGCAAAAAATATTCAAAAGTTCCGGACTACTGGGATATTGTGAAACAGGCATTAAAAGAAATGCACAGGCAGGTTGGGGACCTGGTGATTGAAAATGGTATTGCAAAAAGAGGTCTGCTCATAAGACACCTGGTTCTGCCTGATAATCTTGCTGATTCTGCTAAATGTCTTGAATTTATTGCCCATGAGATATCAAAAAATTCTTTTATCAATGTAATGGACCAATATCATCCGACATATCGCGCAGGCGAATATCCGGAGTTAAATCGCAGAATTACACCTGAGGAATATCGCCGTGTCATACGAGTACTGGATCAATTCGGATTGAGTGATTATGGAAGCAGATAGAAAATATTTCTGGCAAAATACATTTCTCGCACTCAAGTATCAAAATTACAAACTCTGGTTTTTTGGACAAATGATTTCGCTCTTTGGAACCTGGATGCAGACAACAGCGCAGGGTTTTTTTATTTATGAACTTACACATTCTTCAGCATATTTAGGTTATCTGGGTTTTGCTGCAGGACTGCCCACCTGGATCTTCATGCTGTATGCGGGTGTGATTGCTGATAGAATGCCACGAAAAAGGATTTTGATTTTTACCCAGACCACAATGATGATTCTTGCATTTATTCTCGCATGCCTGACTTTTTTGAAGATTGTTAAGCCCTGGCACATAATTCTATTGGCATCTGGAATGGGAATTGCCAATGCCTTTGATGCACCTGCACGGCTGGCATTTGTCAGAGAGCTCGTTGAACCTGAGGCAATGACCAATGCTATTGCCCTGAATGCGGCAATTTTCAACATTGCAATTGCGCTCGGTCCTGCAGTGGGTGGTATCATATATGCAACATTGGGTCCGGGCTGGTGTTTTACCATTAATGGGATAACTTTTATAGCGGTAATTAGTGCAATTTCATCAATGAATATCAGTGGTTCTAAAATTTCTAAATATGATAATTCGGCAATAGAAGATTTGAAACAGGGTTTCAAATACGCCTTTACGCATCCGACAATTAGATTCCTCATATTGACAATTGCAGTTATGGCTTTGTTCGGTCAGCCATATACTACACTCTTGCCTGCCTGGGCTGTGAAAATACTTCACGGCGATGCGCGCACAAATGGATTTCTCCAGACTGCCCGCGGCATTGGTGCATTACTATCAGCACTATTTATTGCATCCCTGGGAATTTTCAAGTTCAAGGGTAAATTGCTCAGTATAGGAACATTTCTATTTCCCGTTTTTGTCATATTATTTGCTTTGAATAGTAATTTCATTGTGTCATTGATATTTCTTTTCTGCGCTGGCATGGCACAGATATTGATAATGAATCTGTGTAATTCACTTGTGCAGTTGCAGGTAGAGGAAGAATTCAGGGGTAGGGTTATGGGTATCTATACCTTCTCATTCTTCGGGTTGTTACCGTTTGGTGCGCTCTGGATAGGTTCTTTTGCTCAATTTGCTGGTGAAAGAATTTCAATCATTATTGCTGCAGTGATTACCCTGTTTTATGCCCTTTTACTCTATTCATCCCGGTGTGTCTGGAAATTGAAATAACTAAAAAGTCTTCATTCCGGCTTATCTTGACTTACAAACCGTTATGTATATAATCAGTCATATAAGGAGGTAATTTGAAAATCCACGAATATCAGGCAAAGGAATTTTTCAAGAAATACGGCATTGCTGTGCCAAAAGAAAAGGTTTGTTTTAATCTTGATGAGGTAATACTTGCAGCGAAGGAAATTGGTCTGCCCTGTGTTATCAAGGCACAGGTAATGGTTGGAGGTAGAGGCAAGGCGGGTGGTATCAAGGTGGCAAAGAATGAGGCAGAAGTCAAGGAGTTTGGTGCAAAAATACTGGGTATGGAAATTAAGGGAATTCCCGTGAAAAAAGTTCTTGTATCTGAGGCAGTAGAAATCGCTTCAGAAGCATATCTCGGTATAATCATAGACCGTAATGAAAAAAAGACTGTTCTAATGGCATGTAAAGAAGGTGGGGTTGAAATAGAAGAGATTGCCAGACAAAAACCTGAGGCGATTTATAAAGTTTATGCAGATCCATTATTGGGCTTGCTTGAACACAGGGCAAGGGAGATTGGTCTTTTCCTTTATGGAAATTCCAAGACTGCGTTTGAATGTGCTGGAATAGCTGATAAGTTGTACCGACTATTTGTTGAAAATGATGCTTCGCTTGCCGAGATCAATCCACTGGTTGTCAGTAAATCAGGTCAATTGATTGCCCTTGATGCAAAGATAAATTTTGATGATAATGGACTTTATCGCCATCCTGAAATTGAGGCAATGCGTGATAGGGAAAGTGAGGATGAGAACGAACTACTTGCAAGAGAAAGGGATTTGTCCTATGTAAAACTCAATGGCAATATTGGTTGTGTGGTTAATGGTGCTGGTCTGGCAATGGCGACAATGGATCTGGTTAAGTATTTTGGCGGTGAGCCGGCAAATTTTCTTGATATTGGTGGTTCTTCTTCTCCGGAAAAAGTGAAGAATGCACTTGAGATTCTACTCAGAGACGAAAATGTAAGGGTAATATTCTTCAATATATTTGGTGGTATTACTCGCTGCGATGATGTGGCAATGGGGATTCTTGAAGCGAAAAAAAGTCTGAACATAAAACAACCAATTGTTGCACGATTGACCGGAACAAACGAAGACAAGGCAATGGAGCTCTTGAAAGAGGCGGGTTTGATTTTTGCCAGGACAATGGATGATGGTGCAAAGAAGGCAATTGAACTGCTCTCAAAGTAGAAAGGAGAACCAATGAGTATATTAATCAACAAAGACACAAAACTTGTTGTTCAGGGTATTACTGGAAGAGACGGTAGTTTTCATACCCGACAGATGATAAACTATGGAACAAAGGTTGTTGCAGGTGTAACTCCTGGTAAGGGCGGTCTTGAGGTTGAAGGTGTTCCAGTTTTTAATTCAGTTGCTGAGGCAGTTAGAAATACCGGGGCAAATACTTCGGTGATATTTGTTCCTGCTAAGTTTGCTCCAGGGGCAATATATGAAGCAATTGATGCAGGTATAGAACTTGTTGTTTGCATTTCTGAAGGCGTACCGACTATTGAACTGGTTAAGATAGTTGCCTACTTAAAGGACAAAAAGTGCCGACTTGTTGGTCCAAATTCGCCAGGTCTTGTATCAGCGGGTGAGGCAAAAGTTGGCATTCTGCCCGGTCACATATTCAAGAAAGGTAAGATTGGTGTTATTTCCCGTAGTGGAACACTGACTTATGAGATTGTTGATCACATTACTCGCGCAGGGCTTGGTCAATCTACCTGTATCGGTATCGGTGGTGATCCGATAATCGGAACAAAGTTCATTGATTGTCTTGAACTTTTTGCAAAAGACCCTGAAACTGAAGCGGTTGTGGTTGTTGGTGAAATTGGCGGCAGGGATGAGCAGGATGCTGCTGACTACATCAAAAAATATTTTAAGAAGCCTGTGTTTGGTTTCATTGTTGGCAAAACTGCACCTGCAGACAAAAGAATGGGTCATGCGGGTGCAATTATTTCCGGGACAGCTGGAACTGCAGCAGAAAAGATCAAGGCATTCCAGGAAGCCGGTGTGAAGGTTGGTGAAACTCCTGCACATGTGGCAGAATTGATAAGAGAGACTTTAAAATAAAAGGGAGATTTTATGTCAAAATCATTAAAGGGAACAAAGACCGAGAAGAATCTCTTGATTGCCTTTGCCGGCGAGAGCCAGGCGCGTAATCGTTATACATATTTTGCTTCTGCTGCAAAGAAAGAAGGTTATGAACAGATTTCAGCGATTTTTCTGGAAACTGCAGATAATGAAAAGGAACACGCCAAGGTTTTCTTCAAGTATCTTGAAGGTGGTGAACTTGAAATTACCGCTGCATATCCTGCGGGAATGATCAAAGATACGCTTACAAATCTTCAGTCAGCAGCAGATGGAGAGAAATTTGAATGGTCAAAACTCTACTCGGATTTTGCCAGGATTGCTGACGAAGAAGGTTTTTTAGAGATCGCAAGTTCTTTCCGGGAAATAGCAAAGGTGGAGATGTTTCATGAGGCACGGTACCGCAGTCTTATTGACAACATCAAAAACACGGCTGTATTCAAGAAGAAAAATGTGGTAAAATGGCACTGCAGAAATTGTGGATACATTTATGAGGGAACTGAGGCACCTGAACAGTGTCCTGCGTGCAAACATCCCAGGTCTTATTACGAGGTTCTGGCAGAGAATTATTAATTTTTGTCTTTAAATCTAACCGCAAGTTGACCGCATCCTGCAAGGATGCTACTGCCCTTTGATTTTCGTAAGGTAACCGGGTGCTTGGAATTGTAAAGGATTTTTTGAAATTCTTCAATAATTCCGGGGTCTGGGGTTTTGTACGGAAGACCAGGATATTCGTTATACGGAATAAGATTGATTTTTGAAGGTATAGGTTTAAGCAATTTCAATAGTATGAACGCATGTTCGGGTGAGTCATTTAAGTCTTTGATCATTACATACTCAAATGTAACCATATGTTTGGTTAATGAATAACTACGCGCTAGTTGCAAGACTTCTTTCAGTGGATTTTTGCGTGCAACAGGCATATATTTTTCGCGCATATTCTGGTCAGGAAAATTCAATGAGATGGCAATCTTTACCTTCCAGTGCGATTTAAGGAGATAATCAATACCTTCAATAATACCGGCTGTTGAAACAGTAATGTGGCGTTGACTTATGCCCAGACCAATCGGCGAGGTGATGATTTCCAGCGCAGAATTGAGATTATCAATATTCAACAATGGCTCACCCATGCCCATGAACACAATGTTGGTCAGTTTATCGCCTGAAAAATTCTGCACAAGTTGAACCTGATTTGCAATTTCAAACGCCTCAAGGTTTCGTCTAAAGCCCATTGTTGCAGTAGCACAGAAAAGACATCCCAGTGGACAGCCAACCTGGGTTGAAACGCAGACAGTCCTTCGCGGTGTTTCAGGTATAAATACTGATTCAATATAATTATTATCTTCCAGTTGCCACAGGAATTTTGTAGCACCATCATCTGCGGTTGTCTTATCAACAAGTTTTATATCCTCAATTACAAATTGCTCAGCGAGTATTTCCCGCAAACCTAGCGAGAGGTTGGTCATTTTGTTGAAATCCCTAACTCCCTTTTGCCACAGCCATTGAAAGACCTGTTTAGCGCGATATGACTCAAGATTTGATTTTTCAAAAAAATGTTCCAGCTGTTTCAGATTAAAGCGTTTTATATTCTGCTGCATAAATAATTATACCCATAAAATTTCCAAAAACAATACACTGCACAAAAATTCTGTCTCTAATTCATCACCAGGTCAATGCAGGATCGCTGCGCTCGCAGTATCATCCACCAAACAAAATGGCGGATTTGCAGGATCGTTCGCCAAACGAAATGGCAGACTTGCAGTATCGCTACGCTTGCTAAAAACAAAACAAAAGAAACTAAATAGACTAAAGAAACTAAAGAAACCAGAAAGACCAGAGAAACCAAAGAAACCAGATACACGAACTGCGAAAACGAATTACGATAAACAAATTCCAATAAATCTTTTCTCAGGAGGAGGGAAATATTCTCGTGAAGAATATTACGCTGATACCCTGATTACCTGGAATCCAGACCCTGCATTTTACTCTTGACTTTATTTCGAAAATGATTATAATATAAGCTATGTTAATATTTAAGGTTAAATTGAATTGCAAAAATATAATAGTGGCAGGAGGCTTTTGTGGATCCAATTGCTGATATGTTTACGATAATCAGAAATGGCTGTCGTGCAAATAAAACTGAGGTGGTGGTGCCGTATTCAAAATTACATATGGAAATTCTGAGAATCTTGCTGGAAGAAGGGTTTATCAACAACTTCAGTCTTGATTCGGAAAGTGCGCCTAACAGGATAACTGTTATGCTGAAGTATTCAAAAGAAGGTGAGTCAGTGATTAGAGATTTGCAGAGAGTTTCCAAAAGTTCCAGAAGGATATATGTTGGTAAGGACGAGATTCCATCAGTTTTAAGGGGTCTTGGTATTGCAATACTGACTACCTCCAGAGGTGTAATGACTGATCGTGAAGCACGGCGCAAGAAGATTGGTGGCGAAGTTATTGGGTTTGTTTACTGAAGAGGTGCACTATGGCGAAGATGAGAGCAAAACCGATAAAGATTCCTGATAAGGTGCAGGTTCAAACAGATGGTCATGAAATTAAGATAAAAGGTCCTCTTGGTGAATTAAACTACAAGTGTTCAGAACATGTTCGGGTTGAGTTCAAGGATGGGCATATTACTGTGCTTACCTGTGATGATAGTGTAACTGCACAGCAGCATCAGGGCACAACGCGGACATTAATCCTGAATATGATCAAAGGAGTTACTGAGGGTTATTCCAAAACTCTTGTAATTCAGGGCACCGGTTATCGTGCGCAGGCAGTGAGCGGCGGCATCCAGCTCTTTGTTGGTTATACAAAACCAGTTACGGTTCCCATACCATCTGGAATAAAATTAGAACTACAGACGGTGAAAAGCGCGGATAAAGGTGATCTAACAAATATTACCCTGACAGGTATTGACAAACAACTTGTTGGTGACACTGCCGCAAACATAAAAAAGGTGAGAATACCTGATCCTTACAGACACAAAGGCATACGCTATTCAAACGAAGTAATTCGCAAGAAAGTTGGAAAACGCGTTGTTGCACAGGCAACTTAAGAAGAGTAGGTTTATATGATGAGATTGGCTGGAAGATTAAGAAGACATAAGAGAATAAGAAAAAAATTAATGGGTGATAGCACAAAGCCAAGGCTTTGCGTATTTCGCAGTAATCAACACATTTACGCCCAGATCATAGATGACAGCAGGGGCGTTGTTATTTGTGGTGTTTCTTCAGTCAATAAGAAAGAACTCGCAGGAAAAAAGAAGGTTGATTCTGCTTTTGAAATTGGCAAGGCTATCGCAAAGATTGCTCTTGAAAAAGGGATAAAAGAGGTTTGCTTTGACCGTGGTGGTTATAAATATCATGGTCGGGTGAAAGCACTTGCTGAGGGTGCAAGAAAATCAGGATTGAAATTTTAGGGGGATTTAGAAATGCAGGAAAATGCCGTTGAACTTATTGAAAGGGTTATTGAACTGAAGCGGGTTTCAAAGGTTGTCAAAGGTGGAAAAAGACTAAAACTGTATGCCTGTGTTGTGGTTGGTGATGGTGCTGGTCATGTTGGTATCGGGCATGCCAAATCTGCAGAGGTCGCACCGGCAATAAAAAAGGCAACTGAGATTGCAAAAAAGAATATGGTTGAAGTTCCTGTAACTGATGGAACGATTTTTCATCCGGTTGTGGGTAAATATTCAGCAAGTCGGGTAATCCTGAAACCTGCTCTTCCTGGAAGCGGGATTATTGCTTCCAATGCAGTTAGGGCTGTTTGTCAGGCAGCGGGAATCAGGGACATACTCTCAAAGGCACTTGGTTCACGAAATTCCACTAATCTTGCAGTAGCAACAATCAGGGGTTTGCGGTCAATTCGTCCGGTTCAGAGCGTGGCTGAAATGCGCAACAAGCCCGTAGATTATTTTTTAAGGAAGAAATATGAAAAAGATAAAAGTGATATTAAAGAAGAGCCCAATTGATAAGACAAAAAAGCATAAGTTAATTCTTAAAGCACTTGGCCTTAACAGGATTAACAGGTCAAGGATACTTCCCGATAACAAGGCAGTAAGGGGAATGATTGAAAAAGTTGCGTATATGGTTGAAGTCCAGGAGTATGGACAATGAAACTAAGTGAATTGAGACCCAAAAAAGGCAGTACGCACAGAAGAAAAAGGGTTGGTTGTGGTCCTGGATCAGGCCATGGCAAGACCTCATGTCGGGGGCATAAAGGACACAAACAGCGTTCTGGATATAGAGTAAAAATGGGCTTTGAGGGTGGACAAATGCCACTAACAAGGCGTTTACCCAAACGTGGGTTTCATAACTACACTGCGCAGAGATATGAAGTTGTGAACCTTCTCCAGCTTGCCCGATTTCCAGCAAATACAGAAATAACTCCTGAGATACTGCAGCAGAAAGGTATTGTCAAGGGTAATGGCAAGGTGAAGATATTGAGTCAAGGTAATATTGATAAGCCCCTTATTATTAAAGCCCATGCTTTTTCCAAAAAGGCAGAGCAGAAGATTCTTGCTGCGGGAGGTAAGCCGGAGAAAATCCCATGATGTCAACATTCCAGAATATCTTCAAAGTTCCTGACCTGAAAAAGAAACTATTATTCACCCTGGGCGCTGTCTGTATATACCGGCTTGGTGCCCATGTTCCTTTGCCAGGAATCAATGCCCAGGCATTGGGTCTATTAATGCAACAGTTGAAACAGCAGGGTTCGCTATTCGGAATGTATGATATTTTTGTTGGCGGTGCTCTGTCACGGGCAGCGATTCTGTTTCTTGGAGTTATGCCTTATATCTCTTCTTCTATTATTTTCCAATTGCTTGGTTCAATATTTCCCCAGATAGAAAGACTCCAGCGTGATCAAGCAGGAAGACGAAAAATTACTCAATACACACGATATTTAACTGTTGGCCTTGCTGCCTTTCAAGCCTTTGGCATAGCCGCATATCTTGAGATGCAAAAATTTGCAACTGCTGGTGGGGTTGTTTCCATTGTTTATGAACCGGGCTGGGCATTTCGTATGTCTTCGGTATTAACACTTACCTGCGGTGCAATTTTTGCGATGTGGATTGGTGAACAGATTACAGAGAAAGGAATTGGCAACGGTATTTCATTTCTTATTTTTATTGGTTGTCTTGAAGAGTATCCGGCATATTTCTTCAGAACTGCCCAGCTTGTCGCAACCCAGGGTCTTTCCTTAATCAGCCTATTGATTGTGATTATTATTATGATTCTGATTGTTGCAGCTGTGATTGTTATGACCCAGGCAACAAGGCGGATACCAGTGCAGTATCCCAAAAGAGTGGTGGGCAGGCGTATGTATGGAGGGCAATCAACATTTCTGCCATTGCGTGTTAACACAGCAGGTGTGATCCCGATTATATTTGCTCAATCACTGGTTGTATTTCCCGGAACCGTTGCTGCTTATGTACCGAGTTTGAAATATCTTGCAGAGATTTTTATCCCCGGCTTCTGGGCATATGACTTGATATTCTTCGCACTCATAGTATTTTTTACCTACTTCTATACCTCAATCGTATTTAATCCCAATGAACTGGCTGAGAATATGAAGCGGTATGGTGGTTTTATACCGGGTATCAGACCCGGTCAAAAAACTGCTGATTATGTGGATGGAGTGCTTTCAAGAATTACTCTGCCTGGTGCACTTTTTTTGGGTTTCATTGCTCTTGTGCCCTGGTATCTGATTAACTATTTGAAAGTGCCATTTTATTTTGGAGGCACTACATTATTGATCATTGTGGGTGTTGCTCTTGATACAGTCCAGCAGATTGAATCGCAGTTGTTGATGTATCATTATGAAGGTTTCATGAAAAAAGGAAAGATTAGAGGACGCCGTTGATGTTGTTTCTTTTCGGTGCACCCGGAGTGGGAAAAGGGACGCAGGCTGAATTACTTGTTGAAAGATATAATTTGAAAAAATTCTCAATGGGTGATGTATTAAGAGAGCAGGTTGCGATGGGCAGTCCTGTGGGCAGGAAAGTGGAAGAGTTTTTGAAGAATGGTATTCTGGCACCCGATGAGATAGTTTTTGAAATTGTGGAAGATTATGTGATTGAGAACCTTGATAATCATATCTTGTTTGATGGGTTTCCCAGAAATCTTAACCAGGCAATCCAGCTGGAAAGACTGCTTGCCCGACACAATAGAAAGATAGGTGTTGCTATTGAACTCCAGCTTCCACAGGAAGAAATTATTAGAAGAACACTGGCGCGTCTGTACTGTCCTAAATGCAGTGCTGTTTACAATGAAATTACTAATCCTCCCCGAGTTGCCATGTTCTGCGACAATTGCGGAACAAAATTATCCAGAAGAAAAGACGACAATCTTGATGTTATTACGAATCGTCTGAAAGTTTATGAATCTGTAACCAGACCGCTGAGTGAATACTACAAATCACTTGGTGTCTATGTGCCGGTTGATGCATCAGGAACAAAAGAAGAAGTTCTGGCACGGATTGTGCAGGTAATTGATGGCATTATTAAATGATGAAGGAATCAAAAATATTATTGCCGCTGGTAATATTATTCAGGAAATTTTCAAACAACTTGCAGGTGTGGATATGAAAGGTATGAAAACCCTGGAGTTAAATGATTTTATCCATAAAATTATCATAGAACATGATGCAAAGCCGGCATTTTTAAATTACCGTGGTTTTCCAAAGAGTGCATGTATTTCATTGAATAATGAGGTGGTTCATGGAATACCTGATGAGCGGATTATCAAGAATGGTGATCTTGTGAAGATTGATGTCGGGGTTTCATATCGGGGTTATATTGCTGATGCTGCGCGGACATTTCAAGTTGGTTCTATTCCTCAAGAAATTGCAAGATTTGTTAATCTGACCAGGCAGGCGCTAAAAAAGGGCATAGAGCAAGCAAAATGTGGGAATCATGTATCAGATATTTCGCGGGCGGTCCAGAGTTATGTTGAAGGGAACGGTTACAGTGTGGTCCGGGAGTTAACCGGACATGGTGTTGGCAGAAATCTGCATGAGGAGCCAATGATCCCAAATTTCGTTGGGGCTGGTCCTGACCCGGAACTCGTGGCAGGTATGGCACTTGCGATTGAACCAATGACAAATATGGGCAGATTTGAAGTCAGGACTGCAAGTAATGGCTGGACAATATTGACAGCAGATGGTTCATTGTCATGCCATTTTGAAGATACCGTAGTTATATTGAAGAAAAATACGATAAATGTAACCAGAGTGGTGGAGAGTTGAAGTGGCAAGAAAGGATTTAATACAGACTGAAGGCACGATAATTGAAACATTACCGAATGCAATGTTTCGGGTAGAACTTGATAATGGGCACAAAGTTCTGGCACATGTTTCGGGGAAAATGCGCATGAGTTATATTAAGATTCTGCCTGGAGACAGGGTTCTATTGGAACTGTCACCTTATGACCTTTCTCGCGGCAGAATTGTCTGGCGCTATAAATGATTTATGGAAAATATTGACTTTTTTTTGAAAATCAGTAGAATAATCATTTAAGGAGATAATTTGAAAGTCAAATCATCAATTAAGAAAAGGTGCATTAAGTGTCGGGTTATCAAGAGAAAAGGTGTTGTGAGAATTATTTGCAAAGACCCAAGGCACAAACAAAGACAGGGATGATGTGCTTTTCCAATTGGAAAAAGGAGGTTTATGCCAAGAATTGCAGGTGTTGATTTACCTTTGAATAAGAAAGTTGAGATCGGCTTGACTGCAATTTATGGGATTGGTATTCCAACTGCCCAGCAGATAGTCCTGCGTTGCGGGATCGACCGGTCAAAAAGAATTAAGGATTTGACCGAGGAAGAGGTAACAAAGATCAGGAAAATGATTGAAACAGACTACAAGGTTGAAGGTGTTTTGCGGGCAGATGTTGCAGCGAATGTAAAAAGGTTGATTGACATAGGTTGTTATCGGGGTTTGCGACATAAGATCGGGCTACCTGTTCGCGGACAGCGTACAAGGACAAATGCAAGAACACGCAAGGGTAAACGAAAAACGGTCGCAGTCATAAAAGCAGCACCAGGAGAGAAGAAATGAAGAAGAAGATAGTCAGGAAGAAAAAGGGCACAAGGGTAGAACTTGCAGGAATTGCAAATATCTTCGCCAGTTTTAATAATACTATCGTTTCTATCTGTGATGAACAGGGTAATACCCTGTGCTGGTCAAGTGCTGGTAGAGTTGGTTTTAAGGGGACGAAGAAAGGGACTGCTTATGCCGCACAGCAATGTGCAACTGCAGTGGGTAAGGAGGCACTATCAATGGGTATAAGGAAGATTGAGGTTCGTATTAAAGGCCCTGGTCCTGGTCGTGAAGCAGCAATAAGAACCCTGCAAACTGTTGGTCTGACGATTACCGCTATTAAAGATGTCACTCCACTACCTCATAATGGTTGTCGTCCGCCGAGAAAAAGGAGGGTATAAGTGGCGCGGTATATTGGTCCAAAATGCAAGATATGTCGTCGTGAAGGGGAGAAACTGTTTTTAAGAGGAAGCAGGTGTTATACGGATAAGTGTTCTTTTACAAGAAGAGGTTATCCTCCTGGTATGCATGGAAAGGTTGGCAGGAGGAAGTTAACTTCTTATGCCACACAGCTGCGTGAGAAACAAAAGGTGAAAGCAATTTATGGTTTGCTTGAGGCACAATTCCGGAAATTGTTTCGTGACGCAACGAGAATGGCAGGGGCTCCAGGCGAGAACCTTTTGATTTTGCTTGAACGCAGGCTTGATAATGTTGTGTATCATCTTGGATTTGCTTCATCACGAGTGCAGGCACGGCAGATAGTCAGACACGGTCACATAAAAGTTGATGGCAAGAAGGTTGATATTCCTGGTTATCTGGTAAAACCCAATCAGGTAATTTCTGTTGAAGAAAAGATGCATAAGAATGTTGTGATAAAACGGGCACTGGATGAAAGAGACCCTGAGAAGATTGTAGGCTGGTTAAAACTCAATAAGGAAACCATGAGTGGAACCGTGTTGAGAATGCCCAAGCGAGAAGATGTTACAGTACCATTGCAGGAAAATTTAATAGTTGAGTTGTATTCTAAATAAGGAGTGTTATGGCACTTAAACCGATTGTAATGCCTAAAGGCATTGAAATTGATAGGGATTCAGCAACTGATATTTATGGAAGATTTGTCATTTCGCCCTTAGAGAGGGGATACGGGATTACAATTGGTAATGCGTTGCGTCGGGTTCTCCTGTCCTCAATCCAGGGCGCTGCAATTACAAATGTTCGTATTACAAATGTTTTGCAGGAGTTTTCAACTATCCCTGGTGTTTATGAAGATGTTGTTGAAATAGTTTTGAACATTAAGAAGATACGGATGAAACTACTGAGTGATGAGCCAGCAACTCTCACTTTGAAAGTTAAGGGTAAGAAAGAATACCTCGCCGAGGATATAGAAAAGAATCCAATGGTAATTATCGCAAATCCGAAACAGAAGATACTTACTGCGACAGATGCAAAGGTTAATTTCACCATGGAAATGATGGTTGAGGCAGGCAGGGGGTTTGTTCCAGCAGAACTGTTGAAGAAGGGTGAAGCAACTGTTGGTACGATTTATGTTGATGCGATTTTTTCACCGGTAGTATCAGTAAATTTTGATGTCAAGAATACGAGAGTCGGGACCAAGACCGATTATGACCATCTTGTTCTTGAGGTGAAGACTGATGGGACGATTACACCGGTTGAAGCAGTTGCACAGGCTGCGAGTTTGTTGAGACATCATCTATCGTTTTTTGCTGACCTCGGCAAGGCTTTTATTTCAATTGATGATACAACAAAAAAGAATTTTGATGAATTGAGAAATACATTTAACAAGAAGGGATATGAATTGTTGATTGAACCACTATTTTCATCCAAGGAGCAACTGGATGCTGAACATCGTAGAATCAGGGAGATATTGAAGCGAAGCATTGATGAGCTTGAGATATCTGTCCGCACATCAAACTGCCTTAAAAATAAGAATATTAAGACAATTGGTGACCTTGTGCGTAAGAGTGGCAAGGAATTGCTCACCTATGATAATTTCGGAAGAAAGTCCCTGAAAGAACTGGAAAAGATTTTGAACAGTATGGGTCTGCATCTGGAAATGGATGTGGATAGATTCTTGAAAGAAGATGTTTAAAAATACGATATGGAGATAAGATGAGACACGGCGACAAAGTTAAGAAATTAGGTAGAAAAAAGGCACATCGTTTAGCCCTTCTGCGTAACTTGTGTCGTTCCCTCTTTATTTTTGAAAAAATTACGACAACGCTGCCCAAGGCAAAAGAGGCAAGAAAATTTGCTGAACGTCTGATTGAATTTGCAAAAAAGAATACTCTGTCGGCAAAAAGACATATTTACAGATTTATTCCTGACCACAAACTCGTGAAGATTATCTGTGATGAAATTGCACCAAAGTTTTCTGGACGGCAGGGTGGGTATACACGAATTTTCCGGCTGGGAAAAAGATTGGGTGATGGCGCTGAAATGGCAATACTTGAACTTACTGAGAAGAGCGAACCAGGTGTTATTGATGATCGCAGAAAGCTGATCGAAAGAAGGTTCTTACCAAAAGAAGCTGAAAAAGTGAAAAAGGAAAAGAAACCCAGGAAGGAAAAACATAAGAAAGAAGTAAAAGAAAAAGAAGTGCCGAAACAAGCAAAAGAATCTGTGAAGAAGACAAGGCGAGAAAAGAAACAGGTAGTAAAACAAAAGAAACGCGAAAAAAAGCAGAAGAAAGATAGAAAGAAGAAGAAATAGTCTATTCGGTAAATTTTAAGGCGCCAGCAGACCCCACATTGTCCATAATAGTTGTAGCGCTATGATAACCTTAGGCATTGAGACTTCTTGTGATGAGACCTCAGTTGGTCTGGTAAAAGGTAAGCGGGTTCTTGCGAATATTGTATCTTCCCAGATCGGCCACACTAAATTCGGAGGTGTTGTGCCTGAAATTGCTGCCCGCAATCATATCAAAGTGATATTGCCACTCATGAGACTGGCTCTTGAGGTCGCGGGATTAAAACTTAATGATATTGACCTTGTTGCAGCAACCAGGGGTCCAGGGTTATTGGGTTCTTTGCTTACAGGTCTTGCTTTTGCAAAATCCCTTGCAATCGGGTTAAACAAGCCATTTATTGGTGTTAATCACCTTGAAGGACATATCTATGGCCTTTTTTTTAACAGGAAAGCCCCAGCGCCACCGTATCTTGTAATGATTGTTTCCGGTGGTCATACAGAGATTGTTCTGATAGAGAAAGAATTCAAATATAGAACACTGGGTAGAACCCTTGATGATGCCTGCGGAGAAGCCTTTGACAAGGTAGCGAAGATGCTTGGGTTGCCTTATCCAGGAGGACCCTATATTGAAAAATATGCAAAGGAAGGAAATCCTGGTAAGATAAAGTTTCCCGTACCAAAGCCGAAAGGATTCAATTTCAGTTATGCTGGTTTGAAGACTGCAGTACTGTACTACATAAGAGAGAGAAAAACATATAATATAAATGATGTGGCAGCTTCATTTCAGGAATCTGCACTTGACCACCTGGTTCAGGTTGCAAAAAGAGTGGTGGATTATACAAAGGCGCGTACACTTGGGATCGTTGGTGGTGTATCCATAAATAATAGATTGAAACAGAAATTCAGGGAGCTTGCTGAAGCACACAATTTAGAACTTTTTGTTCCTGAGCCGCAGTTCTGCACGGATAACGGTGCAATGATTGCGCTTGCTGGTAGCAAGAGATTCAAAACATTTGGTCCATCTGACCTCGGTATGGACGGCGTTGCCCGTGAAGACCTGGAAAAGATACAACAATAAATACACCTATTGACAGACCGAGGTTTAAGAGTATAATTTACGATAAAAAGGAGATATCAATGAAAAAAATATCTGTTATTGCACTCTTTGTTTTTCTGGTGAAACCATTGTTTCCGATAGAGTATCTTGTGAGGGTAGATAATATTTCAGACAGAAGTTTCCACATTGTTGAACTGGTTGAACAGCACGCGCTACTTATTGCGGACCAGAATGACCTTAACCGTCTTACCCAGAAGAACATTCCTTACATAATACTTGATGACAATCCAAGAGAGAAGTACTACCAGATTGTATATCTATGGGGAGATGATGCCCAGGCTGTTAGTCAGTATGGTGACATACTTGACGAGTACGAAGATTGCGTTTTGTTGCGCACGACTGAAGATAAAGTTTACGAGCTGAACAAACTCAAAGTAGAATTGAAGAAACTTTCTTTTGAACCAGTCAGATTCCTGAATCAGGATTTGTATCCGATTCAGAACAAAACGCTTGCTCCGGATACCCTTATTCAAAAGATGGTTGCGGCAGTTTCTCAGGATAGTATTCAATCATTTATCTTGCGTCTGCAGAGAATGTATACAAGATATACCACAACAGATTCTAATAAGATTGTAGCAGTTAACTGGATCAGAAACAAGCTCTTGAGTTATGGACTGGATAGTGTCTATTTTCAATACTTCAACAACAACTATGGACCTAATGTCGTTGGAATAAAAAAAGGTTATCTCTATCCGTCAATAAGGCGATACTGCCTGATTGGTGGACATCTTGATGATGTCCCTTCCAGTGGTTATGCACCAGGTGCAGATGATAATGCATCCGGTACCGTGGCAATGATTGAAGCCGCCAGGGTAATGAAAGATTACTTGTTTGAGAACACAGTCTACTATGTTGCGTTCAATGCCGAAGAACTGGGACTTTATGGTAGTGATTCATTCGCTACCCGTGCCTGGCGTAATAATGATACCATATTCGGTGTGCTGAATTATGATATGATTGGTTATGTGACGCCTGCCAATCCGAATCGTGATACGATGAATGCACATTATACTACCGCAGTGCCAAATTGCAGTCTCTTTGTCTGTCAGTTTTTCCAGGCAGTTGCTGATACATATACCCAGTTGAAAATAAGAAGGGTAAGAAATACCGGAACCAGTGGCTCTTCTGACCATGCCAGTTTCTGGAAAAGGGGTTATAAGGCATTGCTGGGTATTGAACGGGTGCTCACACCTGCATATCACACAACTGGTGATACAATTGGTCCTCATTTATATACGAATTGCGGAGTGAATCATCTGCCTTTTGCGACCAAGGTAATTAAGACTGGCGTTGCAGCCCTGGCAAAGCTGGCAGTTCCCATACATTCTGGTGTTGTTGTTGAGGAACGCAGGACCGGCACCAATTTTGAACTGGTAGTATTTCCGACAATTGGTAATAGATTTACGATCAATATTCCTGATTATGCGAATGGTAGAGCGAAGATCTCAATTTACAATGCACTCGGAAGGTGCGTTTGCAATTTAGAACAGGAAGGTAACAGTAAGGTCATTTGGGCTGGTCATGATAACGCAGGAAATCTGGTACCGGCTGGTGTCTATTTTGTGACGCTGAGAGCAGATGAAAGAGCACTAACAAAAAGGTTGATATATTTTCGCTAAGTTGACTATCTAATAATTACAACCTTACCTTTTTTCTCAAGGTTATTGCCTTTAATGATATAGAAGTATACCCCTGGAGCAAGGTCTTTTATCACTAATTTCTCCAGTGGTATGGCAAAATGCCTTTGAATGACCATTCTGCCATCAATTGAAAACAATCTGAGCTCCGTATTTTCGGGTATGGATTTGATTGTCAAAAATCTCTGTGGCGAAGGTATGTTGATTGCTATGTTTTCACCTGGTTCATTCTCGGCAATGCCAATGAGTGTATCAGTATAGCCATACGCACTGACAGTAAACCAGAATACTGAGTCAATACCAGTTCTTACCAGCCAGTTTGTCAAATCATTTGAACCGATAATCTTTGTTGAATTTATGATATTACCATACGCATTCAATTTGCTCACCTGCAGTGAATCTGCATGCCATTGTGTATGATATGAAACAGTTTCAACCTGGCAGGGTGTAGTACCCCAGTTGAGCATGCCCTGGGTCTTTGTTTGTTCTACCCAGACCATATTTGTATTTTCATTCCTCGCCATAGCAGCAACCAGAAATGTCTGCTGATTGAATGTGCTATCAATACGGCTGAATCCAATAGTGCCGTCCCTGTATCCAGTTACCTTTATGCCACCCAGGACCACTGAATCACCTGCAGTTCTTCCAGCAAAAGCCTTTGTTCCTTTTGCATTTACTCTGAATATCGCCTTTTGCGAATCCCAGTGAAACTGATTGAAGACACGGTCGCGTGGTGAACTGGCAATTGCATTGCTCCAGTAATTTCCTGCATAGATGTCACGGATTATCTGGTTCAAATTCAAACCAGTCCAGTTTGTTCTTTCCGGGTCTTCCAGTTGTATATCCCGCAAGAACGCAAGTGCACCCATTCTTAAGAATGCAAAATGCGTTGGTTGACCTGCAGCGTCAAAAAATGCACGGATACGATTGTTTGAAAAACTTACTTCACTATGGGCATGGGCAAAATTTATTATCGCATCATAGCCACGAAGTGCAGTGTAACTGGTAAAAGGCAGAAGTGTAACATATCGCGATTCGCAGGGTGCAGGATGCTGCCATTCTGTGATAATCATTGGTTTTTGTAGTGAGGCACACTGGTTCATATATGTTAACATCCATTCGCCATTATCGCCATCACCAAAATAGTCATTGGTAATCCTGAAATCAAGCGTATCCCAGGGTTGATTGGGAAAATTAGGATGGTCAAAATAGGGATGGGCATCCATAACTGGTACAAGGTTTGCCCAGGCATATTGATGGAGCTGGTTTGCCCAGAAAAACGAAGATGTAATCAGAGATTGGACATGCAGTGTATCATTCAGCAAAGCCGATATTCTTTGATAAAATTTTGTTTCTTTTTCGTAGAAAAATCTTATCTGGTCAAAGTAGCGATATGGAGCATAATCATACCGATTACTCCAGCGAACAAGTTTTATCGTCCTTGTTGACAGACTCTCACCTGGGTCAAGAATCCTGGCAAATGGTGCACGGTGTAACTGCACATCATCAATCCAGATACGTCCGGTATCAAGACCGAGATTGAATGTTAACTGGACTGTATCAGTTGCACTGGAAAAGAATGGAAGAACAAAACTCTGGCCGTTCGTAGTAAGATTTATTGTCTGAGAATAGTATGTTGTCCATGGTGTCCTGTTTCTTTGAATAACCACATCCATACTGCGATTTCTGCTTGATTTTGCCTTAAAACTCAAACGATATGTTGAATCACTGTTAATGGTAAAACCAGATTGAACAAGCTGGATATGCCATGATTGTTGTGCTGGCGAATAGACATGGACAAAGACTGCAGGTTCAATACTTAAACCAGCATTCTGCACCCCCCAGGAAGAGTTTCCACTGAATTGATTGAGCCACCAGAAGCGGGGCACGCCATTCAATGTGTCTGAAAATTCACCGTTTATGATTTTATCAGGACCGGTTGTAGTATCACCGCCTGACCATACTCGTATCAATGTAGAATCCCAGTGGTATTGATTATAGAGCCAGTCGTTCCACTGACTCTGGAGCTCATTCTTGTAGAATCGCGGCAGGTAATAACTGCTCTGGGTATTATCCCAGTTGTCCCAGAAATAATGGTCTATGAGGGTTCCTTCATTCATCGGATTAATAAACACAAGTGCCGGTTCATTCTTGTATGCAATTCCAGTATATGGATTAATATGATTGAGCAGGCTATCTGGGTAATCGCGGAACAAGGCATAGGCTGGTTCATAGAACATATAAACCCTTTTCACAATATCTATTGAGTGGTTCACACTATCATAATACGGAATTCCATCACCTGACTTCAGAAATCTTATGCTGTAAAGGTCAATGGCTGAATATATACCACGTTGCTTTAATTGATAGAAGAGGTGATCAAATTTGCCCAGAACTTCGTGGTTTAGTCGCCGCGTAGTATTTGAACCCGTAGCACTGGTTAAGGCACCATCAATGTGATGATAACGTACCATATTAAAGCCCTGTTTGGCAATATGTGCTGCTACATTTGAACTCATCGTATTCTGCGGATAGGTGGCAGAGAAACAAAAATTGGTTCCGTAGAATTTGGCACGTTGACCATCAGCAAAATACAGATGTCCATCAGCATGGACATTGACCTTTCCATGATTGCCAGCGGGCGGGTCAAGAATTAACTTCCCGATATGTGTGGCATTATCTGCTGTGTCTGGAAATGGAGTTGCAAAGTTTAACCAGCCCTGTTTTGGAGTGACATATTGTGCGAAAAGACTATTGGCGACAATAACAATGAATATCGTTACAGAAAAATATCTGTTCTTGTTCATAAACATCTTAGAAATCATAATCTCCTCCTCTAAATGAAATTGAACAAAAAAGCAACTCTACAAATATTCTACCTGTTCTCTGCTATTTTATCAAGCCTCTCTTTAGCTTCTGGAACCTGTTTCAAAAAAGCAGTAAGTGTTTCGCAGGCGTATTTTTCACAATATGCACAATTCGTGATATTTTTCTGGACAGCGCATTTTCTTATTTCACACATACTATCACAGTAGAGAATATGTTGTCCTGTTGCTGTGCACCCATCACAGTTTATATCTTCGGGTTTCATTTGAGCATTGAACATCTTTGACCACTCATCGGCGGTTTTTTTGCGCAGGTTTTCGTCATTGGTTTTTTTTGCAATGTATGCAGGGCATCCAGCGCAGTCAATTCCGCAGTATCCAATCAAACTATCCATTTTTTCTCCTTTTATAAAGGATAGCAGGATTATCTCAAATGTCAATAGCATCTTGAAAGATAATACTATCTGACTATACTTTACATAGTGATTGTTCAATTTCTGGTAGAGTTATCCGCAGTCAATTGCGATCACCAATTACCCCTGTCCTCTCCCCGTTATAGCGGGGAGAGGATAAAGGTGAAGGGATTCATATGTTATGTTCATTTGAAACTGAGAGTAAGATATTGAAAAGGAGAAAAGATGACTAACAATACTGGTTTTGAACCTTATGTAAGATCTGATATGAGAATCAGTGAATTTACGATCCGGGCAGTTGTGCTCGGTTCTGTTCTCGCGATTGTTTTTGGTCTGGCAAATGCCTATCTCGGATTGAAAGTGGGTATGACTGTTTCGGCTTCAATCCCTGCAGCGGTAATGTCAATGGCAATACTAAAAGGTATTTTCAGAAAAGGCACAATTCTTGAAAATAATATCTCCCAGACAATCGGTTCTTCTGGTGAAAGTTTGGCAGCGGGCATAATTTTTACCATACCCGCATTCTTCATGTGGGACTATTTTCCAGGTTCCTGGACAATTATTCTGATATCTCTATTGGGTGGATTTTTAGGAATACTATTTATGATTCCTCTGCGCAGGTATCTGATTGTGCAGGAACACCACACACTGCCATATCCAGAAGGCACTGCCTGCGCTGAAATTCTAAAGGCAGGGGACAAAGGCGGTGAAAAGGCACGATTGGTTTTTGCCGGAGTTGGCATAAGTGCCCTGTACAAATTTTTGATGAGTGGTTTGAAATTCTGGAAAGAAACTGCATCCTGGGTAATTGGCGGAATAAGAGGTATGGAAATCGGCATTGATTTGACTCCAGCACTGCTGGGTGTGGGATTTATTATTGGCACAAGAATTGCATCGTTTATGCTTGCCGGAGCAATTCTTGGTTATCTTGTATTGAGTCCACTCATTGCCTTTATTGGTGCAAATTTGAATGTGCCAATACCACCATCAGATACGATTGTTTCTTTACTTTCACCTTCAGAGATAAGGAGTTATTATATCAGGTATATTGGTGCAGGTGCTGTTGCAATCGGTGGGTTAGTGAGTCTTTTGCGTGCCTGTCCGATTGTATTTCGTTGTTTCAAACTTGGTTTTCAAGAAATGTTTAAGGGATTTAAATTACTACCCGAAAAAACTGCCGCGAGGACTGAGCAGGATATTCCAATGAGCGTTGTTGTCGCAGGTGCGATCTTGATTGCAATTGCAATGTTCTTCATTCCCCAGGCGCGCATTGGTATTGTTGGAATGCTTATTGTTGTTCTGTTTAGTTTCTTTTTTGTTACAGTTGCGTCAAGAATCGTGGGCATTGTTGGTAGTTCATCAAGCCCAGTTTCAGGAATGACCATTGCAACACTTTTGATCACCTGCCTGGTATTTGTGGCATTTGGCTGGAAGGGTTTACCAGGAATGATCGGAGCCATGTCAATAGGCAGTGTCGTATGTATTGCGATCTGTATGGCGGGTGATGCATCGCAGGATTTGAAGACTGGATTTCTGGTCGGTTCAACACCATTCTATCAACAGCTCGCTGAATTTATTGGTGTGATAATTCCAGCGTTGTTTATGGGGGGTGTATTAATGTTATTGCACAAGACAATGGTTATTGGCTCAGATAAATTACCTGCTCCCCAGGCAACTTTGATGTCATTTGTAGTAAAAGGTGTTCTAACAGGCACACTTCCCTGGACATTTGTCGGGCTTGGAGCAATCATTGCAATTGTTGTGGAATTGCTTGGTATATCAGCATTGCCATTTGCTATCGGACTTTATCTTCCATTATCGCTTTCGCTACCAATAATGGCAGGCGCACTTATCTATCATTTTCTGCAAAAAAGTACAAAACCAGAGAAATTAAAAAATCGTGAAGAGAGAGGTATTCTATTTTCTTCTGGACTTGTTGCTGGCGATGCACTGGTTGGCGTACTTATTGCTTTTTTGATTAGCGTTCCGGCATTGAATAAAATTTATGAAAGTTTACCACTTGCCGCCTGGCTTGGCAATTTTGCAAATATTGGTTCCCTGATTTTGTTTATTGTTCTGGGCTGCCTTCTGTGGTTATTTGCAAGAAGGGAATAGTTTCTGCCCATTGAAGATTTTGCCTTATGTTTTGTTATCTGAAATAATAACGGTAGCCAACAACGAGATTGTACTGGTAACTGTGATAGCCGCCGAACAGAAAAAAAGGACTTATCTTAAGTCGGTCATCAGCAAAATACAAGACCGGATTAATATAAAATCCTGCTTCAGAAATTCCTGTGTGGATTGCATCCTGCCTTTTGCGCGAAATACTTGCACCTAAGCCGAGTTTTAGCAGGGGTGATGGAAAATCAGCTGGACTATGCTTGAATAACTCACCTTCAATAAAGAATATATCGCGTGGACCGAGTCTAATACCAAGGCTGGGATATTCAAATGTTTCATGTTTTGCGTACGGATCTATGCATTAACCATAGCCAAGATCAAAACATGCAAAACGGTGGTCAATCACCAGGCTTGATGATAGACCGTAATACCCTTCGTCATACCCCCCTAATTTGTATCCCCTGAGTTTTATTCCCAGGGTTGTTTCATAAGGGTCCCTATAAAAAGCTGTTACATCCATTCCACCAGCATGATAAGGGTACACACCACCGCAGATTTCAACATATTCACCGACCATCGCACCGCCGTCAATTTCTACAAAGAACATACTACTTAATGTATCCTGCGTTTTTGTTGTATCAAGACTTGTCTCCAGGATAGCGATCGTAGCCAAAGTAGCAGGAACTCTGATTATCCATTTGCATTTTTGAATGAAAAATCTGGTTAGTTTTACACCAAGGACAATACCGACAAAAAGGACCATCAGTGATAGTGTTTTATACACAGCAGGGGTAAGCCATTCAGGGTTAATAATGACAAAAAGGGGTGCTGGTAAAAACATAACAAAATCTTTGAGCAACGAGTCTTCTGGTACTGTGTATTCTTCTTTTACCTTACCAAAAATGTTTTCACGCAGATACAGAAGAATTGTTCCCAGAATTGAAAATAGAAGCAAAAACCACTGCATTAATTTCAACCCGTAAATACAGGTGCCGCCTTCTTTAAAAAAGTCAATGACAAATCGGGTGGTGCCATGTAAGATTAGATATACATAGAAAAGACTGCCTGGCTTTTTCAAATGAGTTCTTATCTTTATTAGCAGAACAATAATCAATACCATTGTGATGATTTCGTAAATTTGTGTTGGATGAACTGATAGGGAGCATATGTTCAGAGAGTTGACTAATCCATTCTTTAAATGGAGGTTATAAGCGGGTGAGTTTTGCGCATAGCGTATTGCCCATGGTAAGTTTGCTGGTTTGCCAAAACAGCAGCCACCAAATAAACAGCCGATTCTCATAATCGCAAAACCTGCAGGCAGTGCAAATGCAAAGATGTCACCCAGGTCAAATTTAAATCCCATTATGCGGCGTGCTACTTTTATGCCGAGCAATCCACCAATAAGCCATCCAAGATAAACCTTTTCGTGGGTCAGGGGCATGGCGCCAGTTTCAATAATTCTTAGTATTTGTGCTGGTGTAATTGTGAATAATTTGGAACCGCAAATGGCAGACACCAGACCCCACACCATGGTAATGAGAAATGGTAATCGCGGTAAATTTCTTTTGTGGACTTCATAGAGCACAATTCCAGAACCAACATAAATAGCAAGTAGATAACAGGATGGATAGATATGAATGAGATTTTCAGGATTTATTAACCACCCCTGTGCCATAATAAAATATAATCAGATGGCTATAAATTGTCAAGTATTGCACAAAAAATTCCACTTTCAAAATTACTGCGAATCACCCGATATTTTGTCCCCGATTTTCTTCATCAGGAAAACGATATGAATTTAAAAAAGATGATATCACTGTCGTCTATGTAAATGGTATTGCCAATATATGATTTGCCTGCAGTTTGTGATTGAAGTACATATGTGTTGTAAAAAGCGGTTTGGTTACAGGGGAAACTCCGCTCTCAAAATCGCTGCGAACCGT
>FWPV01001671.1_pt1 | contig 59451 bp, 43 predicted proteins | sample 2228371 | NCBI WGS metagenome assembly FWPV01 (sample SAMEA103939776, study PRJEB20133) | metagenome
GTTCAGGGGCGGACAGAACATATGGGCGACGAAGGGCGTTCTGGCGTTGGGATGCGCTGGTTCGTCCTCACCCCCTGCCCCTCTCCAGCTTCGCTGGAGAGGGGAGACCAGAGCCGTGCGCGGGGGCGTTCCAATGCGGCGCAAGCCACGTTGGCTCGGATGTTCTGTCCGCCCCTGAACCCGAACGCGGGAGAGGGGCCAGGAGGTGAGGGCGTCCGGGTCGTTTCCGTGCTATGAAACGCCTCACCGAGCATGCGTTCTGTCCGCTCCTAAACTTTCGCCCGGGGGAGGGTTTGGGAGGGCGCAGCCCTCCCGTGTCGCTCTCGAGGGGGCGTGGGGAAACCGGGCTTCCCAATACCCCTGCCTGGGGGGAGGGTCTGGGAGGGCGCAGCCCTCCCAGGAATAGGTGTGTTTATGCTGCCGTTGTGTGGCATAGCGGTATGGACGACTGAGGTGAACATCCGGGGAAACCGGGTTTCCCCATGCCCCTGCCCTTCGGGGGTGGACAGCACATCAGGGCTGTGGGGCAACCGGGTTGCCCCGGGTAAGCGCTATTCCTCTTCTTCCACCAGCACTTCCCTGTACGCGCTGGCGTGCTGGCCGTTGCGCTGCGTAAGCTCACCTGGCCGGGCAGGCCGGCGGCGGGCCGGGGAACCATCGGGCAACTGGGTGTAGATCTGGGTTGTGGAGAGGGAGGCGTGGCCGAGGCGTTCCTGCACCTCGCGCAACTCGGCGCCGTTTTCGAGCAGATGGGCCGCGAAGGAATGGCGCAGGGTATGGGGAGTGAGATCGTGGAGCCCCACCTCCTCGGCGTATCCTTTGAGAATCAGCCAGAGCCCCTGGCGGGTGAGCCGTTTGCCGCGATGGTTCAGGAAGAGCGCCTCGGTCGGCTGGCTGCCATTGTGCAGCAGGCGCGTCCGCGCCGTATCCAGGTATTCCTCAAGGGCGGTCGTGGCCGTTTCGCCGAGAGGCAAGACCCGTTCGCGGCCAGCCCGCCCGGCGCAGCGGACAGTGCCCTGTTCCAGCAGCACATCCGAGACATTCAACGCCACCAGTTCGCTGACACGCAACCCGGTGGCGTAGAGGAGTTCGAGCATCGCCTTATCGCGTAGCCCCTCAGGCGAAGAGGAACGCAGGGGCAGTTCGAGCAATGCGTCTACCTGATGCTGGGATAGGGCCCGGGGCGGGTAGCGATCCACTTTTGGCGAGTCGATGCGGCGGGTGGGGTCATTCGCGATGACCTGCCGTTCGCTCAGGTAGCCGAAGAATGACTTGAGCGCCGCAGTACGACGCGCAATCGTCGAATTGGCGTAGCGCCGTTCGCGCAGGAACAACAGAAAGCCCAGGACGTGATCGGGAGTGACATCGTGCCACTCGTTCAGGTTCTGGTCGCGCAGATAGGCGCAGAGTTGGTCGAGGTCGGTACGATAGGCGGCGGTGGTGTTGGCGGATGTCCCTCGCTCCGCCGCCAAGTACTCCAAAAACTGATCGACGTGCTCTTGCATAAATCCCTATCTTGCCCAACTACATAATTGTTATGCCAGAAGCGCGGCGGATGGGCCGTGCAGCCGGCATGAGGGCGCGGAATGGGGCGTATGGTACCGCAAAGGTAGGGTGGTGTCAACCGCGGCCCGTGGCCCGAGCCAGGGCGCCACAGACGGGGTTTGCCGCGTCAGGACGCGCCCGGCGGCCCGCCAGCGTGTCTGTCCGGGCCAGGCAACGTGGTTACCGCGTCAGGAAGGCCGCGCCGGCTTCACGGGTGACGGAGCGCGCCTCAGAAGCAGCAACTTTCCTTATACCCGCAGTTGCGGCAGCGGTGGTAGTTGGCCCAGAGGTGCAACTCCGCGCCACAGGCAGGGCAGATGGTAACCTCGTTGCCAGCGGAGCGGCACAGGGCGTCTTCCGGGCGCGTGGGGACTTCGTCTGTTGCTCTGTGAAGCGTCAGGCGGGGAAGCGGGGACTCACTGCTCATGCGGGAACCTCCTGGACGATGGGGTGCGACAGTACTTCCATTGTACCATTATGTGGCTGTTCTGATGCCGCAGGTTGCCGAAGCGTATGGTATACTGCCAGACGTTCTTCTGCCGGCTCTACGGCGAGATTATGCACACACTGCTCGTGTTTAACCCGAACGCGGGCCAGGCCGAGGCGCTGGAAAGCGAACTCGCCGCTGCCGCAGCCGTCTGGCGCGAGGCCGGGTGGCAGGTTGAGGTGCAGCCAACCCTCGCCGCGGGCGATGGGCAGCGCCTGGCGCGCCTGGCGGCCGAGCAGGGCTACGACCTGGTGGTGGCTGCCGGAGGCGATGGGACGATCAACGAGGTGATCAACGGCCTGGTTGGCTCACGCACGGCGCTTGCGCCATTGCCACTGGGAACGATGAATGTCTGGGCGCGCGAGTTGCGCCTGCCCTTGCAGCCGCGCGCCGCTGCCGCGGCGATACTTGACTGGGAGCCGCATCCTATTGATCTGGGCCGTGCGGGCAATCGCTATTTCTTGCTTATGGCAGGAATCGGCTTTGATGCGGCGATCACTGCCGGTGTGCGGCCTGCCGAGAAGCGACGCTTTGGCGCCCTTGCCTATGTGTGGCGCGGGATCGAGCAGGCGCTCAGCGTGCGCGGCGCCCGCGCGCGTCTGACGCTCGATGGGCGCCCGATCCGTGGCCGCGTGTTGATGGTGGTGGTGGGTAATACCCAGCTCTACGGCGGACTGGTGAAGATTACCCATCGCGCCTGTATTAATGACGGCTTACTCGATGTGTGCGTCATCAAGGGCGAAAATGGCCTGAGCGCTCTGCGGAGCTTCTTTGCCATTCTCAGTCGCCGTCAGGGTCACGATCCAGAGATCCAGTACTATCGCGCCCGTGTGCTCACCGTGGCGGCCAGGCCTCCGCTGCCGGTGCAGGTAGATGGTGACCCGATTGGCTTCACCCCCATGACCTTCGAAGTGGCGCCGGGGGCCTTGCGGGCCTTGCTGCCGCCGGATTTGCCCGAGGATCTGCTCCAGCAGAAGCCGGCACTGGAGGCCTCAACGTCACCGGGTCGCAGGCGTCGTCTCTCGTGGCGCTTCGGTCGCTCGTAGAGGGGATGAGGAAACCCGCTTTCCCCATCCCTCAAGCGGTGTTGGGGTCACCTGGCGCCTCGATGGGCGGGGGCAAGGGGAAACCCGGTTTCCCCATATGTTCACATAGCCGTCCATGCGGCTGCGCCGTACAACACCAGAATAAACAATGGTTATTCCTGGGAAAGCTGTGCCCTCCCAAACCCTCCCCGTCGGGAGGGCTTGCTGCCCCCACAGGCAAGGGGATGGGGAAACCCGGTTTCCCCATATGTTCACCTCAGCCGCAGGGGCCGCTGGTACGCCATGCGCGGATTGACTCGAACAGGTCTGCTCCTCTTCCTGCTGGTACTGCTCAACGGCGGCTGTAGCCCGGGGCCGGCCGGCCCGCAGGCGTCGGGCGCGAGCCAGGCGGTGCGCGGTGATGCCCTGCCTGGCCGGCTGCTCTTCGTGCGCCAGGGAGTGGTCTGGCAGTGGCGTGGCCGCGAGGCCGCCCCCCTGCTCGGCGCTGGCACGGCCTTTCAGCCCGCCTGGGACCCTGGGGGCGAGCGCATCGCCTATGTCGTGCGTGAGAACAGCTTCAGCGATGTGGTGCTGGCCGATGGTGCGGGGCAGCCGCTCAAACAGCTCACCAGCAATGGCTCCGAGGCGCCCCCAAACAGTTTCACGCGCGTGTCCGAGAGCCGCTGGGCCTTCTATCCCGCCTGGTCGCCCGACGGGCTACGTGTTGCGGTGGCAATGCAGCCCCGGCCACCCGCGGGCGACCCCCTGGTTGATGCCCCGCTGGAGCTGATGCTGCTGCCGGTTGGAACGGGCGCGCCGTTGTCGGCCTATGGTGATAGTGAAGCCAGTGTGGGACGCAGTGTGTTTCTTGCCGATGGAACCGCCGTGATCTTTACCCACGCCGGCACCGGTCCAACCGGCCACCAGAAGCTGTATCTTCTTGATCTGGTCAGCGGTCACGCCGGGGCGCTCGCAGGGGCGCCCGAGGGCAGCTACGATCCGGCCCTGACGCCGGATGGGCGCTGGCTCGTGTTCGCTGCGTCCCAGGAGGGGCGTAGCGACCTCTTCGCGCTGCCGGTGACCGGTGGGGTTCCGGTGCGCTTAACCGACCAGGGGACGGCGCGCGCCCCGGCGCTTTCACCCGATGGCCGCTTGCTGGCCTTTCTGGCGATCAGCCCGGGCGAGCCTGGCTTCGACCTGTGGCTTGCCACGGTCAGCGAGGAAACCGATGGCGCCCTGACGGTGGGACCGCCACGCCGGTTGACCACTGGCCTGGGGATCGACGCCGACTCGGGCCTTACCTGGGCGCCGTAGCCGGAGTTCTAGCGCAGACTATCCCGCAGCGCCGTCGCCACGCCAGCGCGTCGCTGGATAATCTCGTGCTCGGTAACAATGATGTCCAGGGGCACGTCGTGAGGCTCATGGGGGAGGCACGGCTCCTCCTGACTGGCGAAGGCCACGCCCAGAGCGATGCCGCGCACCTGTGTCAGCAGGCGGTCGTAGTGTCCCTTGCCGTAGCCGAGGCGGTACCCGGCCCGGTCGAAGGCCAGCAGTGGCGCCACGGTCAGATCCCAGCTTCCGGGCGCGGCAGGGCGCACCTCGCGCGGTTGCAGCGTGCCCAGTGGACCGAGCACAAACGCCCCGGCATCGAGCCGGTCGATCCAGCTATGGTGGAGATGATGGTCGTCACCGACAACCGGCACTGCCACGGCCTTCCCCGCGGCCAGGGCGGCATCAATGAGGAACCGCGTGTCCACCTCGGAGCGGATCGGCAGATAGCAATGGATGGCAGCGGCAGCCTGAAAGATCGGCAGAGCCGCGAGGCGGGCGCAGATCACCGCGCTGCGCTCGGCGTGATTGTCAATTGCATTGCGACGCGCACTGGCCCGGCGCCGTAAGGTTTGCTTGAGATCGGCGAGATGATCAGTTTTGACCATGATGATCTGATCGAAAGGTCATGGAATTGATCAAAGATGCGGCGCCTTGATCTTGCGGATCTGTTCCGCGAACGGCGGATCGGGCTTACGGCGCGGGTTGAACCTGAACCAGCCCAGTTCGGCCCGCACGGCCTGCTCCTTCAGTTCAGTGGCGCCCCAGATGAACGATGCTCCGGTAATACCGAGGAGGGCCGACCAGCCAGCGTTGGCGACAAAGAGCGACCCGAGGATTAGCAGCGCGCCCAGAGCCAGAGGATAGGGCCACCAGAGATAGCCGAGGTGGTACTCCATACGGATGACCCAGAAGAAGCCGAAGCCAATAATGCCGAGACTGAACAGGCCGAGGGCAATTCCACCCCAGTGCATAGCCGTTGCTCCCTTCAGGCCACCATCGGGCGGGGACACGGGGAAACCTGGTTTCCCCGCGGTTCACATCTGCCGTCGATGCGGTTGCGCTTGATCCACAGGAATGGAGAGAGACTCTCCTGGGAGGGCTGCGGCCTCCCGAACCCTCCCCGGAGGGAGGGGAATGGGGAAACCGGGTTTCCCCACGCCCGTTGCGCGAGAGGCGCGAGCAGGCTGCGGCCTCCCAAACCCTCCCCAGAGGGAGGGGGATGGGGAAACCCGGTTTCCCCACGCCGGCTGCGCGAGAGGCGCGAGCAGGCTGCGGCCTCCCGAACCCTCCCCGGAGGGAGGGGGATGGGGAAACCCGGTTTCCCCACGCCCGTTGCGCGAGAGGCGCGAGCAGACTGCGGCCTCCCGAACCCTCCCCGGAGGGAGGGGAATGGGGAAACCCGGTTTCCCCACGCCCGTTGCGCGGGAGGTGCGAGCAGGCTGCGGCCTCCCGAACCCTCCCCGGAGGGAGGGTGATGGGGAAACCCGGTTTCCCCATTTCCCAACCGCTGTTGGGAGCGGCCAGCACCCCCACAGGCAGGGGGATGGGGAAACCCGGTTTCCCCGTATTTTCACCTCAGTCGGTGCTGACCGGGGATGGGCAATACACGTCCGACGGGGGTTCCGAAGGGTGCCAGGCGGAACGATGGGCTACAACGGGGCGGCCAGTCGGCTCGCGGTCGAGCAAGTCTGCGGTTGTGGCTGGACCGCCGGCAGCCAGGTACGCAGCGTGGCGTGGATTGGCGGGATTGGCAGGGGCGTGACCTTTGCGCACCCGTCTGGCCTGCCGGAACAACTCGAAGGCATCCCACAGCAGGGTTACGCCCACAATGCTACTGACGCCTGCCAGGGTGAGATTGGGGGCAAAGAGGGCGTAGACATTCAGCCCCAATCCGGCGAGCGTCAGGAGCCCAGCCGGCGGCCCGATCCGAACGCTGTGGGCCTCGAGCCAGCGCACACCAACGTGGCCCCACCAGATCCCGAGAAATGTAGCGAGGGCCATCCAGAACCCGGCCAGTTGCACCATCCCCGTACCCTTCTAGCTCCCCAACAAATCTATCCAAATCTGAACAATTCGTTGCAAAACGCCTTTCCATTCTACCTGTCACGAGGAGCGGTGTCAACTGTCGGTTGCCGTTCCACGCCTTGACGCGCCGGATCGGGCTCTCTATAATCGCTTGCAACTGCAACTATTGCGTCACCGAGGGTTAAGCTTATGTCCCCACCCGTAGCGCCCTCGATTGCCCACGAGCAGCACCGGCTCATTCACGACATCTATGTTCTCCTCGATGATGGCGATCGGCGTGTGCTCCAGAAAGTCAACCTTTCGCCGCTGGAATTTTCGGTGCTCCAGCGTCTCGACACGGCTCAGGGCCGCCGTTTGACCGACATCGGCGCGGAGTTGCTCTGTGTGAAGAGTACGATCACGCGCCTGGTCGATCGTCTGGAGGCGCATGGGCTGGTACGACGGACCCCCGATCCCGACGACCGGCGCGCGCAGCGGCTGCTGCTGACCCCACGCGGCCTGGCGCTGCGCGATGAGGCGGTACGCCTGCACGACGCCGCGGTGGAGCGGCGTATGGGCCTGCTCGATCCGGCGGAGCAGCAACAACTGCGGATCTTGCTGGAGAAACTGCGGGCCGGGCTGAGTGAGGATCTTGAGGCCAGCAACTAGTGGCCGCCGGGGCCGCTCGAACAATGCGCTGGCGTAGCCCGGCGCGCCCAACGGGCCTCAGGCTCTGCCAGAGACTACGAGCCGCAGATCCGGTCAAGGGCGGCGTTCCAGGCCTTCATACGCTCGGGATCACCCCCAACATCGGGGTGGTGCAGGCGCGCCATGGCTTTGCGAATGGCGTTGATCTCCTCCTCGCTGAGTTGCCCCGCGAGACTGCTGATGTCAAGGGCCTGCCGGGCAACCGGTGGCTCCGCTGCCATCCCGGCTTCGAGGCGCTGGGCCCGAGCGCGCCAGATATCGCGTTCGTGGGCGAGAGAGGTATTTTCGCGCATCGTCTCCGTCAGGGTGGCGACCATTTTGGCGTGGGCGCGCTGGGCCTCATTGGCAGCCGAGAGCGCTTTCTCAAGCTGCCGCCGCAATCCGCGGTTCAGCGCGTGAGCCTCGGCAAGTTCGCGCCGAAGCTGCTCATACTCACGCTGGGTACAACCTTCCAGAGTCGGCGGAAGTTCTTCCGGCTTTAACACACCCTACCTCCTCGCCAGTTGCTTACTCCACCGTTGCAAAGGCGTTCGATTGCAGGTTTACCCCCGCTTACCGTTTGGAGTGGCACGTAGAGGCTTCGCCACCCCCCATTCCCTGGTTCGCCCGTGGCGAGCACGCGCCCCGGTGAAGCCGGGACGGGCTTGCCGCCGTGGGTGAAACGGAAGGAACGCGGAGAGTTGTCTCCTCCGCGCCTCCCCCGAACGGTATAATCGCGCCCGGTGGGAGCACGTGCTATAGTATAACGACTTCGCCGCAGTTGCGCTAGGGGGTTGTGGATAACGTCATCGTCATTTCGCCGGCTCCACCATGTGGCGAGCGGCTGCCTTGCGGCAGCCGCTGGGGGTAATGAGGGGGAGCGACAGGGGGGATAAAGAGGAAAGTGGCCCGGCGCGTCTGTCGCAGCGTCGCCGAACCGATGTGAGTAGTATAACAGATTTTGACGCACTGCGCTATCCGACTTTGGTCGGATTTACCGGGGTGATGAACAGCCGAGGGCGCCATGACGGCGCGAAGGTGACGAAGGCGGGACGGGCACAGGGGAGCCAGCTCCTCTCCTGCCAGTGACGAGCCGCGCGCTCCGCGTCACGCTGTCAGGCCGGGCTGGCTCACTTTGCAGCACCGCACCCGATCTGCTCTCAAACCCTCCTCGATTGCCTGAGGATGTTACCCGGGCGCTGCCGATGCGGTATATCTCCAGAGATCCGCGTCGCGGGCGGGGGGAATGGGGAAACCCGGTTTCCCCATATGTTCACCTCAGCCCTCCATGCGGCTGCGCCGCACAACGCCAGAATGAAAATATTATTGTTCTTGGGAGGGCGCAGCCTTCCCAAACCCTCCCCTCAGGGAGGGGGTTGGGGAAACCCGGTTGCCCCACGTCCCAACCGCTGGTGGGAGCGGCTGGCACCCCCCACAGGCAGGGGGATGGGGAACCCCGGGTTCCCTATTTTCACCTCAGGAGCGGCTGTGGTACAATGCAGAGCGTGGTAAAATCACGCTCAGATGTTCGCGTCCTTCTGGCCTATGCTGCTTGAGCTGCAGATCAGCGACTTTGCGATCATCGATCGGCTACACCTGCGCTTCGATAGCGGGTTTAACGTTCTCACCGGCGAGACCGGCGCTGGCAAGTCGATCATCATCGATGCCCTGGGGACGCTGCGTGGGGAGAAGGCCGACCCTTCCTTCGTGCGCGCCGGGTGTCCGCGCGCGCGGATCGAAGGGATTTTTGGCCTCGACGATTGCGCGCGGGTGGCGCCTCTGCTCCAGGAATACGGTCTGCTCGACGACAACGATGAGCAGGTGATCCTCACCCGCGAGATCAGCGCCGAGACGGGCCGGAGCGTGGCCCGGGTGAACCGGCAGGCGGTGAGCCTCAGCGTGCTCCGCGAGATTGGCGGCCGCCTTCTCGATATCCACGGGCAGCACGAAGGGCTGTCGTTGTTCAATACGCGCACCCACCTCGAATTGCTCGACCGTTTCGGCGATCTGCTCGAGCTGCGCGAACAGGTGACCACGAAAGTGACCCGCCTGCGCGCGCTGCGTGAGGAACTGGCCAATATGCGACGTGGCGAGGCCCGCCGCCAGCAGCGGATCGAGGAACTGCGCTACCTGCTGGAAGACGTACACGCGGTCCGACCCCGGGCTGAGGAAGAGGGCGAACTGCTGCGCGAACGGGCTGTGTTGCAGAATGCCGCCCGGATTACGGGATTGGCCAACGACGTCTATGCGATGCTCTACGAGGGGCGTGAGAGCGGGCGCTCCGCCGCCCCTTCGGTGGTCGAGGCGATGGCCCGCATCGCCGGCAATCTTGAGGAACTGGCCCGCCTTGACCCTGCGGTGGCGGCTATGGCCAGCACTGCCAGCGACCTGCACTATCAACTGGAAGATCTGGCCGCGGCGGTGCGCAGCTATCGTCTGGGTCTGGATTTTGAACCGGGTCGCCTCGACGCGATCGAGGACCGCCTCACTGTGCTGCGCGATCTGCAACGCAAGTATGGCGGCGACCTGGCTCAGGTGATCGCCCGGGCTGCCAGTGCCGAGGCGGAGATTGAAAAACTGACCCATAGTGAAGAACATATCGCGACGCTGCTCCAGCAAGAGGAAGCGGCTCTGGCTGAGCTGGCCGGGCTTGCCGGTGAACTGTCGCGGCGCCGCCGCCATGTCGGTGATGACCTTGCCCGCCAGATCGAGCAGGCGATGACCGATCTGGCTATGCCCAATGTGCGCTTTGCGGTCCAGGTGGAGCAGGTTGATGATCCTGAAGGTGTGCCCCTGGCCGACCGGCGCCTGGCGTGTGACCGGACCGGGATCGACCGGGTTGAGTTTTTGATTGCCCCCAATCCTGGTGAGCCGCTCAAACCACTGGCGAAGATCGCCTCGGGTGGCGAGAGTGCGCGCCTGCTGCTGGCGCTCAAGTCGATCCTGTCGCGGGTGGACGAGGTCGCGACATTGATTTTTGATGAGATTGACGTCGGGGTGGGTGGTCGCGCCGGGAACGTGGTAGGCCAGCGGCTCTGGACGATCGCCGAGAACCATCAGGTTATCTGCATCACCCATCTGCCGCAGGTGGCCGCATTTGCCGATGCACACTTTCACATCCGCAAGGAATTCATCGACGAACGCACCCGCACCAGCGTTATGCACCTGGACGAGGGCCAGCGGGTTGATGAGATCGCCGCCATGCTTGACGGCGCCCCGAATGAACACAGCCGGGCCAATGCGCGCGAGATTCTTGCCCGCGCGCGGCACTGGAAACACCAGCGCCAGGGCGCGTCCCGGTCGAGGACCAGCCAGCGTGGCAGTATCGCTCCTGTGTAGAAGCCTGTGCCATGGCCCGGTATGGTCGCTGACCGTGACCCTCTGGCGCCCTCCCCGTTATGATGCCTCGCCAGACAATAATCGGCCAATGGTGCGCGTGGGTAACCGAAGCCTGCTGGTTGCTCGCGCTGACCATGGTGCCGATTGTGTTCAACCTCTACTCGGCGCGCCACTTCGAGCCAGATAAAGCGGCGCTGCTCCGTGCGCTGGCGCTGATCGCCGTCGCTGCGCTGCTGGCGCGCTGGCTCGATGCCCTGCTCACCCGGGAACCGCGTCCCGCCAACACAGGGCCGCCAGCAAACGCCCCTCCGCTGTGGCGGCGCATTGCAGCTCTGCCCCTGGTCGTGCCGGTGCTGCTGTATGCCCTGGTCTACCTCCTGGCGACGGCGACCTCGGTTGTGCCCGGTATCAGTTTCTGGGGCTCCTACCAGCGCATGCAGGGCACTCTGACCCACCTGTCCTATATCGCCCTCTTTGTGGCCATGATCGCCACCCTGCGTCGCCCGGAACAGATCGAGCGAGTGATCACGATGAGCCTGGCGGCGGGGGTGGCCGTGGCAGGGTACGGGATCTTGCAACACCTGGGGCTTGATCCACTGCCCTGGCGTGGCGACGTGATCACGCGCGTGGCTTCGACCATGGGCAATTCGATCTTTGTCGCGGCCTACATGATCATGGTTGTGCCCCTGGCGCTCTACCGGCTCGTGGCGGAACGGAGCGCCGCGCACACGGCGCCTGCGCCGGCCCGGGCACGCACCGAGTGGCTCTGGGCGCTCACACGGGTCTTGCTGCTTGGCGCCGGGTTGACGCTGGTGCTGGCCCTGATCAAGTTCGGGGCCGCGGTACGCACGGTTGATTTTCGCTACTGGTGGGCGCTGCCGGGCGCGGTGGTCTGCGCGACGGCGCTGTGGTGGCTGTTGACGACGGGCTACGAACGCGCGGGGAGACGGTTGCGCTGGTGGCCGGGGTTGCTGCTGCTCGGCTACCTGCTGGCCTTTGGCGTGCAGTTCGTGGCCACGGCCAGCGCCGGAGCGCAGATCTTTGTGGGGGGAAATGCGGGGGCGCGCGCGCTTGACTGGTGGCTCTGGCTTGCCCTGGCGGCGCTGATGGCGGCGGGCGCTTACACGCTGGCCTATGCGCTGCCAGGCCTGCCGGAGCAGCCCTCGCGCTTGTGGCGCCTGTTGCTGGCCACCGAGGGCGGGGTTGCCGCGCTGGCACTCCTGGCGGCGATCTTCTTCACCCAGAGCCGCGGTCCCTGGCTGGGGCTGGGGGCCGGGCTGTTTGTCTTCGGTTCGCTGCTGCTGTGGCAGGCCATGCGCCTGGCCCGCGCCTCCGAAAACATCGCCCGGTTGCGCCGCCTGCGCGCGCTGCTGCTCGGCTGGATCGCGGTGGCGACGGTCGGGGCGATCTTTTTGCTGGTGTTCAATCTCTCCCAGGCGCCGTTCTTCCAGCGCCTGCGCGAGGTGCCCTACCTCGGGCGCATGGGCCGACTGCTGGAAGTTAACCGTGACACCGGCCTGGTGCGTCGCTTGATCTGGTTCGGCGACCAGCACGCCGGTGGCGCAACGGCGCTGATCGCCAGCGATGGGCTGCGGATGCTCGTCGGCTGGGGGCCGGAGAGCATGTTTGTGGCCTTCAATCGCTTCTATCCGCCCTCGCTGGCGAATGTTGAGGCGCGCGGGGCTTCGCCGGACCGCTCGCACCAGGCCCTGCTCGACGAACTGGTGACCAGAGGGGTGCTCGGGCTGGTAAGTTACCTGTTCCTGGTCTTCAGCGCAGTGGTGCTGGCCTGGCGCCTGATGCGCGCGAGCGACCAGTGGCGCTGGCAGGTGTACTTTATCGCCTGTCTGAGCGTCATTGTGGCCCATTTTGTCGAAGGGTTGACCGGCATTCCGATCGTTTCGACCCTGATGATGTTCTGGGTGACGCTGGCTCTGGTGGTGACCGGCGGGGCCTTGAGCGGCCAGTACTCCCTGTCGCTGGCGCCGGCGGCCGAGCCGGCGGCGGAGGAGACCGGGACCGCGCAGGGCGCCCGCGATACGCCAGGCGCCAGGCGGCGCCGGGCTGCGCCGGCAGGCAAAGGCGCCGGACGCGCCGCTGCACAACCTACGCGCGCTGCTCCGGTGAATCCGGGAACGTGGCTGGCGCTGGGGTTGATTGCCGTGGTGACCTCTGGCGCAGTCTGGCACTTCAGCGCCGCGCCCATCATTGCCGATATGCACTTCCAACAGGGCCAGGGGCTGAGCGAAGGCAATCTCGATCTGGACCGGGTGGTGCAGGCATTGGACGAGTACCTCCAGACCGTGCGCCGCAATCCGGGCGAAGATTTCTACTATCTGCACCTGGGGCGAACGCTGATGGGCGCCGCTGATGCGCTGCGCGCCGCCGGCGTGCCGCCGGGCGAGGCCCCGGCCAGGGTTGACCTGAACGATCTGCTCGGCCTTGAGGGTCAGGCGGCGATTGTTGAATTTGTGCAGCGGACCAGCCCCGCAGCGATGATGGGCTATGCCGAAGCAACGCTGCTCCGCGCCCACGACCTTAACCCGTTGAACAAGGACCATTTCGCCAATCTCGGGCGCCTCAACAGCTACTGGTACAGTTGGAGTTACGATCCGCGCCGTTTGAGCGCCGCGCTGGAATGGTACGAGCGGGTCACGCCGATTGCCCCCCGCGATGTTACGTTGCTCAACGAACGGGCCGGTGTGACCATCTCGGTGGGTGACTACTACGCTGCCAACGGCAACCGGGAACAGGCGCGCCAGTTCTACGAACAGGCCACCGAGTTGTTGCGCTACTCCGAGCAACTTGACCCGCGCTATGCCGATACGTACCTGCGACAGGGCGATCTGGCCCGCCTCCAGCACAACGACCCCGAGACGGCGGCAGCGGCTTACGTCAAAGCCATCGAGTTGTCAGGGATACTGGTCGCCAGTTCCATCGAGCGCATCGCCGATGGTCTGTCTGATCGCCCGGATCTGCTGATCCAGCTCCGCGATGCCTATGCGCGCCAGGCGGCGCAGCAGGAGGAGCGTCTGAGCGCCGCGGAAGCCGGGCGGTCGCCGGGGGCGGATGTCGAGGAGTTGCGGCGGCGGGTGGCCCTGCTGCACAGCGCCACCGGTCTGCTTGCGGTACGGGCAGGAGACATGCGCGGCTCGGTGGAGCCGTATCGGCGCGCTGCCGAGTTGCAACCGGGCCAGACGAACTACCGTCGCAACTACGCGATTGTGTTGAGCGATACCCTGCGCTACGACGAAGCGCTGGCCGAAGCGCAGCGGGCGCTGGAGGCGCTGCGCGGGCAACCCGGAGCAGAAGAGGAAGTTGCCGTAACCCGGCGCCTGATCCAGATGATTGAGCAGGCGCGGTCGGGAGGATAGGCGGCCTGTGGTGTCTCGACCATGATCCAGATCGCGCTGATTGCGCTGGTCGCGCTCACATTTTCGATGGTCGCCACGCCGTTGATGCGCCGGGTGGCGCTGCGCGCCGGGGTGGTGTCGGTGCCCCGGACGCGGGACATTCACCTTGCGCCGGTGCCGCTGCTGGGCGGGGCGGCGATCTACGCGGCCTTCGTGGCGGCCCTGCTGCTCTTCGGCGACCGGGCCTACATCCGGGAACTGGTGGGCATCCTGCTTGGCGCCACACTGATCTCGCTGTTCGGCTTTGCCGATGACCGCTGGGGTCTGGGGGCGCTGGCCAAGCTGGGGGGCCAGACGCTGGCGGGGGCGGTGCTGGTGCTGGGTGGGACACAGGTGCAGCTCTTCCCGCAGCCCTGGATCAACTGGGCGCTGACTATCGTGTGGGTGGTGGGCATTACCAACGCGCTCAACTTTCTCGACAATATGGATGGACTCTCGGGCGGCGTCGCGACAATCGCGGCGGCCTTTTTTTTGCTGCTCGCGGCGATGAACACGCCCCGCCAGGTGCTGGTTGGCGCCATGGCCGCGGCGCTGATCGGCGCCTGTGTGGGCTTTCTCCGTTACAATCTGAACCCGGCGACGATCTTTATGGGCGACACGGGCAGCCTGTTCATCGGCTTTGTGCTGGCGGCGCTCGCGATCAAGCTGCGCTTTCTGAGCAACACCCCCCTGGTTACATGGATGGTGCCGGTGTGCGTGCTGGCACTGCCGATCTTTGATACGGCGCTGGTGCTGGTGTCGCGGCTGCGGCGTGGCGTGAATCCGTTCACCACGGCGGGGAAGGACCATCTCTCGCACCGGTTACACGCCCTGGGGCTTACCAGGCGCGAGGCCGTGCTGACCTGCTACCTGCTGGCGGGGGCCTGCGGGCTGGTGGGAGTGTATCTCACCCAGGCCCGTCCGCTGGAAGCGTATGTGGTGGCCGGCGCCCTGGCTGTGACAGGAGTGGCCGGCATCATCTGGCTGGAGCGGGTCTGCCCTTCGGGGGCGCCGTCGCAACGGAGGTCAGGGTAGCCTGAATACCGCTCTGGAGGGTAGCGTAGGTGGTGATGCTACTGAGGTCAATGCCCAGGCCGACCATTGCCTGCGCGACATCGGGCCGGATGCCAACGAGGATAGTCTGTGTGCCGAGGAGACTGGCAGCACGGGCAATCTGAATGAGGCCACTGGCCACCCGGGTATCAACCATTGGCACGCCGGTCACATCAAGGATGAGATGACTGGCGTGTTTGTGTTCGAGGGTCTGGAGGGCACGTTCCTGGACCTGCGCGAGGCGTTCGCTGTCCAGGGCGCCGACAAGCGGCATGACGAGCACGCGATCACTGACTGGGAGCACGGGGACGCTCATCTCGCGGATCAGTTCCCGCTGAGCCGCAATCGTCTCGAGTTGCCTGATCACCTGGGCGCGAGACTCTTCGGCCTCGCGGCGGGCTTCCTCTGCGATGGCAAACTGAGTGCGCAACTCGGCAGTACGCTGATCGATAATCGTCGCCATATGATCGAAGGCCTGCCCCAGCCGACCAAGCTCATCGGCGCCGGCAAGTCCGGTGCGGGCCGACAGATCGCCGTCTGCCAGAGATTGGACCGCCTGGCTCAGCCGTGTAATCGGGCGGGTCAGGCCAGAAGGCAGCAACAGACTCCAGAGCAGGGCCAGGAGCACTGCGACGACGCCGATCAGCTCGAAGGCAGTTCTGACCACAACTGCCGACCGTTCAACTTCGAGGCCGGCTTGCTTTGCCCGGACAGCTTTATCGCGAGCCAGTTTGATGGAGAGATCCGACAGGAACTGGATATTGGGCTGGTACACCGCGAAGCGCCGAACCGCCTCGTGGGAGGTCTGAATCTCTCCCTCCGCGACAGCTTCGGTAATACGTTGGAAGCCCTGATGATAGAAGTCGAACGAGGTTCTCCAGAGGCGTGCCTGGCGCTGATCAGCCTCGCTGGTAACAGCGGCGGCAAAAGCGTTAATAGCCTGATCCAGATCATGCACCGCAATGGACCATCGCTGCACAAACTGTTCACGTAGTTCGGGAGTTTCAAGGTGCAGAAAGTAGCTCTGGTCATAGCGACGGGCAATCTGGACCTTGATTGCCACGTCGTTGGCGAGTTGACTGAGGTGCGCGTCAACGTCAATAGCCCTGGAGACTGTGGACTGGATATGCACGATGCCTATGGGAGCAGCGATGGTCAACACGAGCACCAGGAAGGCAAGGAAGCCAAATGCTACCCGGAGGCGCTGGTGAAGGGTCAGGCTACGTTGCAGGCGAGACAGGGCGATTGTTGCCATGATACCTTCTGCGAGGGCTATCAGTTGTCTATCGCCGGGTTATTTCAGGAGGAGCCAGGTGGAACGCTCATCGTTGCAAGCATAGACCCGTAGCATTACCGGGCCGCAACCATTGAGTGTGAGAGTGTAGCAGAGTCAATTAATACCATTTTGGATTTTAGATTTTGGATTGCGGATTGCCACGCTGGGCAGCACAACGCCTGAAATCGCTTCAGGCAATGCGGCATCATCAACGGTAATTGGTATAACGCGCCCGGCAAATATTCAGGCGAAAGAGCAATCCTTCACATGTGCCCGTGGCAATTCCCCGGTTCAGGCAGGCGCGAGATCAGCCGGGGTTTGGGAAGGGCTGAGCTCTCTCCGAATCCTCTGGCGAAGGTGTGGGGAAAGCCTGGTTTCTACGGGCACAATCACAGCAGGGCGCCCCGCGGGGCGCCCTGCTGTGGTTATAATACCAATTACCGTTGATGATGCCGCATTGCCTGAAGCGATTTCAGGCGTTGTGCTGCCCAGCGTGGCAATCCGCAATCCAAAATCTAAAATCCAAAATGGTATAAGGCTACAGGCGTGCAGGCTGCGCTTGCGGCGCCACGACGGTGGATGGAGGAGTACTGCACAGGGAGGGCTGGCCCTCCCTGTGCCCATCGCTGCCGCAGCGTCTATCGAGTAGCGGGCTAGGCGCGCTCGCGCAGCATTTCGGCCCAGGCTTCGTACAACTCGTCCTTCGTCTTGAGGCCGGGCCGGGGCAGGGCGTGATTGACGACATAGGTGGCCCCGGTGTGGCGGTTCTCCCACATCGCCTGGTGGGCCTCGGGGAGATCCTTCCACTCGACGAAGACCGGTTCGGTGATGGAGAGCAGGCCGGCGCTGATCTCATCGAGCAGGCGCAGGATCTCGTAGGCATTCGAGAGGTGGGTGCCCCAGATATTGGCGGTGGGCATATAGATACGGCGCTGACGCATCCAGATCTGGGGGGCGAAGAACGAGTAGCGTCGTCCGCCCAGCTCCTCGAAGTAGACGATCCGCCCGATGAAGGGCTTGACCAGCATTGCGCTGACGTTAAGCGCATCGTGGCCGGCCCGCTCGATGATCATATCCGGATAGCCGCGGGGGTTATCGGCGCTGCTGAGGAACACGCCCACGGCGCTGCCCAGGGGCTTGAAGGTCAGATCGTTGAAGCGACGGACGGCCTCCTTGAGCCCCTCGGGGTCTGTCTTGGAGTCGGGCAGGTCGGGCATCGTGCGGGGCCAGTCGAATTCTTCGCCGAAGCGGCGGTGCAATTCTTCGATGCTGACCACGCCGCGGAGGGCGGCGCCAAAGCCGAGGCTGAGCACGAATTCGCGCTGGGCATCGGTGTAGGTCACCACCACGATCCGCGCGCCCATGGAGCGAGCGGCTTCGATGGCCTCGAGACCGGGCTCGTCCACCAGGGCGCCATCACCCTCCACGCCATAGTAGATCAGCACGGCCTGACCGGCGCGCAGGCCGGCGCGGCGCATCATCTCCTCGGGGCTGGCGTGGCCGGGCTTGCCAAGGAAGGTGAAGTGATAGCCCGAGCTGGCGCCGTAGAAGGTGAGGGTGGGGATGTGGCCATCGCGCGGTTCGCCGAGGAGCTGGAAGGAGCGCGCGAACGCCTGCTCACCGGCGTGAGAGATGGCGTAGTCGGCGAGGTGGTGGTTATTCTGAGCGCGGAACATATCGAGCAACGGCTCACCGGCCTTCTCCCAGGCGGCCCATGTGGCCGGATCGGCGGGGATGCGGGTGAAAATGTTGGCGATCGAGGGGTCTTTGCGATTGATGTAGCCCTTACCGCCGGCTTCGAGCAGGGTGCGGGCGCGGGCCTCGCTGGAGACCATACCGATCACATTCAGGCCGTTGCGCGCCGCCGAGCGTGCCGCGTCGAGGCCGGTGCCGGTAGCGGCGCCCTCGATGAAGATGCTCTTACCGGGCTTGATCGCCAGGGTGGTGAAGAGAGCGCGGTAGGCGGTGCCGAGGTTGAGCATGAAGCTACCGGCGGCCTCCAGCGACATATCGGGGGCCAGGGGCATACACTGGGGCGCCTGGGCCAGCATGAACTGCTGGTGCGAGCCATCGGGCGTGTTGTAGCCCTGGATGACAAAATCGGCAGCCATCGGGTCAAGGCCGACCATCGGCGAGAGCAGGTCGTTCTGGCCGGAGTAGATCGCGACCACATCGCCGACCTTGATCCGGCCTTCCTTACGCAGCTCTTCGCCCACGGCTGCGACGAGGGCCACGCCACCCGAACCGGTAATGTGCCAGTCGCGGTCGTGCTCATCGAAGAGCGAAACCGGGATGCCGGTAATGGCCCAGATGTCGTTGAAGTTGACCTCGCTGGCGAGGATGTAGAGCAGGGCCTGGTTCGGCGCGGGATGTTCGACGGGGATGATGATCTGCCGCTCAGCATCTTTGGGGTCGCCCAGGACGGCTGCGCCGGTCTCGGGGTCGCGGATAACCCCCTGGGCATACTGCCAGGTGGGGATGGGGGTCACGCCGGGGAAGAAGGGCGAGCCAATGGGGAGAAGCTGGCCGGTTTCGAGGTACATGCGCTCCTGCTCCGGGGTTACCAGGGTCCGGCGCGTGGGCAACGGCGCCGAGTGCTTATCCATGAAGTCCTGGATACCCTTCTTGCCGCCCTCGGGATCAACGACGGCCTCGGCGAAGAGGCGCGCTTCGTGGGCGAGGCCCTGTTCGAAGCCGTGCTCGAAGCCGTAGCGAATGGCCTCCAGGGCGCGCTCGACGGCCCTGGTGCGGCCGGCGGTCGCGGCCTGGGCAACGATGCGCTTGATGCGCGGGTTCTGGATAATAGCGTTAAGTTCGTCCTTAACGAAGTGCGGCTGGGGCTCCTCCCAGGCGGCGACGGCGGCCTTGCGGCGCTCGAAGGCCTCTTTCAGGACGCCGCTGCCGGTGGCATACTCGCGGATCAGGGCCGTCGAGACGCTGACGCAGTCCTGGGCATCGGTGACGAGGACATCAACCAGGCCGATTTCGGCGGCCTCCTCGGCGGTAATTGTGCGTCCGCCGAGGATCATCTCCAGGGCGCGCAGGGTGCCGGTGCCGTTGTTCTGCTTGTAGAGAAGCCGCGGCAGGCGCTGGGTGCCGCCATAGCCGGGGAGCAGGCGCAGGTTGATCTCGGGCTGACCGAACTCCGCGTGCATCTCGGTGACGCGGAAGTGGCAGGCGAGGGCGAACTCGAGGCCGCCACCGAGCGCCACGCCATTAATGGCCGCGATGCAGGGCTTATCCATGCGCTCGATCTTGCGGAAGGCCAGGTGGGCGTTGTTGGGCAGAGCGATGGCGTCCTCGACCGTGTGAATATCCTCGAGCAACTGGCGAATATCGGCGCCAGCGACGAAGCTCCTGGTACCCTGGCCGGTGAAAATCACGGCGAAGACATCCTGGCGGCGCCCCAGGTGATCGACGATGGTATTCAACTCATCGAGGGCGCGCTCGTTGAGCGCGTTGACCGGCGGGTTGGTAACGGTCACAATCGCCAGGCGCTTGACTGCCTCGGTGTCCTTCGCTCGCGAGCCGCTCGGAAGGGCGTGGTACTCGATGCGGAAGTAGCGGTAGCGCTCGAAGATCTGCTGCTCGTCGGAGAGTTTCTGCTTGCGCTTCCACTCATCGATCTTCTGGCGGATCTCATCGAGCGACTCGGGGTTGCGCAGGGTGGTGGTATCGCCCAGAGGCTCATCGAGCATCAGGTTGCGCAGGAAGCGGCGCATATACTTACCGCTGCGCGTCTCGGGGAAGGCCGAGACCTCGATGTAATCCTCAGGCACGGCAACCACGCCCTTCTCATTGCGCACCAGGTCATCGAGGCGGCGGCGGTCGGTGCTGGTGAGCCGGCGGCCCGGAGCGGTGAGGATAAAGGCGACGGGGGTAAGGCCCTTCTCCCGGTGGGGCGCGCCGACGACGATGCAGTTGCCGACAGGCGAATCGGGGGTAATCTGCTTATCGCGGAGGATAGCGCCCTCGATCTCCTCAGTGCCCATACGGTGCCCCGAGACGTTAATCACATCGTCGGAGCGGCCGTGGAGGGTGAAGGAGCCATCGGCATACTTCATCGCGAAGTCGCCCTGGACGTAGGCCCACTCGCCATTGGGACCGCGCCGCCAGTACGTCTTCACGAAGCGTTCCGCATCGCCGCGCCATGCCTGCAACGGCTTCTCGCCGCGCACAACCGCCTCCAGGGTCGCCACATCACCCCAGATCGTGCGGGTGAGGTAGGGATAGGCCGCGGTAATGACAATCTCGCCCTTCTCCTCGAAATCGGCCGGGCGGTAGACCGGCTCGCCGCCTTCCGGCGGAACTTCGGCCACCCAGACATCGCCGATGATCCAGGGCAGAGGGTAGGTATGCGCGTCAGGGCGCAGCGGGAAATCATCGTTGCCGTAAAAGTGCGTCCAGACGATCCCACCGTGCTCGGTCGCCCAGTAGGAGTTGATGTACTGGGGCGACATAATCTCCATACCGAACTGCTGGACCGCCGGCGAGACCGGCTCGGCGCAGAAGGTGCAGACGCGCAGCGAACTCATATCGTACTGCTGCACATCGGCCACATTCTGGGGGTTGGTCATCACCGACTTGAGGAACGTCACGCCGGCCTTGAAGACCTGCACCTTGTTGCGTTCGATGACGCTGGCGAAGCGGCCCGCGCTGGGGAAGACCGGCGAGCCTTCGAGCAAAATGCTGGTGCAGCGGCTGGCGAGGCTGGCGGTGATCATGTAGCTCTGGCCAGTGATCCAGCCCGGATCGGCCACCACGAAGACCGTATCGCCCGGCTCGGCGTCGAAGCTCACCTTCATCGTATGGACCAGGCTGGCCACGTAGCCACCGTGGACGTGCACGACCCCCTTGGGCTTGCCGGTGCTCCCGCTGGTATAGATGATAAACATCGGGTACTCGGCATCCACCGGGGTGCAGGGCGACAGGCTGGTAAGAATGGAGTAGAACTGCTCAACGGGCAGGGCGAGCAACTCGGCTTCGGACGTAACGGCCGCGCCGCGGGCGCGGGCGGTCTCCAGGATCTGCTCGAGGGCCTGGGCGGTCAACTCGTGGCTCCAGCGATCGCGCTCGGGGCGCCAGAGGAGTTCCTGGCCGGTGTGCTTCACCACGATCACCGCTTCGACACGGGGCGGGGAGTCCACGAGGGCCTTGGCGACCGTGGTGCGGATCTGGGACTGCACGGCCACATCGAGGCCGCTCAGGTCCTGAAGCGCCTTGCCGACGCCGCGCATCACGTCGGAGCGTTCCACGGTGATATCTTCGGCGATGGTGGCCCGCACGGTGGCGACAATCTTGCTGGCGTGATCCGGCTTGACGTTCAGTCTGGCAAGGGTTCTTTCGACAATCTCGACAGCCGTTTCGACGGGCAGGAACTTATCGAGCGCCTGGTCGGTGTACACCTCCTTGTACGGAACGATCTGGGCATTGCGGTAAGCCCCATCGGAGGTGATCACCACGCGGGCGCCGGCATTGTGAATGCGGTCGCTGAGGGTCTTGTCGGAGAAGCCGCCGAAGACGGGGGTGTAAATAATGCCCAGGCGCTTGGCCGCCTCGGTGTAGTAGATCTGGTCGAGGATATTGGGCATATTGAGGGCAATGCGGTCGCCCTGTTTCAGCCCGAGGCCGGTGAGCACGAGGGCGGCCTTCACCACCTCGAGCAGCAGGCGCTTCCGGGTAACTTTCTCTTCGGTCACCGGACCGCCGCGCCCGCCGTTCAGCGAGTTGTCCCAGCGGTCACCTTCGAAGACGAGGGCGAACTCATCACCGTAGCCGAGGAGCACATGGCGGTCAACTTCATTAAAACAGGCATTGGTCAGACCGCCTTCGAACCAGCGATAGAAGGGCGGATCGTCGTCGTTGAACGCGCGCGCCCAGGGCTGATGCGCAGCCCCATACGGCACCTCGACCGGGGCGCCGGTCGCGGCGTCGAGACCGGTCCAGCGGTTCTCCGGCTCGTTCCAGGTAATCCAGGCCTTCAGGGCCGGATCGTACCAGTGGATCGCGCCGCGGGCGATCGCGCCGAAAAACGCGCCGGGATCGGCCTGGAAAGCGCGGCGTTGAGCCTCCCAATCGGTACGGGATCGGATGGGGTTACTGCGCGGCGCGCGAGGGGGGGCGAGGTGCGCGGCCTCGATCATCGGTAAGCCTCCACTTTCACTACTACCTACCGGGTGTCGTGCATGGTTCGTTCACGACACTTCCAGGTTCGCGTCGGTTGTGACGCGATGAACAAAGGGGACTGTAGGGTAGCGTAACCGGTATGACGCGCTTCGTCAAGGGTGACTTGGGCGGGGGATGCCTACCCGTTCTGGTGGGCAGTAGGCGCAGCTCTGCCTCTCCCTCCGCCCGGGCAGCGGCGTGGTTGGACATGTTCACCACAGGCGTCTGGCGTGCGTCACAGGATGTTCTGCTCATGAGTAACCACCCGATAGGGAACGAACCCGCGGGCCTGGTAGTTGGCGAGGGCGTAGGGGCCATCGAGGGTGCAGGTATGGACCCAGACGCGCCCGGCGCCATCGGCGTAGGCGCGCTGCACGCCGGCGGAGAGCAGGTGGCGGCCATACCCGCGCCCGTAGAAGGGTGGAAAGAGACCGAAGTAGGCCACCTCGGTGCCTGGTTCTTCTGACTCGCGGTTGAGTTCGACATAGCCGGCCGGCGTGCCGCGCAGGTAGAGCACCAGCACCGCGACGCTCGGGCGCGCCAGATAGCTGCCAAGGCGCTCGTCGCTCCAGGCGAGCCGGTCGACCCAGTGGTAGCGCTCGCCAACGCTGCGGTAGAGGAAGCGGTAAAAGGCGGGCAGCGGCTCGCGCGCCTCAATGAGTTGCAACTCTGGATCGGCGCTGAACGCCGGGCGAAAGTGCTCCCGGGTTGGAAGTTCCAGATAGGTCGTGGTTACGGTAACGACTGGCATCGACTCGGGTTACCCGTGTGGGCAGAGCATCACCCCTTATCCTATCACAGGCTGGGGCATGTCTGGTTACAACCCGCGTTTCCACAGAGAAGCTGCGACAGTTTGCCGACAGGATTCCAGAGATGGATGGCGATTTTCCTTACAATGTTGCGCGTTCCTTCGCTCAGGGATAGCACATGTTGCGAGATCTCTGTATACTACGCTCCAACGGCACACGACGAAAGCTGGAGGGTCGCGATGCAACACGTTTCCTGGACCTGGCTGGAGGCCGTATGGCGCGCGCGGGTCGAGCCGCTGGTGCTGACCGCGCTGGCGCTGGTGGGCTTGAGTCTGGCGCCGCTGCTGGTGCTGGAGGTACTGACACCCGGGCAGGCGGCCCGCGTCGCCGTTGTGATGGGCTGGACCGCGGGCGCGCTGCTGGTGTTGCGTCTCGCGCCGCTGTTGCAGCGCGAGGGCTGGCGACTGGTGGCGCTGGGGCTGATTCTCGCGGGGGCGCTGGCCGGCGCGTGGTTGGCGTTCATCCCGGTGGCGCGGGCGCAGGGGGGGCTGGCCTTCAAATCCGCGCCGCGCATCTCCCAGGGGGCCTTCAGTCAGATCCTTGCCGCTGCCGGCTCGCCCGCAGCGCCGCACGCTGATGAACTCTACAGCATCATCGTGGCCTATGGCATCGATCCAGCAGTGGCGCTGGCCTTCTTCCAGCACGAGTCGCAGTACTGCACCACCGGGGCCTGCGCGCGTGGCGATCTGCGGAACTGGGGTATGCAACGTCGGGCGATCCGCGCCGAGCGCTCCCCGGGTGTGGTGCAGGGCTTTGCGCGCTACCACACCTGGCAGGACGGAGTGCGCGACTGGTGCGAACTGATCCTCGGCTACGTGAACCGGGGGATGGATACGGTCGAGAAGGCCGTGCCGGTCTATGCGCCCCAATCGGATGGCAATGTGCCATCGGCCTACATCGGAGCGATCCGACGACAGGTGGCAGCCTGGTCGGGCCGGGTCGCTGGTGAGCCGTCGTTGCGGGCGTATGATGGGTCGCTTGAGCAGGCCCTGGTCACCGAGACCTTTCTAGCCTCGGACGTGCAGTTCCATCCGACCTGGGCCTTCCACAATTACATGCTGAGCGAAGCCTACGCCGGGCGGCCCCTCGGCGCCCCGCTGGACGAGAGCCGGGTGATCAGTGTCGGCGGTCAGCGCTTTGCGGTGCAGGTCTTTGCCCTCGATACGCTCTACACGCCAATCGCCGCAGTTGCCAGCGAGACCAACTGGACCGATGTGCGCCGCCTCAGCGCCCTGCTCCAGCAGGGGCCGGCGCCCACCCCCGCGCCGACGAATACGCCGCCGCGACGGTAAGTATCCCGGGTTCTCCACCCCTGAAAGGCGCCCTTCAGGGGCGGACAGAACAAATGGGCGCCGACGGGTGTTATGGCACTGGGACGCGCTGGTTGGTCCTCGCCCCCGGCCTCTCTCCAACGAAGCTGGAGAGGGGAGCCTGGAGCCGTGCGCGGGGGTGTTCCAATGACGCGGCTGCGCGTCTCTATCTGGCGAGCCGGCGCGCAGGGCGGAACCGGCTCAACAGAGGCCGTACTGCTCCAGCAGGGCAGTATCGGCAAGCAGGGCCGCACTCGGCCCATCATATGCCACCAGACCCTCGCTGAGCACGACCACTCGCGGGAAGGCCTCGGCGACCATGGGCAGGTCGTGGGTGGCGACGAGCATCGCCTGGGGCAGGGCGCGCAGCAGGGCGATCAGGCTGCGGCGGGCGCGGGGATCGAGCCCTGCGGAAGGCTCGTCGAGGGCAAGTAACACCGGGTCCATCGCCAGGACGGTCGCAATGGCAACCCGTTTGCGCTGCCCCAGGCTGAGGTGGTGAGGCATGCGCCGTTCGAACCCGCTCATCCCCACTTGCTCCAGCGCCCGGCTCACTCTGGACCTGATCTCGGCTTCGGCCAGCCCCATGTGGAGCGGCCCGAAGGCAACGTCTTCGAACACGGTGGGCGAGAAGAGCTGGTCGTTGGGGTCCTGAAACACCATCCCCACCCGTGCCCGGATGCGGCGGACGGTGGCGTTACTGACCGGGGCGCCTTCAACCAGCACGGCGCCGGAGGTGGAGCGCAGCACCCCGTTCAGGTGCAGGAGCAGGGTGCTCTTGCCCGCGCCGTTGAGCCCTACGACGGCCACCTTCTCGCCTTCGGCGAGGCGCAGCGAGACGCCGCGCAGGGCCGTGGTGCCGTCGGGATAGACATAGCGCAGGTCGCGTAGCTCCAGGAGCGGGGGAGGGAGCGTGCCGATTGGTGATGAGTGAGATTGGGCTTCGATGGTCCTGCTCACGGGGGTAGCTTTCAACGCCAGTAGGCCAGCCAGACGATGGCGGCAAGCAGGGCGGCGCCGGCAATCAGCAACCCCTGCTCACTCGTGGTGAGGGAGCGCGGGGGGAAGCTGCGGAACTCGCCGGTGTAGCCACGGGAGAGCATAGCCGCGTGGATACGCTCGCTGCGCTCATAGGCACGCACAAAGAGCGTTCCGACCATGCCTCCCAGCACCCCGGCGCGCCAGGCGATGGGACCGCCGGCGCGGTGCCCTGGCAGCGCGGCGGCGCGGCTGTCCCGGGCGCGCAGCAAGCGCTCGGCCTCGTCAACCAGCACAAACAGGTAGCGGTAGGCAAAGCCGAGCATTGCAACCAGCACCGCGGGGAGGCCGAGGGAACGCAGGGCGCCAAGGACCTCGGTGAAGCGGCTCGTTGCCATGAGCAGCAGGGCGGCCTGTACCGACAGCCAGGTTTTGAGGATAACCGACGCAAAGGCGACCAGGCCCGCGTCGGTGACCGTGAGGGTGAGAGGGCCGAGGGGCAACCTGAGCAATGGCGCGCCCGGGCGGGTAACAACGAGGGTCAGCGCAGCGAGGGCAAAGGGCGCGGCGATGAAGGCGCGTCGCAGGATCAGGCCAGGGCCGACTGCCGAGCGCAGGACGGCCCACCAGAGCAGCGCCGCGATGGCGATCATAGCCGGCCAGCGCCCCGCAGGGATAAGGGCCAGGGCCAGCACCAGCGCCAGGGTGAGCAGCAGCTTCACGCGCGCATCGAGGGTATGAACGGGACTGTCGCGATCAACATACGGATCGAGCGATGATGTGAGCGCCATAGCAGTACCGTGCTCGCCGGATGGGGGAGCGGCAGGGCCGCGTCGCCCATCCGACAACCAGCGTCACGGAGGCGTCTGAGGAACCGCTAGCCGGGCGTTTTCGGGCCGGGTTCCCGGCGACCACGGATCAGGAGCATGATACCGTAGGCCAGGGCAAAGACAATCAGCAACCCGATCACGCCGGAGAGAATGGTTGAGAGCGGCCCATCGAGGCCGGGAATGGTGTAATCCGGCAGCAGGTTATAGAGCGGGTCGCGGGCGCGCTCGATGAACCCGTGGTCCTCGGCGACCCGTTCGAGACCGTCGGGGTGGGACGAGGCAAGCGGTGAGATCAGGGTCAGCCCGACGGCAATCGCCAATCCGATCAGGGTGACGGTGAGCATAGCGCCGCGGCTCATAGCCCGGCCCAGGGCGCTGGCGTCGACGCTGTCGGCGAGGGCGGGCACAAGATCGGGACGGGTGGTGGCAACGAAGGCCAGGGCGGCGACGGTAATCAGACCCTCGCCGATACCGATGAAGGCGTGGACGAAGAGCATTGCGGGGAAGACCACCGCGGGGGCGAGGCCCGAGAGGGCCAGTTGCAACGAGGTGAGGAAGGCGGCGACCATCACCGAGAGCCAGGCAGCCACAAAGCCAGCGGCGATCAGGCCCCAGGGTTTGCCGCCGGCGGCGCGGATCAGGGGCATGCCTACGCCGTGGCCCACCAGTGCCGTCGCAACGCCCATGTTAAAGATATTCGCGCCGAGGGCCAGCAGGCCGCCATCCTGGAAGAGCAAGGCTTGCAAGGCGATCACACAGGCCATCACCAGCATCCCGGCCCAGGGGCCGAGGAGCAGCGCCGCGAGCGCGCCGCCGAGAAGGTGGCCGGAGGTGCCGCCGAGCACGGGAAAGTTGAGCATCTGAGCGGCAAAGATAAAGGCAGCCATTACCCCCATCAAGGGTAGCCAGCGTTCGTCGAATCCCTGCACGCGCTGCACGGCGACGGCCAGCGCGGCAACGGTCAGCACCCACCACAGCAGGGCCACCGGCGCGGAGAGAAAGCCGTCTGGAATGTGCATACCCAGCGCCATGGCCTGGCCAAGGGCTTGAACCAGCATACGCTCCTCCTCAGGGTTTCACGCAAAGGGCTGTAGCTGGATTATACCCGATGCAGATGCAGGGCACAGTCGGCGATGAATGGGGAAACCTGGTTTCCCCATGCCCCTGCCTGAGGCGGTCCAATTGAGGACTCGCGGCAGCCATGACTTCCGGATGCGCTCCGCTGAAAGGGAAGGCCCGGGGGTGTGCGAGGACACAGCCGTTCTCGCGTTCAGGTTCCCCCGGCGCGTTCGCTGCGCTGCCGGCGCATATACTCTACCACGAGGGGATCGATCAGCTTGCGATCGAGGCCGGTGAGGCGCATTTCCAGATTTTCGATCCCGCCGTAGGTTTCCAGGGCGGTGCGAGTGAGCGTTTCAAAGTTACCATCGGCCGGGCCGCTGTAGTAGCCCATCGTATTCAGGAAGAGCTGGATCTCGCGGGTCAGCTCAGGGGTGAGAGGCACAAGGGTTGCCGGGTCAGGCGCGGTAAGATAAAACCGGTGAAGCCGGAGCAGGCGTTCCAGTTCCGCGAGGGGATCGGGATGATCATCCACCCGCAGATCGACATAACGGTCGAAGTTGCCCCCATAGGCGCCACCGGCACGCGCCACGTAGAGGGCCGCCGACTGGCGACCGCGCCGGTCGCCGCCGGCCGCTTCACCGGCGGTCAGAGCCAGTAGCAAGCGTTCGGCGAGTTCGCCTCGGGTGGTTTCGAACCGCTCGGCCATCGCCTCGACGACGCGCGGCCCGGCAAGAATGTTGCCCAGCACGACGTATCCCGCGCCCAGGCGGTGGCCAGCCCAGGGCATACAGGCTGAGCCCGTGTAGGCCGCCACTCCACCACGCGCATCAACCAGACCCACCTGGCGCTGGTCGCGGCCCGAATCCTCGTGCAGCAAGCGCGCGAGGGTTTCGGGAGCACTCAAGCCCTGAGCCATAAGCGCCAGACCGTCGGGGCCATAGCGCACATTGGCCAGCGCCTGGGTCGCCAGGGCGCCTGCGCCAGCGCGCGCCCAGGGCACCACCGATCCAACGGCCAGAAATTTCGACTGCACGGCGACGCCCAGGTCGCCATTGGCGGGATCACGGGCCACGACCGAGAACGTTGCAAGTATCGGCATGGCTATCCCCTTTATACCAATTACCGTTGATGATGCCGCATTGCCTGAAGCGATTTCAGGCGTTGTGCTGCCCAGCATGGCAATCCACAATCCAAAATCTAAAATCCAAAATGGTATTAGTAGTGCATCCGGCAAGTTGTTGAACACGGGAACCCTGCGTTTCCCCACCTGGCGGCAAGCGACCGCAACATCGGTTGGAGAGGGAGGAAACCAGGTTTCCCCATCCCCATGCCCACGGGAGGAAACCGGGTTTCTTCACGCCTCTCCCCGGTGAGAGCGACGGGGAGGACTCCGGTTTCCCCATCACCAGATCAGGTAGTAGTATACTGGATGGATATTGCGGCAAGTGAGACCCGGTGATGGCGATCCGCCCGGTTCATCGAGGCAAAACGCTCTCGCGCACTCTTTCCGGGAGGGTGCAACCGTTGCATTCGAGATGAAGTATGACTTCACGCTACCCTGTTCCAGCGGGGAAGGCGCGCGCCGAACTGCTGGTCGTCAATTCGCGGTTTGTTGCGACAGCGGGGCCTGCGTCCAGTGTTGAGGCGGCAAAGGCGTTCGTTGCCACGGTTCGGCAGGAACTGCCGGGCGCCAGTCACCACTGCTATGCCTTCCTGGTAGGCTATGGAGCGAGTGTCACTGCTGGGATGAGCGATGATGGCGAGCCGGCTGGCACGGCCGGGCGCCCGATGCTGGCCGTACTGCGGGGGGCCGGGTTGGGCGATGTGATTGTAGTAGTGACGCGCTACTTCGGCGGCACGCTGCTCGGTACCGGCGGCCTGGTACGCGCCTACGGCGACGCAGTGAAGGCTGTGCTGGCGGTCCTGCCACGCGGCGAGCACATCACTGTGTGGCGCCTGACGGCACAGATCGGCTATGACGCCTACAGCGCGGCCCGGCGCGCCCTGGAGCAGGCAGGAGCGCGAATTACCGGTGAGGAGTTTGGCGTTGATGTGCGGCTGCACATCGAGGCGCCCGCCGAGGCATACCCCATGATCGTGGCCGCGCTGGAAACCGCTACAGCGGGGCGCGCGCGGATCGAAGAGCTATGAGGGAGATTGATACGACTATGCCGCGCGACGGGGGCGTCGTTCGGCCAGAGCGGGGGCGGCGTGCTATAATCCCAGGCGTATGAGCGCGTTGCACCCGTTCACGGTCCATTTTCCTATCGCACTGCTCCTGGTGAGCGGGTTGTTCACCGTGATCGCCCTGCGTCGGGGTGAGCCTGCCTGGGAGACCAGCGCCTATCACTGTTTGCTGGTCGGCTGGTTGGCCGGGGTGGTCGCGGTGCTCAGCGGCGCCTTCGATGCCGCGCGGCAGTTGATCGGCCCCGAAGCGCCCCGCGCGCTGGTTGGCTGGGTCAATGCCCACGCGCTCGTCAATCTTGCGGCGCTGATTGTGTATGGGCAGGCCCTGCTGCAACGGCGGCGACGGCCCGATCTGCTCGCCGATGCCACGGCTCGTCGCGGCTATCTGTGGCTCCATGCCATCGGGGCGCTGCTGCTGGTGGTGGGCGGTTGGTTGGGAGGGCAACTGGTGTATCGGTTTGGCCTCGGGGTGAACCTGTAAGCCTGAGGTGAACAGAGATCGTGCGCGGGAGAGTTCGGGCGTAGAGGCGCGGCGCCGCTACTCCTTACTACGCCCTCCCCGGAAACAGCCTGCCGGCGGGGAGGCTTTGGAAGGGCGCAGCCCTTCCAAAAACAAGCATGTTCATTCTGGCGTTGTGCGGCGCAGCCGTGTGGACGAGAACACCACCCCTGATCCGCCAGCGTTCAGGCTTTTCTGGAGACCGGTCGATGTTTGTCACTGTTGTATATACCTTGCTCTACCTCTTTACCAACTTCTGCCGCTTGATCGTCTGGTTTCGCTGGCAGGTCGAGGGTCTGGAGCATCTGCCGCCGCGCCGGGCGGGGGGGATGGTCATCGTAATGAACCACATTCACTGGATGGACATCCCCGTGGTGGGCACGGTGCTGCCCTTACGCTACCGGCTCTCCTGGCTCGCCAAGGCCGAGTTGTTCCGTAACCCGCTCGTGGGCTGGTTCCTGCGTTTGATGCACGTGATCCCTATCCAGCGTGGGAAGAGCGATGCCGCAGCGCTCGATGCGGCCGCGCGGGCGTTGCGTAACGGCGCGGTGCTGCTGGTCTTTCCCGAGGGCCATCGCAGCCGAACGGGCGTGTTGCAACCGGGGCGCGGCGGCGCGGTGCGCCTGGCGATGCAGGCCGGCGTGCCCATCGTTCCCTGCGCCGTTCAGGGGACGGAGAAGGGTTTGTGGGGCGCCCTCCGGCGCAAGCCGGTCCTGGTGCAGATCGGCGAGCCGTATCGTGTCGAGCCCTTTCCTGATGCGCAGATCCCCGCCGACCAGATGGAGCGCCTTACCGCTGATATGATGTACCGGATCGCATCCATGCTCCCGGCGGCGTGGCGCGGCCCCTACGGTGACAGGAACACCCTGCCCTCGGGTGAGCGCTCGGCTACCCAACCGGCGCCCTCGGCAGCTTCAACGCGCCACCAGACATAACCGTCGGCTTCGATCGGGCCCTCCAGCACAGTCACTTCTCTGCCTTCGGGGATGCGCGCGGCCACCGGGCTGTCCAGGCCGGGGGCAGTGCGGGCGCGCAGGAGTGCGCCATCCAGGTTGACCACCCGCACTCGCGCGCCTACCACCAGCCCGAAGGGTGCAGGCGCCGCCTCGACCGTGGGCAACGGCGGCGCTGTGGGCACGCTGGTTGGCGCGAGGGTGGGAACAACCGGTGGAATGGTGGGGACGGGGGCAACCGCCGGAACAGCAGTTGGACGCCCTGACCACCAGTACAGGGCGACTGCCGCGCCGAGCACGAGCAGCGCGATAGCCACTGCGACCGGCGCCGATGAGCGACGTTGCTGGCGGCGGATCTGGCGACGGGTATCGTCGTAGCCTTTGCGGTAGTAGTAGTAATGCTGGTAGTAGAACGGGTTTAACTCGTCGTTAACGGCGTCACGAACGCCGCGATCGTACATCTCGCTGTTGCTCGTTGGCATCGTCCAGAGAGTGCCGGCACGATGCGATCATCGTGCCGGCGTGGGGGCATCGAGCGAACGGCGTTACTTCTTCAGCACCAGATCCTCGCGACCCATCTCGCGCAGGAGTTTCGGATACATCGTGTAGGCAGGCTCGACGGCGGGGAGAAGCTTCAGGATCTTGGGGATCGGCCCCTTGGCGATGATCTGGCGGCGTGTCAGAGCGGCCATCAGGTTGACCTGGCCATGCCAGAAGCGATGGGCAACGTCGGCCTTCATGCTCATCTCAACATCGGGCTTCAGGTCAGAATCGCCCCAGATGACATCGATGTAGGCTCCCGGCTGGGTGGGTGGATGGGCGGCGTCAATGGTCACCACCCCTTTGGGTTCATCGTAGATCCAGCGAATGATGATCTTGGCCTCGGAAATCTTGGGGGCAACGCGAGCATCAGCTTTCAACTGGTCAAAGAGCGCGCCAAGGATCTGCTGCAATTCGGCTTCGTCCTTGAAGTAGGCCATTGGCTTGTTCCCCTGAAGCTATGGCGCACCCACCCTCTCGGACCACGCAACTGGCCCGACCGTGTTGCTGTGTGCGCTTTTCCGTAGGTCGTAGTGCCGATTATACGAGAATTGTGATAGCTCTGCAAGACCGGCTAACGCATCGCGTCAGTCATTCTGCGCCGAAGCGCCCGGTTGCGCCCTGCAGGCCGTTGAGCCAATCGGCGCCGGGCATGGGGCGCTTACCGGCAGGTTGCAGTTCGAGCAGTTCCAGGGCGCCCTGACCGGTGGCGACCAGCGGCCCGCCCTGTGAACCACGTCCGAGCAGGGTCCCCGGCGCGGCTTCCAGCGCCGGCTCAGGGCGTACGGCTGCGCTCAGGATGCGCAGGGGCTGGCCACGCCAATGGGTGTACGCGCCCGGCCAGGGGTCGTAGGCGCGGGTCATACGCTCGATCTGCACCGCAGGCAACGACCAGTCAATCTGACCGTCCTCTTTCTTTAGCAGGCGGGTGACGGTGGCGCGGCTGTGATCCTGGGGTTGAGGGGTGAGCGTGCCGGCGGCATAGGCCGCCAGGCTCTCGACCAGCAGGCGCGCCCCGAGGCGGAACAGCGCGTCGGTGAGAGGGCCGGCGCGGGCATCAGGCGGCAGGGGTACGACGGACCGGGCCAGTACCGGGCCGCTGTCCATGCCCTGGTCGAGCAGCATAATGCTCACTCCGGTCTCGTGGTCGCCAGCCAGAATAGCTCCGGCAACCGGGGTAGGGCCGCGGTGCCGGGGCAAGAGTGAGGGATGCACATTCAGGTAGCCAAGGGGGGGAATGGCCAGCACCTGCTTGCGCAGGATCTCCCCGTAGGCGGCCACGATGCCCACCTCCGGGCGCAGGTCGGCCAGTTGCGCCACCACAGCCGGGTCGCGAAGGGTGGTCGGCTGGAGTACGGGTAACCCCAGGCGTTGGGCCGCCAGCTTCACCGGCGGCGGCGTCAGGCGCCGATCGCGCCCGGCCGGCCGGTCCGGCTGAGTGATCACCGCCGCGACGGTGTGACCAGCGGCGACCAGGGCCTCCAGGGGATGCACGGCGAAGGCCGGGCTGCCGAGAAAAATCAAACGCATAGTGGCTTTCTCCTGCGCGCATCCAGCGCGACGGGTCGCGGGACCGTAGTTGCGGAGCGCTTCACGACTTATAGTATAATCGGTTTGTTCAGGAAAGAATGGCGTTCACCAACCCGGCGATCTGAGGTGAAAATAGCCCCCGCACGGGAGGGTTTGGGAGGGCGCAGCCCTCCCAGAAAACAACCCGCCCGCGGGAGGGTTTGGGAGGGCGCAGCCCTCCCAAGAACAAGAATATTTTCATTCCGGCGTTGTGCGCTATGCGCATGACCGTCTAACGTGAACATATGGGGAAACCGGGTTTCCCCATCTCCCTGCCCGTGGGGGCGGCAAGCCCTCCCAGGAACAATACGATTTTCATTCCGGCGTTGTGCGGCGCAGCCGCATGGACGACTGAGGTGAACATAGCCCGCCCGCGTGGGCTATACCGGAGTACATTCGTAAAGTCCATTTGATTGATGCCGGCCTGCGGATAGAGGCACGCGGTATGCAAGCTTTACTCTTCGACGGCGCGCTTCGCTTCGTGACTGACTATCCTGAGCCTGCCCTGGTTCCTGGCGAGGCCCTGATTCGTCCGCATCTGGCCGGTATCTGCAACACCGATATCGAAATTACCCGCGGCTACATGGGCTTTCGTGGGGTGCTCGGTCACGAGTTTGTGGGCACTGTGGTAGCCTGTGATGACCCCGCGTGGATCGGGCGGCGCGTGGTGGGCGAGATCAATGCGGCCTGTTTGCGCTGCCCCACCTGCCGGCGCGGTGACTACACGCATTGTCCGCAGCGCACAACCCTGGGGATTGACCGGCGCGACGGGGCTATGGCCGATCTGGTGTCGCTGCCGATCCATTGCCTCCACGCTGTTCCCGAAACAATTGACGATGAAGCGGCGGTCTGGGTTGAACCCCTGGCTGCCGCGCTCGAGATCCTGGAGCAGTGCCATCTTCGACCCGGCGACCACGTGGCCGTAGTCGGTGATGGCAAGCTCGGGGCCATGATTGTGCAGGTTCTGAGGTTGCCGGGCTGCGCGGTGACGCTGGTGGGGCGGCATCCGGAGCGCTGGGAGCTGTACCGCCGCCAGGGGGTGCGTTGCGTCAGTGCTGCCGAGGCGCCCGGTGAGCGCTTCGATGTGGTGGTTGACTGCACCGGGCAGCCTGCCGGCCTGGCCACGGCGCGCGCGCTGGCGCGACCGCGGGGCCGCCTGGTGCTCAAGAGCACCTTTCACGCTCCCTCCGAACTGAACCTGACGATGCTTGTGGTGGATGAAATCACCCTGATCGGCTCGCGCTGCGGCCCGTTCGCGCCGGCCCTGCGCCTGCTCGAACGCGGCCTGATCGAAACCGCGCCGCTTATCAGCGCGCGCTACGACCTGCGCGATGGCGTCGCCGCCTTCGCTGCGGCTCAGGGAGCGATGAAAGTGCTCTTGCGGATCAGCCCCGACGGCGCCGCTGGATGAACCAGCGCACTCGCCCGCACCCCCTGCCCGGGGGCAGGTTGGGGCGGGCGCAGCCGCGTGGACGGCTGATGTGAACATAGCCCGCGCGCGGGAGGGTTTGGGAGGACGCAGCCCTCCCAGGAAACAACCCGTCAGCGGGGAGGGTTTGGGAGGGCGCAGCCCTCCCAGGAACAATACGATTTTCATTCTGGCTTTGTGCGGCGCATCCGCCTAAAATGCTGTCACAGCTCCGGTATAATCAGATGGCCGGAAAGCCTCAGATCATTCTCATCGGCGACGATGACCGGCAATTCTGCCGCTTGATGACCCTCTTGCTGGCCGAGGCTGGCTTTGCTGCTCTCATCGCCCACGATGGGTACACGCTGGTGCGCCTCGCGCGGGAGCGCTTGCCGGATCTGATCCTGATTGATCTGATGATGCCATACCTGGACGGTTACGAAGCGTTGCGCCAGTTGCGCAACGATACGCGGACCGCGCACCTGCCGATGATCATTGTGAGCGTTCGTGGCGCGCCGCATGATCTGGTGAAGGGCTTCGAGAACGGCGCGGATGATTTCGTCACCAAGCCGGTGATCGGAACAGAACTGGTAGCGCGGATCCGCAGTCACCTGCGCCGGGCTGAGCGCCGGCCGGCGCATAGCCCGCTGACCGGACTGCCGGGCAATACGCTGCTCGTCGGGGAGATTCGGCGGCGCCTTCGTCAGAGGGCCGCTTTCGCCTTGCTCCACGCCGATCTGGGTAACTTCAAGGCCTTCAACGACTTCTATGGCTTCGCCCGGGGCGATGCCGCCATCCGCGAACTCGCCGAGCTGCTCCGCGAGGTGATCCGCCGCGAGGCGCAGGCCGCGTTTCTCGGCCACATCGGCGGCGATGACTTTGCCCTGCTGTGCGCGCCTGAGCAAACGCGGGCATTGTGCCGCGAGATTATCGCGGGTTTTGAGGAACTGGCGCCGAAGTTCTACGAGGATGAGGAACTGGCCCGCGGCTATCTGGAGGCCCGTGACCGCGACGGCCACTGGCGGCGCTTCCCGTTGATGGGTCTGGCGATTGGCGGGATCGTTCATCGCGCCGGGCAGCCTCGCGATGCTGAGGATCTCAGCCGCGTGGCCGCTTCGATGAAACAGGTCGCTAAACGCTACCGTCGCAGCGCCTACGCCATTGATCCCGCCGATGGTTCGCCCTACTGGGTAGGGCCGTAGAGCGCCGGTAGCGGATGCTCGCGACCCGCCGCACTTTTGAGAATGGCATTCCAGCCATCCATACGGCTGCGCCGCACACTCCAGGAGTGATAAAGAGGCTCTCCCGGGAGGGCGCGGAGGCGCGACGCCGCCGCGCCGCTACGCCCACACCCTCCCCGCAGGGAGGGGCACGGTTCGACAGGCTCACCGCCTGTGGTGAGCTTGTCGAACCACAGGTGGGGAAACCCGGTTTCCCCGTATGTTCACATCAGACTGTAAATCAGGCGTGTGCCTGCTCGAAGCATCCGGGACCCTGTTACCACAGATAGATCGGGCGACACCTCCTTGATCTCCACGAAAAACCCCTTACAATAAGGGCAAGAGCGCCTGGACCCGTGCGGGCTTCCGCGTACGTCCCGCCGGGATGGAGCCGCTTTGATGAGCCTGCTGCTCCTTGCCGCTATCATCGTGCTGGGGTTGTGTGTTGCCGGCGTTCTGGTACTGGTGTATCGCTGGCGCGCCTCGGTGGACAAGCATCGCCGCGCCGCGGTGGATACCACCGTCGTAGAGCTTGAGGCACGCGAGGAGAACGGCACCACGGTCGCTGCCCTGCCCGAGCCGAAGAAGCGCCGCGCCTGGCGCGAGAGGCTGGCCCGGCAGCCGCGCTGGCGCTGGGGCGTGTATGCTGCGCTCGCGCTGGTCACCGGCCTGGCCCTCTATTTGCTGCTCAGCCCGCTGTTCGTTCCCCCTGCGGCGCGCTATATTGTGGTGGTGGCGCCCTTCGACGATGGTGGCGATGGGCAGTCGGGGCGCAATGTTGCCTTCACCCTGGCCCGCGAGATCGATCAGGCTGCCCAGGGGGCCATCGCCACGCGGGTGGCCGAGCGCCGCCCCGACACGGTCCAGGAGGCGCTGGAGCTGGCCACCGCCCTCAGCGCCGATGTGCTCATCTGGGGGCGGGTCGAGCCGGGCGCCATTCTCGACAGCCCCTCGTTGCAGCCCCGCCTGATCTACCAGCCTACCGGGCCGTATGCGCCCAATGGCTGGGACGGTTACCTGGGGCGCTTTGTTATGCCGCGGAGCTACACGCTGGCCCGCGCGCCGGTCAATGGGCGAGCGACGGTGGTGCCGCTGGTCCTCGCGTTGCACGCCTATGCCCGGGGTGAGGCCGATCGGGCCTTCACTGCGCTCGGACGCCTGTTGGAGGACTACCCGGAGTTGTACGCGCCGCTGCCGCGGGCCCTGCGCGGCAATGTGTTGTGGGCGCGCACGGCCTACACCGCCGCGGCTGAAGAATACCGCCTCGCCCTGAGCGAACCTTCGGATGAGCAGGCCCTGCTGGCCAACAACCTCGGCGCAGTGCTGCTCGATGGCGGCGATCCGGCCGCTCTCAGCGCCTTTGCCGAGGCGGTCCGGCTGCTCGAGGGGCACGACCTGGGCGAGTTGCGCGTCAACCTGGCGCTGCAGGCCCTGCGCGAGAACCGTCCGGCCGATGCGGTGATCGAGCTGGAGCAGGCGCGCAACCTGTTGCCCGCCCACGCCCCGTTACTGCTGACCCTGGCGACGGCCTACCGCGAGACCGGGCAGCTTGAGGCTGCCGCCGCGAGCCTCGAGGCTGCCCGCCGCGCGCGTGGCCCCGATAGCCTGCTGGTGGCCCCGGTGTATCGCCCGATGTACCGACAGCGCATTGATGCTGCCCTGAGCGAGCAGGGCGCCCTGCTCGAGGTGGCCCGGCGCGTGGGCGCGCAGGGACCGCTGCTGTGGGAACTGGAGGTGGCTCCGGCGCTGCCCGTTACTGATCTGGACGATGCGCGAGCCGGGCTCGACCGGGCGGCCGACACGAGCGCCCGTGAGGTGACGCAGTGGCGCCAGCGCGCTATTGCCGATGGGGCCCGCTCCGGCGAGGCCGGGTTTGCTGGCAGTGGCCAGGCCGAGCGCGCCAGGCTGAACGCCGATCGGCAGCGCTTCTACCAGGCGGTTGTGGAAACGGAACAGGCCCGCACGCGCCCGCGCCCGCGCTCGGGCCTGGAGGCGCTCTTCGCCGCCGCAAGTCCGCGCCCGGCGCACCTGGTTACCCTCGAAGCCCTGCAGCAGCGCCGTCCGGGCGACCCGCGGATCAGCGCGGCGCTCGGGCGCGCCCAGCGCCTGCTGGGCAATCTCGATGCCGCCGAACAGGCCTATGCCGAGACGGTGCAACTCGCGCCCCAGGCGCCCGAGGGCTATTTCGGCCAGGGGGCGGTCGCACGCGCCCGCGGCGACCTGCTCCGGGCCATCGAGCGCCATACCCTCGCGCTGGAGCGCAACAACGCCTTTTTCCCCGCGCGGATGGAGCTGGCCGCAATTGCCGAGGCCCAGGGCGACCTGGCGGGCGCCGTGGCGCAGCGCCGCGTGCTCCTCGAACAGCGTTCATCGCCGCAGAGCGCCGTGGACCTGGCGCGCACCCTGCGGCAGATGGGGCCAGAGTTCTACGGCGAAGCGGAGGAGGTCCTGACCAGGTTCAGCAAGTCCAGCGCCGTCGCAGCGGTAGAACTCGGCCAGTTGTACGAAGCTGGCGGTCGCCCCGATGCTGCCCGCGATGCCTATACCGATGCCCTGCGCCTGGACCCGCGGTCGGCGTCGGCGGCGCTCGCGCTGGGGAAGCTGGCCCTGGCAGAGAACGACCATCGAACCGCCGAACGCCTGTTTCAGCAGGCTGTGCGTGCCGATCCGGGCTACGTCGCTGCGCGCCTGGCCCTCGCCGACCTCTACTACGGCCCGCTGAACGACCCGCAGCGGGCGGTGCGGGAGTACCGCCGCGCCCTTGACCAGGGCGTGGCCGATGCGGAGAAACTGGTCGCGATTGGCGATGCCGTGATGGCCCAGGGGGAGAATGACCTTGCTCTGGAGGCCTATGCGAAGGCTGTGGCCCTGCGGCCGGGCGAAGCAGCGTACCAGCACCGCCTTAGCCGGGCCAGCTTCGCGGCCAAACAACTACCGCGGGCGGCTGATGCCGCAAATGCGGTGCTGGTCCTCACTCCCGATCTCGGTGACCCGACCCAGGCGCTCCTCCGCGCCGAAGCCCTGGTCATTCTGGGCGATGTACAGCGGCTCAGCGGCGATCTTGAAGCTGCCATAAACAGTTACAAGCAGGCGCTTCAGGTCAACCCGGCCCTGATCCCGGCCCAGATCGGCCTGGGCCTGATCGCTGTGGGACAGGGAAACTGGGGGGTCGCTACGAGTTATTTCCAGACGGCGGCGAGCTTTCCCGGCGGCCAGGACGATCCCCTGGCGCAATTCTGGCTGGCCGAGGGGCTCCTGCGCCAGGGCGACTATGCGGGGGCTGCCGCCGCCTACCAGCGCGCTCTGGAATTGCAGCCGGTCTTTCCCGAGGCCTACCTGGGCCTGGCGCAACTGCAACGCGCTCGCGGTGACATCGGCGCAGCTCTGGAGGCAGTGGAGCGTGCCTTGCAGCACCGTGAAGACTATGCTGAGGCGCTTCTGTTCCAGGGCAAGCTCTACCAGGAACTCGGGCGCACTACTCAGGCCAGAGCCGCCTACGACGCCTCGATCCGCGCCAATGGCCGTATCGCCGAAACTTACTACCGGCGAGCCATGCTGTTGATGCAGACGGGGGGCGAAGATCGGGCCATCCGCGATTTGCAGCGGGCCATTCAATTGCAAGAGAACTTCCCTGAGGCGCACTACTGGCTGGGACGGGCGCACTATGCCCGGGGCCGGCTCCAACCCGCCCTCCAGAGCTTTCGCCGCGCCCTGGAGTTTAACGCCAACTACGTAGACGCGGCCTTCTTCATTGGCCTGGTTTCCGAGGATCTGGGTCGCACCGCTGATGCGATCAGCGCCTACCAGACCGTCATCAGGATTGACCCGAACAGCTATTTCGCCAGCAAGGCGCGTGAGCAGATCAGCCGGCTGACCTGATGCCCGAACCTTATGAGCACGTTTAAGCAGTACCGTATTGCGCTCCAGATCTTTCAAGCCAATCGTCTCCGCCGCGATTACCGTGACCTGGCCGAGATCCCCCAGTACGAACCGGTTGGCGAGTTCTTCTTCAACGAGATCTACGGGCCCCGCGACTTTACCGAGCGTGACCGGGGCGCTCGCCGCCTGCATCAGTTCATTCATGCCCTGCCGGGTGTGCGCCTGCGCGATGTGGAAGAAGTGCTCGAATTGCTCGATCTGACCAACCGCCTGGATGACAGCCTGGCGTTGATGATGCTGGAGCATAAGGTCGGCACGGATTTCGACGAGGCAACCTATGAGCGGTTCTACTATCTGGCCGACAACTACGACGACCGCCTGAGGCAACTCGAACTCGTGCGCAGTAGCCTGTACAATGTGTTCCGGCTCTCGCGCTCGCATCTGCTCGGAATCGGGCTGCACCGTTCACGCCTCCTGGCGCGACTCCTGGGCATGGAGGCGGCCCACGAGTTTCTGGTGAAAGGCTACGATGCCCTGCAGGGCGTGACCAGCATTGACCACTTCGCGGTAACGGTCTATGACCGCGAGCTGGTGCGGCTGAACCGGATCTATGGACGCAGTAGCTGATCTCCCACTCCCGGCCTTCATCGTGATCCCGGCAGTGCCGTTCCTGATGGGCACAGCGGAACTGGCCCTGGGGGAGCTGGCGCGGCGCTACGGCGGCACCCGCGAGAGCTACCGCGAAGAGGCTCCGCGGCACGAGGTCTTGCTCCCGTCCTTTGCCATTGCGCAGACGCCGGTCACCAATGCGCTCTATGCGGCCTTTGTGGCAAGCGCCGGGGCGCAGGCGCCGCTGGCCTGGCGGGGGGCGACGCCGCCGCCGGATCGGCTGGATCATCCTGTGGTTGACATAAGCTGGAACGAGGCGCGGAGCTTCTGCGAGTGGCTGGCGCAGCAGCCGGTCACCTTCCACGATCTGACCGGCAACCCCCTTGCAGTGCGCGGCGGGCCGCGGCTGCCCACCGAAGCCGAATGGGAGCACGCCGCCCGCGGCAGTGACGGGCGCACCTTTCCCTGGGGCGAAGCGTTCGACCCCCGGTGCGCCAACACCCGTGATGGGGGGCCAGGCGCCACCACGCCGGTTGGCGCCTACCCGGCGGGCGCAAGCCCGCACGGCGTGCTCGATATGGCCGGCAATGTGTGGGAGTGGACTGCCAGCCTCGACGCGCCCTATCCCTATCGCCTCGACGATGGCCGCGAAGATCCGGCGGCGCCCGGACGCCGGATCATGCGCGGTGGCTGTTACGCCAATCCCCACGGCTATGCCCGCTGCGCCTGTCGTTTTCGCTTACCGCCAACGGTGCGGAACGAGTTTACCGGTTTTCGCCTGGCCGTGAGCCTGGCGCCCGAAGGGAGCAAAGTATGACCATCAAGTATACCCGTTGGCTGCGTAGCTACGTCGGGCACCAGCGTATCCTGCAGGTGCGCGCGAGCGCCTTTGCCCGCAACGAACAGGGCGGTATCCTGCTCTGCCGGCGCGCCGATGTGATGCTGTGGGACGTGCCCGGGGGCACGATCGGGCTCGATGAGGTGCCGGCGCGGGGGATGACCCGCGAGGTGCAGGAGGAGACCGGCCTGGTGCTGGAGGCCGAACGGCTGATCGGCGTTTACGGCGGCCCCGATTTTCACTGGACCTACCCCAACGGCGACCAGGCGCAGATCCTGGCGATCTTCTTCGCGGCGCGCATCGTCAGCGGCGCCTTGCACCCCACCGGCCACGAGAATGTCAATGTGGGCTTCTTCTTGCCCGATCACCTGCCCCCGCTGTTGCCGCGAACCCGGCGCATGCTCCGAGACGCCTTCACCGGGCGTGCCGAGGCGTACTTTGACCGCTGAGTGGGCGTGGGGAAACCCGGGGGTCGCTATCTCTCTGTTGCGGGGTGGGGGGGGGAAACCCGGTTTCCCCTATTCTCACATTAGACATCCATGCGGCTGCGCCGCACAACGCCAGAATGAAAATAGTATTGTTCTTGGGAGGGCTGCGCCCTCCCAAACCCTCCCGGTGGGGAGGGTTTGCCGCCCCCACAGGCAGGGGGATGGGGAAACCCGGTTTCCCCTATTCTCACATTAGCGGCTGCGCCGTACAACCCCAGAATGAAAATATTATTGTTCTTGGGAGGGCGAAGCCCTCCCAAACCCTCCCCGCTGGCGGGCTGTTTCCTGGGAGGGCTACGCCCTCCCAAACCCTCCCCTCAGGCAGGGGCGTGGGGAAACCCGGTTTCCCCCTATTTTCACCTCAGTGTGCCCGCACGTACTGCATCGGCGCGGCCTGGCGCGCCAGGCCCTTGAGTTCCAGCAGGGCCAGCGCTGCGGCGACGGTGGGCGCCGGAAGCGCAACGGCGCGCCCGAGTTCGTCAATGTGACGCGGTTCGTAACCCAGTTCGGCCAGGAGCGCGGCCTCGACCGGGTCGGCAGGCAGTTCCATCCGCGCCTCGCACTGCGCGCCGGCAGTGGTCATGTCAAGGGCGGCGAGCACGTCCTCGGCGCTGGTGACGAGCGCCGCGCCGTCGCGGATGAGCTGCAAGGCGCCCGCGCTCTGGCGCGAGAAGATTGACCCCGGCACGGCCAGTACGTCCCGCCCCTGCTCCAGCGCGAACTCGACGGTGATCAGCGCGCCGCTGCGGGCGCCAGCCTCGACGACCAGGGTGCCGCGGCTCAGGCCGCTGATGATCCGGTTGCGAGGGGGGAAGTTGGCCGCGGCGGGCGCAACGCCCAGTGGGTAGTCGCTCACCAGGGCGCCCCGGGCAATGATGCGTTCGGCCAGGTCGCGGTGGCGCTCGGGGTAAGGCCGATCGACGCCGCAGCCGAGCACTGCCACGGTGCGCCCCCCGGCTTCGAGCGCCGCAGTGTGGGCGATCGCGTCAATCCCCAGCGCCAGGCCGCTGATGATCGTAATGCCGGCGCGCGCCAGGTCGCCGGCCAGGTGTCGGGTGGCCTCCCGTCCGTAGGTCGTCGGGGAGCGGGTGCCGACTACGGCGATGGCCCACTCGTCGGCGGGGGTAAGCGCGCCACGGACGTAGAGCAGCGGCGGGGCCGCGGGGATCTCCCGCAGCAGCCGGGGGTAGCCCGCGTCCTCGATGGTCAGCAGCGTGACACCGAGCCGTTCGGCGCGCTCCAGTTCGTGGTCGAGGTCAACCCGTTCCCGTGTGGCGATGAGCGCGGCGCTGGCGCGCGCGTCTATCCCGGCGGCTGCCAGGTCGAACGCATCGGCGTGCCAGGCGCGCTCCAGCGAGCCGCAGCAGGCAACCAGGCGGGCCAGGCGCGCCGGGCCCAGCCCCGGTACCAGGTTGAATCCGAGGTAGTAGCGGGTGTGCGCAGGGTACATGCAGTCTCCTTCTCTGTATGTACCGTTCTGCGCTGCCGGAGGATATTGCGCGACCGCGGAACGCCCCGTTTCAAAGGATTTCACCTGTTCTGGGATGGGCTTCCTGATGCGGTAAAACGTCTAAATGGGCCAGCGAATGGCCGAAACGAATGGGCCAGCGAATGGGAAACGAAGGGGCCAGCGAATGGCCGAAACGAATGGGCCAGCGAATGGGAAACGAATAAACGAATAAACGAATGTGAAAGGCGTGCCGGACTCTTCCAGGGATGCGCCTCAACCCGGCAGCCACGCGAGCGCGGGCGCTATGATCCGCGCATGCCGTGAATGCGACGGTCTCGTGATACCCTTTGAGGCTGAGCCTGCCCGAACCCTCCCCTCAGGGAAGGGGTTGGGGAAACCCGGTTTCCCCATGTGTTCACGGTAGACGCCCATGCGCATGGCGCACAGCGCCGCGATAACCATGGGGCATCTCTGGGAGAGTCGCCCCCTCCCTGGCCCTCCCCCGCTGGGGGAGGGAACCGAGCGCCTCCCCGCCGGGAGGGGGTGGGGAAACCCGGTTTCCCCATATTTTCACCTCAGGCATCCATGCGGCTGCGCCGCACAACGACAAGATGAACATGGGTTTTTCCTGGGAGGGCTGCGCCCTCCCACACCCGCCCGCGGGCGGGTTGTTTCCTGGGAGGGGGCAGGGGCGCGGCGCCGCCGCGCCCCTACGCCCACACCCTCCCGCGGGCGGGCTCTGTTCACCTCAGAGTCAGGCACACCTTGCGCATTCGTTCATTCGTTTCCCATTCGTTGGCCCATTTCCCTCCCGCGTCCCAGGAAGCCCATTCCAGAGCAGGTGAAACCCTTTGAAGGGTTTCACCCCCCCAGACCCTCCCGCGCGGGCTATTTTCACCTCAGAACGAACCTGAAAACCCGGCTTTGGGGCCGATTGCGGGTGGGACGCCCGCGCGCACCGGGGTGGCGCCTTACCCCGAATCTGAACAGGCGCCCTGCATCCTCTCTTTCGCTCCCGAAACGTGGTAGCATACAAAAGGCCGCACGAGTCATCAAGACCTGCGCGGTCTGCACAGGGGTTTGCAGCAGTGGAAGGCCTATGGCGATGCCCCCGGCCCTCTCGAACCGCGACGTTGCGGACATCTTTCTGGAGATTGCCGACCGTATGGAAATCCTCGGCGAGGATCGCTTTCGCGTGCTGGCCTACCGGCGGGCGGGCGAGGCGATTGCTGACCTGCCGATGCCGCTGGCGGATTACCGCGCCCGTGGCGCTCTGGAGGAGATCCCCGGGATCGGCAAAACCATTGCCGAGAAGATCGGCGTGATCCTCGACACCGGGACCCTGCCGCTCGCCGAGCGGCTCCGGGCCGAGGTGCCCGACGGCGTGCTCGATATCCTGCGGGTGCCCGATCTCGGTCCGATGCGGGCGGGCCGGCTCTACCGGGAGCTGGGGATTGCCAGCCTGGAAGATCTGCGGCTGGCGGTAGAGGATGGCAGGCTGCGGACGCTCAAGGGGTTCGGCCCGAAGAGCGAGGAACGTATCCGTCAGGGGCTGGCTGCGCTGCATGGGGGTGAGCAGCGCACCCTGCTCGGTCCGGCTCTGGCCACGGCCGAGTTGCTGCTGACCGAGTTGCGCGCCGCGCTGCCCACCGTGCCACGCCTGGCCTACACCGGCAGCCTGCGGCGCGGGCGGCCGACTGTCGGGGATATTGACCTGCTGGCGGCCGCCGAGGATACGGCGGCGGTAACCGCCGCCTTTGTGGCCTTGCCGCAGGTGGCGCGCGTGCTCGGGCAAGGGGAGGTGAAAGCCTCGGTGCTGCTCCACAGCGGCCTGCGGGCCGATCTGCTGGTGGTGGCGCCGGAGCGCTGGGGCAGCGCCCTCCAGCACTTCACCGGCAGCAAAGAGCACAACATTCACCTGCGCCGGCTGGCGCAGGAGCGTGGCTACAGCTTCTCTGAACAGGGCTTTGCCCGCCCCGATGGATCGCTGATCACCTGCGCGACCGAGGAAGAGGTCTATGCCACCCTGGGGTTGCCGTGGATCCCTCCGGAGTTACGGGAGGACGCGGGCGAGTTCGAGGCGGCTGCCGCCGGACGCCTGCCGGACCTGATCCCGCCGGAGGCGCTGCTGGCCGATCTGCACATGCATAGCCGCTGGAGTGATGGCCGCGCAACGATTGCCGATATGGCCGCCGCCGCGGCCGCGCGTGGGCTGCGCTACATCGCCATCACCGATCACAGCGCCTATCTGGGCCTGACCGGCGGCCTCGACGCTGCCCGGCTGCGCGAGCAGGCCGCCGAAGTGGCCGCGGTCAATGCCGAATGGGCGGCGCGAGGCTCGTCGTTTCGCGTGCTCCATGGAGTTGAGGTAGACATAACACCTGACGGCAGCCTGGCCCTGCCCGACGAGGCGCTGGCTATGCTCGACCTGGTGGTGGCCTCGCTCCACGTGAGCCTGCGCCAGCCACGCGAGCACATCACCGCCCGACTGCTCCGGGCGATCGCCAATCCGCACGTGGACATTATTGGCCACCCCACCGGGCGCATCCTCAACCGGCGCCCCGGCGCTGACCTGGATATGGAAGCGGTGTTCCGCGCCGCCGCTGAGCATGGCGCCATCCTGGAGATCAACAGCGGCCCCGAACGCCTCGATCTGGATGCGGCCCATGTGCGCCGGGCGCTCGAGCTGGGCGTCGATCTGGCGATCAACAGCGACGCGCACCATCCCGACGAACTGGGCTGGACCCGCCTGGGCGTGCTTACGGCCCGGCGTGGCTGGGCCCCCGCAGCGCGCGTGGTGAATACCTGGCCGGCCGAGCGCCTGCTGGCGCGGCTCCAGAGGAGAGGAACATGAACCTGCAAGGCATCCACCATCTGACCGCCATATCGGCGCGCATCCGCGAGAATTATCGCTTTTATACCCGCATCCTTGGCATGCGCCTGGTCAAACGCAGCGTCAATCAGGACGACGTTAGCGCCTACCACCTGTTCTACGCCGACGCCAGGGGCACGCCCGGCACGGATCTGACCTTCTTCGACTGGCCGGTTCCGCCCGAGCAACGGGGCACGCGGGCGATTACCCGCACGGCGTTGCGGGTAGCGAGGCGGGAGGCCCTGAGCTGGTGGAGCGAACACCTGAACGAAGCCGGGGTCACTGCCGGGCCGCTGGTCGAACACGATGGGCGCCTGAGGCTGGATTTCGAGGACCCCGAGGGGCAACGCCTGACCTTGATTGACGACGGGGCGCATGGCGAGGCGCACCCGTGGGAGCGCAGTCCGGTGCCGCCAGCCTATCAGATCCGGGGCCTGGGGCCGATCACTATGAGCGTGCCCGACCTGCGGCCCACCGATGTGGTAGTTGGTATAAACTGGCGCATCCGGCACGTTCCACGTCATCCTGAGCAAAGCCCAGGGTCCCGGCCGATCGGCTGTGCTCAGCATGACCCGTGACGCGCTGGACGCGCCACTAATCTTCCTTCCGCTCGCGGGTGCGGAAGACGATCACGATCGGGGTGCCTTCAAAGCCGTAGCGCTCGCGCAGCCGGTTCTCCAGGTAGCGCGCGTAGGACCAGTGGACCAGCGAGCCATCATTGGCGAAGAAGAGAAACACGGGAGGATCGACCTGGGGCTGCACGGCGTAATAGAGGCGCAAATGCGCACCCTTCCGGGTTGCCATGGGCGGCTGATCGTGCACCGCATCGCGGAGAAACTCGTTCAGCTCGGCGGTGGGCACGCGCTTCTTGCGGTTGCGCCCGATCTCGCGGGCAACCTCCAACAGCCGGCTGACCCGTTGCCCGGTGAGTGCCGAAATGAAGACGATTGGCGCGTAGTCCACAAACTTGAAGGCCTCGCGCACCTGGCGCTCGAAGGCCGTGTAGGTATGACTGTCCTTCGCGATCAGATCCCATTTGTTCACGACCAGCGCAATGCCCTTTTTAGCTTCGAGCACCATCCCGGCGATGTGAGTGTCCTGAGCGGTAACGCCATCGGTAGCATCGATCAGCAGCAAGGCGACATCGCAGCGCTCAATGGCGCGGAGGGCGCGCAGCACCGAATACTTCTCGATGCCCCGTTCGATGCGCCCGGCGCGGCGGATGCCGGCGGTGTCGATCAGTGTCACCGGCTCGCCGTGGAACATAATCGTGGTGTCAATCGTGTCACGGGTGGTTCCGGGCACGGCCGAGACCACGCTGCGTTCCTCGCCGATCAGCTTGTTGAGCAGGCTCGACTTGCCGACGTTGGGTCGTCCAACAATTGCGACGCGCAGGTGAGGGGTCTCTTCACGTTCGGCCTCGAGGGGCGGAAACGTCTCAACCACCCGGTCGAGCACATCACCGGTGCCCAGGCCGTGGAAGGCGCTCATCGGAATGGGGTCGCCCAGGTTGAGGGCGTAAAACTCGACCGCGTTCAGGGCGCGTTCGGGGTTGTCACACTTATTGACCGCCAGCACCACCCGTCTGGCTATGGGGCGGAGGATCTCGGCCACTTCGGCGTCGGCGGCGGTCAAGCCTTCGCGCCCGTCTACCAGAAAGATGACCGTGTCGGCCTCGTCAATCGCGTGGCGCGCCTGTTCGCGGGTGCGGCGTTGCAGTTCGCTCTCGGGCAGACCGGCCTCCTCAGGGCCGAAGAGGAGCCCCGCGGTATCCACCACCGTAAAATCGCGCCCGTTCCAGAAACTCGCGCCGTAGAGCCGGTCGCGGGTTGTGCCCGGCACATCTTCGACGATGGCCCGGCGCTCGCCGATCAGGCGGTTAAAAAAGGTTGATTTGCCAACGTTGGGCCGGCCAACGATGGCGACGATAGGTTTTGGCATCGCTGCGTTCCTGACGTGAACCTGTGGGGAAACCCGGTTTCCCCACCCCCCTGCCTGTGGGGAGGGTTTGGGCGTAGCGGCGCGGCGGCGCCGCGCCGCTACGCTCTCCCAGGAACAAGTATGTTCATTCCGGGATTGTGCGGCTACGCCGCACGGGTATCTCTGACGAAGATTATACCAGACACCCCCGCGGCTGCGCCGCACAACGCATCATGCAAAGCGATGTTCCTGCGAGGGCTGAACGTAAACCTTGCCCGGCGGGGAGCCCGGGCGGGCTTCACGCCGCCGGAGAGCAGCGTCAGGCCACCACCGTCGGGCGAAGCACTCTATTAACATTACGCTAGAACCGGTATGCGCGCGCGCTCCTGCCGTTGACACCATCGCCTGCCAATTCCATAATAATTGCAGCGCGGAACACCTTTCCGCAATGTCAGGCCCTTTGCGGCTTCGCTGCGCATCACAGGAATGCGCAGCGATCCTCCCGGGAGGGCTGCGCCTTCCCAAATCCTCCCCTCAGGGAGGGGCATGGGGAAACCCGGTTTCCCCATGTTCATACCAGGAGCTTGAGCGTATGAGTGAGGCCAACGAACCCCTCCACGAACCCCGGCCCGCCCCCGAGACGTTGCCGTTGATTGCGCTCGAGGGTGCGGTCGTCTTTCCGTATACCGTGATCAGCCTGACCCTCGACAGCGAGAACGAAGCTGCGGCCGAGGCGGCGCTGAAGAGCAACCGCCTGGTGCTCCTGGTGCCCCGGCGCCTCGACGCCGAGAGTGGCGCCCCGCTGGCCGAGCAGCTCTTCCACGTCGGTGTTGAGGCGCGCATCGAGCAGTCGGAGTTGCTCCCCGGCGGCGCCAGTGGCATTGTGGTGCGCGGTCTGGTGCGGGTGGAGCTGGGCGAAGAGGTCCAGCGTTCGCCCTATCCGCGCTTCAGCTTTACCCGGCGCCCCGATGTGTTCGAGCGCACCCCGGAACTCGAACAGTTGATGGTCGAGGTCCACGCCGCCGTTGATGCGGTGCTCGACCTGCGGCCCGGCGTGACCCAGGAGATCCGCAACTACGTGCGCTCGATCGACGACCCGGGCCACCTCGCCGACAATACCGGCTATTCGCCCGATTACACCTACAGCGAACGGCTGGAGCTGTTGAGTACGTTCGATGTGGTTGAGCGGCTGACCCGGGTGCGCGAGTTTTATCGCAAGCAACTGGCCCTGCTCGAAGTGCAGGCCCGGTTGCGCCAGGAAGTGCAGGAGAGTTCAGCCAGGCAGCAGCGCGAGTTCTACCTGCGCCAGCAGTTGCGGGCCATTCAGAAGGAGTTGGGTGAGGATAGCCCCGAGGCGGTTGAACTCGAAGACCTGCGCGAGAAACTGGCGGCGGCCAATCTGCCCGAGGTGGCGCGCAAAGAGGCCGAGCGGGAACTGCTGCGTCTCGAACGCATCAACGCCAGTTCGCCGGAGTACCAGATGGTGCGCACCTACCTCGAATGGGTCGCCGAGTTGCCCTGGGGCAAGCAGACCGGTCACGCGATAGACGTCGCCTATGCGCGCCAGGTTCTGGATGAGGACCACTACGGGCTACAGAAGGTCAAGGAGCGGATCCTCGAATACCTGGCGGTGCGGCAGCGCCGGGCGGCGCTGGGTGAAGATGGCGGACGGGCGGGCCGCGAGCCGATCCTGGCCTTTGTCGGGCCGCCTGGCGTGGGTAAGACCAGCCTGGGCCAGAGCATCGCGCGGGCCCTCGGGCGCAGTTTTGTGCGTATGAGCCTGGGTGGTGTGCGCGATGAGGCCGAGCTACGTGGCTTTCGCCGCACCTACATCGGCTCGCAGCCGGGCCGGATCATCCAGGAGCTGCGCCGCGCCGGAGCCGCTGACCCGGTTATGCTCCTCGATGAGATTGACAAGCTCGGTAGCGACTACCGTGGCGACCCCGCGGCGGCTCTGCTCGAAGTGCTCGACCCGGAGCAGAATCATACTTTTACCGATCACTATCTCAATCTTCCTTTCGATCTGAGTAAGGTGCTGTTCATCGCGACGGCCAACAACTGGGATACCGTGCCACCGGCCCTGCGCGACCGGATGGAGGTGATCGAACTCTCGGGCTACATCGAGGACGACAAGGTGCGTATCGCCCAGAGCCACCTGATCGAGCGGCAACAGCGCGCCAACGGGTTGCGCCCCGCCGAGGTGGTGATCGAGGAAGCGGCTATCCGGGCCATCATCAACGACTACACCCGCGAGGCTGGCGTGCGCAATCTGGAGCGCAACATCGGCGCCGTGCTGCGGAAGGTGGTGCGAAAGATCGCCGAGGAGGGCCAGGAGGCGACGGGCGCAGCGCCGGACGCGACGATGCCGGAGCAGCGCGATGGAGCGCATGACACACCGCCACCGCTGGCGACCCCGGTCGTGGTTGATGTGGCCTTTGTGCGTGAGGCCCTGGGTCGCCCGCGTTTCTACAACGAGGCTCAGGAGCGCATTGACCAGCCAGGCGTGGCCACCGGCCTGGTCTGGACGCCGGTGGGCGGCGATATTATTTTTGTGGAAGCAATCGCGGTTGAGGGGAAGCCCGAGTTGAAGATCACCGGGCAACTCGGTGAGGTGATGCGCGAAAGCGCCGAAGCGGCGCTCACCTACGTCCGCGCGCGGGCGCGCGTTCTGGGCATCGATCCGCGCTTCTTTGACACCCACGCCCTCCACGTGCACGTGCCCGCGGGCGCCGTGCCAAAGGATGGGCCCTCAGCCGGCATCACTATTGCAACGGCGCTGGCCTCGGCGGCGACCGGCCGGTTGGTGCGCGACGATGTGGCCATGACCGGCGAGATCTCGCTACGCGGGCGGGTACTGCCTATCGGCGGGATCAAAGAGAAGGCCCTTGGCGCCCATCGGGCGGGGATCAGGACGATCATTCTGCCCAGGCGCAATCTGATTGATCTGGACGACCTGCCGCGGGTGATTTTCGATGAACTCACATTTGTGGCCGTCGAAACGCTCGATGAAGTGCTGGCGACAGCATTGCACCCCCCCGCGCCGCATACCCGGGCGTTGAGCATTCCCCAGCCGGACGGCGAACTGGTACCCGAGGCGTGATCGGCTTGCGCGGCGCTGCAATGCGGCTGCGCCGCGCAATGCCAGAATGAACATATGTGTTCTTGGGAGGGCCACGCCCTCCCAAACCCTCCCCGCTGGCGGGTCGTTTCTGGGAGGGCCTGCCACTCCGCAATGTTCACCTCAGGCGTGCGCCTGGCGGCGGCGATAGGCGCGCAGCCATGCCACCGGCGCCGTAACCAGCGCCGCTGCGGCGGCGGCCCGGGCTACGGGCGCCACCAGAGGGGCGCCGGCTTGCCGGGCGGCAACCCCCGCAAAGGCCCAGGCAATCACCGCAGGGAAGGCGGGATCGCCACGGCTCACGCCGAGGGTGGCGCCCAGGGCCGCGCCCAGGCTTAGCAGCCCCGCGGTCCACGCCTCGCGGCTCGCGGGGGTGCCTTCCCAGCCCGCGGCGTAGAGGCTCACCGCCGCATTGATGATTGTGGCCACACTCACCCACCCCAGGTAGATGCTGAAGGGCAGCCGCACCAGCAGACGCTCGACCCAGGGGCCGCGCGTCTGACCGAGCCGCACATCAATGGTAATCAGCGCCAGCAACAATCCCACCATCGCTCCCAGGGTCAGCCCAAAGCGGTTGTAGTGCCACAGCAGCAACCAGGCCACATTGGCGGCACAACTAACCACGAAGGGCCAGGCAATGCGGCGCAGGCGCTCGTTGTCGCGTTGTCGCGGCAGCGCCTGATAGACGGCGTAGCCGATCAGGCCCGCGTAAATCAGCCCCCAGATGCTGAAGGTGTAACCGGCGGGAATAATCAGCAGCGGAAAATGGGCGGCCACCTCGCCGGTAGTTTGCCCGTTGAGCGGCAGGCTGTTGGCAAGCACATTGGCGCCGATCGTGGCGCTCAAAGCGGCAACGACGGCGGCCTGCCGCGTCACATCGGCGGCTGCGGGCTGGGCCAGGGTGTTGAGCATAGGTTGGTACCATTTCAGATTAGACAGTCATGTGGCTGCGCCGCACAACGCCAGAACGAAAATATTTGTTCTTGGGAGGGCGCAGCCCTCCCAAACCCTCCCCGCTGGCGGGTTATTTCTTGGGAGGGCTGCGCCCTCCCAAACCCTCCCGCGGGGGGGCTATTTTCACCTCAGATCTGCTACTATAATGAAACCCAATCCCCCTCGTCTGGCGCTGAGAAGCTGTTGGATTGCACAAGGAGTAGTATACGCCATGTCTGCCTGGGAGACGTACCTCGACGCCCACCAGTCACGCTTTCTGGATGAATTGGTAGAGTTTTTGCGCATTCCGAGCATTTCGGCCATTCCGGCCCATGCCCCCGATGTGCAGCGCGCCGCTGAGTGGGTGGCGATGCGCGTCTCGCTCGCCGGACTCGAGCACACGCAGATCCTGCCCACGGGCGGCCACCCGGTGGTCTACGCCGACTGGCTCCACGCTCCGGGCAAGCCGACCGTGCTGATCTACGGCCACTTCGATGTGCAGCCGGTAGATCCGCTTGAGCTATGGACTCATCCGCCATTCGAGCCGTATGTCCACGATGGTCGGGTGTACGCGCGCGGCGCTTCGGATGACAAGGGCAATATGCTGGCGCCGCTCCTGGCGCTCGAAGCGCTGATGCGAACCGGGGGCACCTTGCCGATCAACGTCAAGGTCTTCTTCGAGGGGCAGGAGGAAATTGGCAGCCCGCAGATCGGGCCGTTCCTGGCGGCGCACAAGGATCTGCTGGCTTGCGACATGGCGCTCAACGCCGATGGCGGCCAGTACAGCGAAACCGAGCCGGCGCTCCTGGTGGGGCTGCGTGGCCTCTGTGCGCTGCAAATCGATGTCACCGGCCCCAGGATGGACCTGCACAGCGGCAGCTACGGCGGCATGGTGATGAACCCCATCCACGCTCTGGTGATGCTTCTCAACTCAATGCGCGGCGCCGACGGCGTGATCACCGTCGAGGGCTTCTACGACGCCGTGCGCCCGCTCAGTGCCGAGGAACGCCAGCGGATCGCCGCGGTGCCCTTCGATATTGAAGCGCTCAAGGCTGAACTGGCCATCCCCGCCACTTTCGGCGAGGCGGGCTACACCCCGCTCGAAGCCAGTTGGGTCCGGCCGACGCTGGAAGTGAACGGCATCTGGGGCGGGTTTCAGGGCGAGGGGGTGAAAACGGTGTTGCCGAGCACGGCACACGCCAAGATCACCTGTCGTCTCGTGCCTGACCAGGACCCGGCGACTATCCTGCGCCTCCTGCAGGCCCACGTGGAGCATCACACTCCGCCCGGCGTCTCCGTCAGCGTCACGCCATCCACCTCGGTGGCGAAACCCTACGTGGCGCCTGAAAATGATCCTGGCAACCGCGCCGCCCGCGCGTTGCTACGGGAACTGTACGGGCGCGAGCCGTATGTGGTGCGGAGTGGCGGCTCGATTCCAATCTGCACGCTGTTCTATGAGCATCTGGGGGTATACCCGACCAGTTTTGGCTTTGGTCTGCTGGATGAACGTCAGCACTCCCCCGACGAGTTCTTCCGTCTGTCGAGTTTTCGGAAGGCGCAGCGCGCCTATGGCCTGATGCTGGAGCGTCTGGGGCAATTGCAGATTGCAGATTTGCATGTGTAGACCAGGTGTGGCGCATCTGGACGCGGTCGGCGTTGCGCTGATGCGCGATGGAGGAGGGTGAGGGAGGGGCAGGGCTTGCGCAACCTCCGCCTCCGGCGGTGGAGTTCCGGGCTTGTCCCAACGACGTTGCATCAGCTCTGGACGTTGCTGGAGGCGCTGCCTTTCCGGCGCTGGCGTCGTGGCAAGCTGAGTCGGTAGGTGTTGCACCCTCCAATCAGGGTGAGCCAGGTATGATTGATTACATTGATCAGGAACGCCATTCGTTTGAAACACTGCGCCAGCGGGCCTACCGCGTCGCAGGAACCCTCGGCCTCCTGGTGGTCCTCTATGCGCAGTATACGCTCCTGGTTGATGCTGCCACGCCGTACATCGTTCGGGCGATCTATGTTCTCAACCACATCCTGCTGGCCGGTTTCACCGTGGTTATTCTCTGGCAACTGGCCCGGCAGCGTGTGGCGATTGATCGGCTCGAAAAGCGTATGCTCTTCTTCTTCATTTTCCAGTCGTTGGCGTTCAACAGCATCATCCCGGCGCTGTTCAACCCTGCGCCGGCCCGGGTGCTGGCCGAAACCTATGGCGACGATATCTGGTTTCTACTGGCCACCTGCACCCTGGCGATCCATTTCTATCCCTCCCGGCGCGGTGTGGCGCTTGCCCTGGGGGTCTATGCCCTGTCGTTCGCCATCGTCGGCGCCCAGATAGTCGGGTGGCAGTCCTACGGTCTCGATGACGGGAGTGGAGCGAAGATCATCCAGATCTACACCCTTGCCGGTATGTTCCTGGCCTTCATGCTCATCCTGGCGAGCTACCGCAGCCGGCTGACCCGCATCCACACAGAATACGAGCTTCTGGCGATCATCGCCTTCACCGATGGGCTGACCGGGCTCCCCAATCGTCGCCAGCTCTACCGCGATTTGCAGCGGCTGATCGCTGAAGCGGAACGCCACGGGCATCCCTTCTGCGTCTGCTTGTTCGATGTGGATCATTTCAAGCGCATCAATGACCAGTACGGTCATACCGTCGGCGACCAGGTGCTATGCGCCATCGGCCAGATGGTGCGCGCAAACCTGCGCCTGATTGATTATTTCGGACGCTGGGGCGGCGAGGAGTTCTGCGTGCTGCTGCCGCACACGAGCCTGGAGCAGGCGCTTAGTGCGCTTGAACGGGTGCGCGTGGCGCTCAAAGGTATTGGCGATTTCCCAACTTCGATCAGCGCCAGCTTCGGCGTGGCTGCTTACCGGCCCGATGATAGTAGCGAAACGCTGTTGCACCGCGCCGACAGAGCGATGTATGCCGCGAAACGGGCCGGGCGCGACCGTATCCAGAGCGATGCCCTCGAGGAAGCGGACGCAAACTATGCGGTCGAAGCGCCCCAATGACGACCGCATGCCCTTATCTTCACCCTCCCCGCTGGCGGGTTGTTTCCCGGGAGGGCTTCGCCCTCCCAAACCCTCCCCACAGGCAGGGGGTTGGGGAAACCCGGTTTCCCCGTATTTTCACCTCAGGGAGAGGGGGAATCACGTCTCGCCGGGGCGCACGTAGCGCAGTTCCACGTGGCCCCGGGGCTCCAGCGCGGCGCGCAGGGTCGCAACCAGGTCGGCGTCGGCGCCGCGGCTAGTCAGGAAGGCCAGGGTGGGCGCATCAAGGTAGTAGGTTACATCGTCAGGACCTTCCTCTTCCAGGTGGTCAATCAGGAACCGGAGCTGCTGCGCTGTGATCTCGCCGAGGTAGACGCCGGTCTCATCGTTGAACAGGGCGACGCCTTCCTCGGAGGGCGCCGGCGCTGAGTCGGGTTCGGCTTCACCCCGGGCGACGGCCAGGATCTGCTGCCGCTCGGCCCGGCTGAAGCGCAACGGCTCCAGCGTATCGGCCAGCAGGGTCTCGACCACCACCTGCGCCGCGTCGGGGCGGGCAAGGCGGGTGGTTGCGGCGCGCATCGCCTCGATGCGTCCCGGCTCACGCAGCAGCGCGTCGATCTTGTAGCCAATGGTCAGCAGCGAGTTACTGCGCACCGCGGCGCCGTTCTCCAGCAAGCGGTCGCTGTTGCGCTCCTCCTGGCCAGGGATGGGGTTGACAATGACCATCGGCAGCCCGGCGGCCATACACTCCGCCGAGGTCAGCCCCCCCGGCTTGCCGACAAACAGCGTCGCGACCCGCATCAGCGCGTGCATCTCCTGTGTGAACCCCAACACGCGGAACCGATCCGCCTGGCCGGCGGTGAGCGCCGTCACCTCCTCGCGCAGCAAGCGATTGCGCCCGCAGACCACCACCGTCTGCACCGGTGTCTCCATCTGCATAATGCGCGAGACGATCTCCTGGGCCGGGCCGCCGCCGAAGGCACCCGCCGAGACGAGGAGCGTGGGTAGATCACTGCGGAGCTGGTAGCGTTCGCGGATGGCGGCGGTGTCAAGTGGCGCGCTGAACTCCGGGCCAATCGGAATACCCGAGACAGTGATCCGCTCCGCATCAATGCCCAGGGCAATCAACTGGGCGCGCGCCTCGTCTTGCGCCACGAAGTAGCGACTGAAGGCGCGGCTCAGCCACATCCCCTGAAAATCGTAGTCGGTGGTCACAATCGCCAGCGTGGTATGCAACCGTCCCTGGCTGAGCAACTGAGCCACCATCGCTGCGGGCATAAAATGGGTGCAAACGGTGATGTCCGGGTCATAGTCTTGAATCAGGCGCACCAGGGGCTGGGCATTGAGCATGGTCAGAATATTCATCAGCCCGACCTGGGTTTTGAAGGGCTCATCGTTCTGGTCGTAGAGCCAGCCTACGGCCCACGGATTATCCTTCACCAGGGCAAAATAGGCATCGGCAGCGGCAACCTGATACAGGCGCGAGGTGAGTTTCAGCGCGTCCTGGTTCTGGATTTCCACTCCGGGGCGAGCGCGAAAGGCCTGCTCGACAGCGGCGGCGGCGACTTTGTGGCCTGAGCCGACGCTTGCCGAGAGGATGAGAACCCGTGTGCTCATAGTTGACTCCACGATGGTGCTGACGACGGTCGTCGGGGGTAGTATACTCCAGGTGCGGTTCGGGGTGTGGTGGGCTGAGGGCAGGGCCGAACGTGCCAGCGTTGCACCCGCCTTTAACAAAAAGGGGTTGGGGAGGGCTTAGCCCTCCCCAACCCCCTCCCCGCTTCGCGGGTTGCGTGTCTTCGGTGAGCGCCTCAACCATCCTGCTCGACGCCCCAGCTCATACCCACGCTCTGGCCACTCCCGCGCATGGTTCGGGTCAACAGGTAGAAATGGGCGCAGCGGGCAGCCCGGGCGCCATCGCCGATGGCGGTGAGCACCTGTTCACCCTCAGGGCGGGTCACATCGCCCGCGGCGAAGAGGCCGGGGACGCGGGTTGCGCCATCGCGATCGACCTGCACAAAACCGCCGGGCCCGACCACTCCCAGGTCGCGCACCACGGCGCTCGCCGGCTCGTAACCCAGGTCGGCAAAGGCCACATCGGCCACCAGGCGGCTCACCTCATCGCCCCGTCGAACCACCAGCACCCGCATACCGCCTTCAGCCACCACATCGACCACCTGGTAGCCTGGCAAGATAGCGATGTTGGGCCGCTGCTGCAGGAGCCGCACCTCGGCCCGGTCGGCCGCCGCCTCGGTTGGCAACACCAGGTAGACCTGCAGGGCCGTGGCGGCGAACTCGGCCACACTGTAGAGCGCCTGTAGCGTATCGCCCACCACCACGACCCGCTTGCCGACGAGTGCGGCGGCGTGCTGCGTCGTGCTATGGCCCAGGTCGGCGAGCAGACCGGCGCTGCCGTTCAGTCGCAGGTCGCGGCGTGGCGTCACCCCGGTGGCCACGATCACACTTGCGGTCGTGATCGGCCCGGAGCGCTGGGTTTCAACCAGGAACGTATCGCCCTCACGGCGCACCGCCTTGACGCGGTCCTCGAGCATAAACTCCTGGTGCGAACGCAACAGATCCTCGAAAAGATGCACGGCCGAACTGCCGATCAACGCGCGCTCCTCATCTTCGGGGTCGGGGCCGTCATAGTGGACCAGGATGCTGCCTACCAGATAATCCTTCTCGACAGCCGCCGGTCGCTCAATTCGCCCGCCGAGGTGATCACAGATCAACAGAAAATCCAGATCCTTGCCCAGCGCGTACATCGCCGCCGCCTGACCTGCCGCACCGCCGCCAATGATGACCAGGTCGCGCATAGTTCCTCCCTGTGCGATCCCTCGCACACTGTCTACTTCCTGGCATAGCGTCCGGCCATCCGGCACGCCACGCTCTGGAAGGTCCTGCCAGAAGCGTGACCACGCTGTCATCGCTTAAAGCCTGGTTATGATTTCACAGGTGGTGGGCCTATCTTAGCAGCATTCGATTGAGATTTCAATAATTTGGGCGGGTGATATCCAATGAGTATGAAAAATTCGAAAATTGCCCGGTTTTGCATAAATGTAGTTATTTCAATATAATTACTAATTGCATGGCTATATAATTGACTTGAACATATGGTGAAAGCCGGGGTTTTCCCCACGCCCCTGCCTGGTGGGGTGCCAAGCGCCCCCGGGGGCGGTTGGGAGAAGGGGCAACCGGGTTGCCCCAACCCCCTCCCTGATGGGAGGGTTTGGGAGGGCGTAGCCCTCCCAAGAAAAACCCATTTTCATCTTGTCGTTGTGCGGCGCAGCCGCATGGACGACTGAGGTGAACATATGGTCGCCGACGGGCGGTATGGCGTGGGGATGCGCTGGTTGATCCTCACCCCCTCCCCTCTCCAGCTTCACTGGAGAGCCTGCGCCGAGCCTGTCGAAGCGGGGAGACCAGAGCCGCGCGCGGGGGCGTTCCAGTGGGGTACACGCCACGTCGGCGCGGATGTGCTGTCCGCGCTTAAAGTTGGGGAAAGGGGGAACCGTATGTCTCGGTTCAATGAGGGTGGTGGGGGCGCGGGCCGGTTCGCACCCCCGGCGTCAGGCTGCGCGCTGGATCAGGCCGCGGCGCGGCCCCGCCCGCCACGCAGTCGCAGCCAGCCCCAGCGGGCCAGCAAGAGCAATGGCAACCAGACCGGCGCCCAGACCAGCAAGATAATGCCAAGGTTGATCAGTTCCTGCCCGAAGGCGATCAGGCCGCGCAGGGCCTCGCGCGCTACGTTGAGCGGCTGCCAGCCACCTTCTTCGATGATTGGCGGGGGTGGCGGCACCGGGCGCACCTCGACCGTGATGGTCGAGAAGGCCGCGCTCTGTTGCAGGTACTTCATGCGGCCCTGAATCTGCTCGATCTGCCCCTGCACCTCGGTGAGGGCCTGGTTGACCTGCAGGGCGTCCTCCACCTTCTCGGCCCGCCCCAGCAGGTCGAGCAGGCGGTCACGGGTAGCTTCAAGGTTACGCAGTCGCGACTCGAGGTCAACGAACTCTTCGGTCACATCATCGCCGCTGATCGTCCGCGAAAAGACCTTGCGGGCCAGACCTTCGACGCCGCTGAGGGCCTCGTCGAAGCGTCGGGCCGGCACGCGGATGGTGATCACCGCCATCCGCCCCGCCTCGGTGCCGTTGGTTTCCAGCGAGACGACGTAGCCGCCGAGTTCCTGCGCGCGGGCGCTGATGCGCGTTTCGGCTTCGGCCACGTTCTCCACTTCGATGCTCAGAGTTGCCGTCTTGATCACCAGGCGCTGGAAGCCTGGCTGCGCTGAGCTGTCGGGTGCGTTGGCAGACGTCTGGCCCTGGTCATACGCCGGCTCGATGGCCGCCGGACCGGCGGTGGGCATGGGCATGGGTACGCCCCGCGCTTCGGTTGAGTCGCTTGCCGACACGCCCCCTGCCGGCGCCGGGACAGCACTGGGGCGTGACATAACAGCGCATCCGGCCAGGAACAGAGCCGCCAGAAGGAGGAGAAGTCGAAGGGGTCGCATGGGTGGCTCCTTGTGGTGTACGCTTACAGCCGTTTGTAATGTAAACGCTGTGCAGCACTGAAACGTTCCCGCGCCGTACGTGTTCACATGTACCGAACACGTACGCACCGCATGTAACGCACGCCGTCGGAGATCGTGTGTCCGCCCGGTACGCAGAACTGAGGCGAGGACCACTGAGTCACTGA
>FWPV01001178.1_pt1 | contig 59437 bp, 53 predicted proteins | sample 2228371 | NCBI WGS metagenome assembly FWPV01 (sample SAMEA103939776, study PRJEB20133) | metagenome
GGTTGCTGGAAGGATATTTTGTCCGAACCCTTGGAATGCACCGGGTTTATAACAGCGCCTTTATGAATATGTTGAAGGATGAAGAAAATGGCAAATACCGCTCGGTCATGAAGAATACGCTGGAGTTCAACCCGGAAGTGCTCAAACGGTTCGTCAATTTTATGAGCAATCCGGATGAAGAAACCGCCGTTGCCCAGTTTGGTAAGGAGGATAAATATTTCGGGATCTGTACCCTGATGGTGACTCTTCCCGGATTGCCCATGTTTGCCCATGGCCAGATCGAGGGATTTCAAGAAAAATACGGCATGGAATACCGATATGCGAAATGGGAAGAACAACCAGATGGGGTATTGATTGCCCGTCATGAGAGGGAGATTTTCCCATTGATGAAACGTCGTCATCTCTTTGCCGATGTGAAGCATTTTCTTCTCTATGACTTCTTCACCTCAGAAGGCTACGTGAACGAAGATGTCATTGCCTACTCAAATCGTTTTGGAGAAGAACGGGCACTTGTCATTTATCATAACCGGTATGCTACGACAGCCGGGTGGATACGAACTTCGGCCGCCTATTCTGTTGGGGACGAAGGCAACAGGAGGCTCGTCCAGGAAGAACTGGGGAAAGGTCTGGGATTGCACAATGATCCTCAATACTACTGTATCTTTCGGGATCATGTCTCCGGTCTGGAATATATCCGTAATGCAAAAGAAATTTATGACAAAGGGTTATATGTGGAGTTGGGTGCTTACAAGTATCATGTCTTCATTGACTTTTATGAAATCCAAGATAACCCTTGGCACCATTATGAGCAATTAAATCAGTTGGTGGGTGGTCTTGGAGTTCCATGCCTCGAAGAGAGGATAAAAGAAATTCGCTTGCCACCCGTTCACCAGGCTTTTCGGGCAATGGTCAACGCGAAGATGTTTGATCGTTTCATGGATGCTAGATTGAAGAAGTCGAGTGACTCCCTCGATCCATCCCTAATAGAAGACGTTGAGCAAAAAGCGTTTCATTTCTTCCGTACCCTGAAAGAAGTATTCGGATGGGAGGGAGACGAAACAAAAGTCGTCAAAGAGATGAGACAGAAACTGGAAGCCATTCTCTATCTACTGGTCATCACCAGCCGGCCACACGTCTTCCAGCCCAGAGGGATTAAGGCGCTGGCAGAATATCTTCACCAAAAACTTGTGGATGGGGTTTCTATTTGGGGAGTGATCTTTAGCTGGTTATTCATTCATTTGGCCAATTCATTTGCAAACCCAAAAGAGAGCACCCCTGAAAACCGGCGATGGGTGGAAGAGTTAAAACTTGACCAGGTCGTCGCAGAAACCTTGACAGGTTTGGGGTTGGAGGAGGGAAGGGTTTCGAAATCGGTGAAGCTCATCAAAATCCTCGTCTCTTATCAGAGATGGTTTGTGGAGGAAGACGTTTACAAGTTCATGGACCATCTCTTCAATGATCATGAAGCCCAGCAGTTTTTAGGGATGAACGAATATGATCACATCCTCTGGTTTAACCAGGAAGCTTTCGAGGAGATGCTCTGGTGGCTGATGTTTGCCGCCGCCCTTGAGATCGGCTTCAATCCTCTCCGCCCTGCCAAAGCAGTCATCCGGGAACTGGAGAGATGCTGGTCAATTATTCAATCCCTTCAGGAGGAAGAGAGGAAGTCCGGCTACCAGGTGAAAAAATTCCTCGAATCCCTCAAAAAGGGATGATCCTCCCATATCAATAAAGCTCTGCCCAGGTGAGGGTCCCGTCTCCAAATTTCTCATTAACGCGATCCATTGCTTTGAGAAGGCTATCCTTCTTCTCCCTTCTTTCGAAAAGATTCGGTTGGATCCACCTTTTTTTCAACAAGGACACGGCCACCCCTAAAAGGCGGATGGGCTGGGGATGGGAAATCGACTCAAAAATCTCGAAAGCATGTCGGAAAATCTCATTTCCATTGTTGATCCACCGGGAAAGGGTCTTCTGCTTTGAGAAGGTATAAAAATCGGAATAGCGAATCGTCAGCACAACTCGACTCCCGAAAAAACCTTCCTGCCTCATCCTTCGGGAAACTCTTTCAGAAAGATGAAGCACCACCTTTCTTAAAAGCGTTACATCAGAAGTATCTTGTTCGAGGGTAACACTATGGCTGATGGATTTGGCTTCTTCCTCTTCATCGAAGGGAATCACTGGGTTCTCATCCTGACCCAACCCCATCTCGTGAAGTTTCTTCCCAATAATGCCAAATCTTTGAGTTAAAAGTGGGACAGGAACCTTCCCCAATTGACCACAGGTAAAAATTCCCATAGAGTGTAAAGCCTCTGTCAGTTTGGGCCCGATGCCATTCAGTTTTTCCACAGGAAGATCTCGAAGAATCACCTCGACCTCTTCTCTCTGAATGATGAACAATCCATCTGGTTTTTTTAATCGGCTTCCCAATTTGGCAAGCAGCTTATTCGGAGCCATTCCAATGGAACAGGTCAAGCCTTCTCTTTGACGGATCCTCTCTTTGATCCATTTGGCAATATGAGAAGGCGTTTTAAAAAGAAGGATCGAATCCGTGATGTCGAGGTAGGCTTCATCAATCGAAGCCACTTCCACTTGAGGAGTAAATTCTTTCAAAATGGTGAAGACCCGAGCAGAAGTCTCGATATATTTGGAATGATTTCCCTCCACAAGAATCAAATGGGGACATCTCTTTTTGGCCTCTTGGACCGGCATCCCTGCCCGAATTCCATAAGGCCTTGCTTCATAGTTGGCAGAAGTCACCACACTTCTCGCTAAAGAGCCACAGACCGCAGCAGGCTTTCCCCTCAAAGCAGGGTTATCCCTCGCCTCCACCGAGATAAAAAAGGCATCCATATCAATGTGGAGAATGATTCGATGTTCCATCGAAGAAATTTGAGTAAGGAGTTCGGAGTTATGGGCTCGGAGCAAAACCTGTACCAATAAAATACCAAATACCTTCTCCGAACTCCGAACGCATTTTCCCAAACTTTTTTAAATTTTCCTGAATATCCCAACCACCTTTCCAACCAGGGAAACCCTTTTCTCTCCCTTTCTTACCACGATCGGTTCCATATTGGGATTGGCAGGTTCCAGACGGATTAAATCTCGGTCGAAAAAGATTCTCTTAATCGTCGCCTCATCCTCGACCAGGGCCACAACGATTTCCCCATTTTCTGCTTTGGACTGGGGTTTCACCAATGCAAAATCTCCATCTTGGATATGGGCATCGATCATGCTGTCTCCTCGGACACGGAGGAGAAAAGCATCTTCTGAAGAAACAAGGGTTTGGTCGAGGTTGATATAGCCCTCAATATTCTCAATGGGGAGGATCGGCTGCCCTGCTGCCACCCGCCCCAAAATGGGAACCGCAACAGTATGGCTGGAAGAAAATCTTAAAATCTCAATTGCCCTCGATTCGCCCCGAATTTTCCTGATATACCCTTTTCTTTCGAGTATATTAAGAACTTTTTGAGGCCCTCTGGGCCCTTTTAGACCAAAATGGGAAGCGATCTCTCTGAGTGTTGGGGGAAAACCCTTTTTCCTCACGAAATTCTTTAAAAAATCAAATACTTCCATTTGTTTTGGGGTTAATTCATTCTGCATTTGCTATTTCTCATTTGGGATTTATATTGGTCTACATATGTAGACCTTTTATAACATAAAAAAGAGCATGTCAAGCGAAAAAATAATTCGAATGTAATGCCTCAGTTATGGGGTGAGATCAGCCCTGAAAGGGTCGGGAAGTTCTCCCTCCAAAATCTTGGAAAGCGATCATAGAGGTGGTGCAGACCAGCCATGTTTCTGTTTGAATTGTGATTTTGAGAAGCGGACGATGAAAGGTTTCGCTTCAAGGTTTTTCCGGAAGAACCTCCCGACCCTTTTCCGATTCAATAACTGAGGGGTTACATTCGAATCAACAGCAGACTGTTGGTTTACCCTTGGTAGGACATCCGGTTGGGTTGCTTGCAGAATCTACAGGGCCACAACAGGGGGAATTGGTTCGGCCCAGCATGGAGTTGATCACAGCGGCTGCACAACCAACCCCTGACTGAACGCTTACGGCCTCGACAGGACAATTTCGTGAACAGGCGCCGCATTCCATGCAGGCATCCTTGTTGTTGATTCTGGCAGTGCCATTGTCCAAGTGAAAGACACCATGGGGACAGACAACCAGACACATCCCGCAGCCCACGCACTTTCTCTCATCAAGTTTCAAAGTCACCACATTGTGTAGATAGATCAGTTGACTCATTCTCCAAACTCCTTATCTCATCCATTGGGCACTCAACCATAGAATAAAACCGACGGTGCCTGCTCCAATCTGAAGCGGCAAAGCCCAGCGCATCTCTTTTCTCACTCCGGAAAGAGAAGTAAAGGTTGAGGCTCCAGTGAAATTCAATGCCAGAAAAGCAGAAAGGGCAGGAATCAGCAGAAACCAGGCAAGCACCTCGAGTTGTCCTCCCAGACTCGAATGATCTCTCCACGGAAGGGATACAAAAAAAAGGGCGGATAGCATCCCAATCAAAGCCCCCTTCATAGAAAAAGCTTTGCCTGGCAGCCAGGGCAACAATGCAGGGGTAAGAACAGCCCCGGCAAAAATGCCTACTCCTGTACCCAAAGCTGGAGAAAGGGCTCGATTCAAAGCAATGGACCACCCCTCACTGAAATGTCCCCAAAAGGCGATCAAAAAAAGCACGGAAGCAATGATCAATCCTCCCTTAAGGGCAGCTACCAGTTCAATGGGAACCAGTACTATTCTTTCCCACGTCGTAAAGGTTTTTCTTCTCATCTCGAGCGTCGCCTTCAAACCTGCATCGAGAAAGGCTGGAAGATCTTCTGCTCGAATCGGTCCATAAATCACTTTAAAACCCGATAATTTCTTCACTTCATGAGCCGCCACGCCAGGGCCAGCTAATTGAGGCACAATCAATTGCCGGTGGGAAACGATTTGCCCGAGGCCGCTTGATTCAATTCGGTTCACCAGCTCTGTTGTGCCAAAGGTGCCCTTCCCAGCAGCACACCAGACATTAATCCCTTTTGTATCAAGAACCAGAACCCACGCATTCCGTCCGGACAGGGATTGACGAAGTCTATCAAAGCTCATCTTGTAGTTTGCGGTCACTACAACAGGCGACGTGCCATTGGGCGTTCCAACGGCATAAAGTCCTGGTTCAACTTTATAATGCATCCGGCCTATTCCCCAGCGTGCCTTGAAGCTTCCAAATTGAACCATCCGGGTGAGAGAGGAGGAGACCTGTGGAACTAAACCAACCGGTGTTTGAATCCCTCCAATCGAAAAAGGCTGGTCCAGAGAAGGAAGGCTCAACTGAGCCTTGACCGCCGGAGCTCAACAACCTGCATTCTGTAAACGTTCACCTTGAGGATGGTTGGAGGAATATGTTGATTCGTCCATGATGGTCTCCTATAACTCTTCTGTAATGGGACCAAGAAGATCCTTCGCCCGCTCTCCAAGAGACTCTGCCTTGATCAAATAAAAACAGCAGACTTCTCCTCCCTTGTCCCAACTGAGAATGGCCAATTTATCCCCTGCTTTGATCTTTGCCCTCTCCCTCAGGTCTTTTGGGAGAACCATCTGACCCCGTTCATCAATGCTGATAATTGACTCCACCCTGCAACAAGCATTTCCTGGATGCCCGGACCCAACACCAACAGTCTTTCGCCTATTTCGGGTCATAACGTCCCCCCTGCATTCAGTGATCTGATAAAACAGATTTATCTGAATAATCCGAATGCCCAAATTCTAAATTTTTTAAATCTTGTTGTCAAGGCTGATGAACAAATTCGTAAGCATCATTTTGACATTATGTCACCTTCTAACTAAAAATTTGCCGCATTAACACCTCACAGTCTTATCGAAGTTATAAAACCTTAGAAATATTAACAGGCCACATCTCTTAGGTTATGGCATAAAACTTGCTTGTTTTTACTAATGGTTTTCTATTTTACCTCTTTTTATTGAATCGCTTATGCATGACTCACCAGGAAAAATACTAAAGCGAGAAAGAGAAAACAGAAACATTCCTCTGGAAAAAATCTGTGCTTTTACGAAAATCAAACAGCATCACCTAAAAGCTATCGAAGAAGAACGATACGATCTCCTTCCTCACCCTCTCTATGTCAAAGGATATCTGAAGAGTTATTCACAATTCCTCTCGCTTGATGAGAAAACTGTTCTTTCCCTTTATGAAAATTATTTGAATAGCCTTCTTCCCCCTGAGCCGCCACCCGCACCGTCAGAGAAAAATCATTCCCAAAAAAGAAAACGATTCTTTCTCACCTCTTTATTGATCATGATGTTCGTTCTTTTGGGCACCGTTTTGGCATTTTATCTATTCTCCAGTTCTGGCAAGGTGGAAATCACTTCTTCTCCTTTCTTTTCCGTCACCCCTGCCAAAGCGCTTCAAATCGAGGAGGATCTCCAATTCTTTGATGTAAAAGAACCAAAACAGATTGAACAAATCTTGGTGAAGGAAGAGAGCGAACCGGTCGCAGCCATTGAAATCCTTGAGGCAGGCTTAGGAACAGAAATTGATAAAAAGGACGAACGGCATGGGCTGACCGGAAACACATCCACCTTTTATGCGAACCATCAAAGAGGGTATTTCTTTACAAGGATCAAGACGCCCCAGAGGAAAAGAATCGCCCATGTATGGCTATTCGAAGAGAAGGAATATCATCGAATCGAAATGGAGATCAAACCTCCTACCTGGTCTGTTTTCAGCTACTTAACCTTTCGACCCCAACATATTGGAAACTGGAAGGCTGAAGTCCGGGAGGGCGATCAGATTCTGACCAGCCTCCATTTCAAAGTCCTTCAGTAGATTTCCACAGAGTTACGGAATCCTTTCGATTTTCTTTTTAAGTCTCCAGCAAAATGAGGTCCGGGTCTTCCAGCCGGGCGATGACCGTATTGAGAAACCGGGCTCCCTCGCCACCATCCACGACTCGATGGTCGAATGAGAGGGCCAGGCTAAGAATTTTTCGAACGACCAACTTGCCGTTTTTCACCACGGGTGTATCTTTAATTTTTCCCACACCCAGGATCGCCACCTCAGGATAGTTAATGATCGGAGTGGCGTAGATTCCGCCCAATGCCCCGTAGTTCGAGATAGTAAAGGTTCCTCCTTTCAGGTCAGCCAGATCAATCGTGCGATTCCTCGCCTTTTCAACCAGTTTGGTTAACTCATCCGCGATTTGAAGGATGGACTTGTCCTTTGCGTTCTTTACAACGGGGACCATCAGGCCTTCAGGGGTATCCGTGGCCACGCCGATATTAAAATACTTTTTCAGAATGATCTCTTCGTTCTCATCATCCAGTGAAGCATTAAGATAAGGATGTTCGCCCAACCCCGCAATCACAGCTTTGATGATGAAGGGAAGGATCGTCAATCGAATCCCTTTCTTTTCAGCCGCCTTCTTCTCTTTTTCTCTGATCTTCCATAGGGCTGTGACATCCGCCTCATCCATGGCGGTCACATGAGGGGCTGTATATTTTGACTTTACCATCGCCTTGGCAATGGATCTTCGGACCCCTCTTAATGGGACGCGATCCACATACCCATAGAGATCATACTTTTTCACTTTGGTGATCTTCGTTTCAGGCTCCGGAGGTTTTTCTTTCTTCTCGGCGAACTGTCTGACATCCTTTTCGAGAACCCTTCCTTCGGACCCGGTACCTTTCACTTGATTGATATCCACGCCTAATTCTTTCGCTAATCCACGTACCGCAGGGGTTGCCAGGACAGGCTGAACAGGTTTCACCTTTTCTTCAGTAATGGGAGCCTCCTCAGGTGCCTCTTCAAGTTCACCAACCACCCCAACGGACTTAGGTTTTCCCGAGGGTGCCGCAAGCGATTCTCCCTTTTCTCCGATGATGACAATCACCTGACCGACCTTTACGATTTCTTTCTCTTTTGCCAAGATTTTCAGAATCACACCCGTTTTGGGAGAAGGAATCTCAGCAAGGGCTTTATCTGTTTCCACTTCCACAAGAGGCTGACCTTCTTGAATTTCATCTCCCTCCTTCACCAACCAGCGAACGATCTCACCCTCGGTCAGTCCTTCTCCAATATCCGGGAATTTAAATTCATAAGCCATAAGTCCTCCAAAAAGTTCATTGGAATATTGGAAGAATGGAATAATGGATGTTGATCCAAAATGCCAACATTCCATCATTTCATCAGATCTCAAAAACTCAACACTTTTTTGATCGCCATCGCAATGCGTTTGGCATTTGGAAGATAATAATGTTCAGCCTTCAATAGAGGCACCGGAATATCGAACCCTGTAACACGTTCGATGGGGGCTTGAAGGGAGAGAAACGCCTTTTCATTGATTAAGGCGATAATCTCTGCACCCAAACCGCACGTCCTGGGAGCCTCATGGACCACCACTGCCCTGCCTGTTTTTTTGACAGATGCAACAATAGCATCACCATCCATCGGTGAGATGGTTCTGAGATCGATGATTTCAAGATCGATCTTTTCGCTTCTCAACGCTTCGGCAGCACTTAAAACCTCTCGAACCATCGCCCCCCACGACACCACTGTGACATCTCTTCCCTCCTGGACCAATCGAGCTTTGCCCAAAGGAATGGTGTAATCGCCTTCCGGGACATCTTCTCGAATCGCTCGATAGATCCGCTTGGGTTCAAGAAAGAGAACAGGATCTGGATCGCGGATCGATGAAAGGAGCAGCCCTTTGGCTTCAGATGGAGTGGAGGGAATGACGACTTTAATCCCGGGAGTATGGGCAAGGATCGCTTCCGGGCTCTCCGAATGGTGCTCGGGCGCATGAATGCCGCCTCCGTAAGGAACACGGATGACCAGAGGGCAAGTAAAACGGCCTCTTGAACGATTTCGAATCCGGCCGATGTGGTTTGTGATCTGATCGAGGCAGGGATAGAGAAACCCGTCAAACTGAATCTCTGCAATCGGTCTCAATCCATAGAGCGCCATCCCCATGGCTGTTCCAACGATCCCTGTCTCCGCAAGAGGGGTATCCACAACCCGTTCCTCCCCAAACTTCGCTTGAAGCCCATCCGTAACACGGAAGACACCCCCCTCTTTTCCAACATCCTCACCCAAAATGATGATTCGGTTATCCCTTTCCATTTCTTCACGAAGAGCTAAATTGATCGCCTCTACCAGATTCAACTTGGCCATGGTCTTATTACCTCTCACACTTCATTTCAAATTTCAGATGTCAGATCTCATTTTAACCCTATGCGCTATGCCTTTTTCCACCATTCCTTTTTATTAAAGTGTTGATTTCAAATACTCCATCTGTTCCTTCAATGGCGGCGTCATTTCGGCATACACATATTGAAAGATCTCCTCTGCTTTGGGAACTGGAAAAGCCTCTGCCTCTTTGACTGCCCGATCGATCTCGCGTTGGGACTCCTCCATCAGCCGCTTTTCTACATCCTCATTCCAGAGTCCCTTTCCGTTCAGATAGAGCTTCAGTCTCACCAAAGGATCGAAGGGTTTCCATTGCTCAATCTCTTCTTCCTTCCGATATTTGGTTGGATCATCAGCCGTCGTGTGGGGGCCAAAACGGTAAGTGACCCCTTCGATCAGAGTCGCTCCCCCTCCGGAACGGGCTTTCTCGATTGCCTCCCGTGTGGCCTCATACACTGCAAACAGATCATTCCCATCCACCTGGATGCCATCCAAACCATACGCAATGGCTTTTTGAGCAATGGTCTCTGAAGCAGTTTGAATCCTTCTTGGAACCGAAATGGCGAACTGATTATTCTGACAGAAAAAGATCGTTGGAGTCTTGAAGACGCCTGCAAAATTCATGGCTTCATGAAAATCCCCTTTAGAAGTCGCCCCATCTCCGAAATAGGCAACGGTGACAATCCTCTCCTTTCGGATCTTTGCTGCCCAGGCCGTACCGACTGCATGCAGAGGATGTGTGCCAACCGGAATGGAAACCGGTAACACATTAATCCCTTCTGGTGCGCGACTGCCTTCCTCATTTCCCATCCAGTAGAGATAGATGGTCTGAAGGGGAATTCCCATCATCAGCGTGGCTCCGAGTTCTCTAAAGGCCGGGAAGATCCAATCCTGTTTTTGAAGAAGGACGGCACTCCCCACCTGACAGGCTTCCTGTCCCCAGATAGGAGCATAGGTCCCCATCCTTCCCTGACGTTGAAGCATTAAAGCTCTCTGGTCAGCCAGGCGGATGAAGACCATCTTCTGATAGAGATGAAAAACCTCCTGATCGCTGAGAGGTGGGTTCATCTCAGGATGGAGTGTCCCATCGGGTTTCAGCATCTGAAACATCTCCCCTTTCAAAGGGTGGTAATCGTCAAACAAACTCATTAGAACCTCCCGAATGGAATGATGGAAAATCTGACGAACCCATTTTTCCATTCTTCCATCATCCATTACTCCAGGGCCCACTTTTTCAATCGGTCATAATCGGTTGAGCCACAGATCCACTTCCCTGTCTTTTTATTATAGAAGAATGGAACGCCTCCACAATAGCCTTTGTCGAATTCCCGCATCAGTCTGGCATTGGCTTCATTATGCCAGACCTCAAGCCTTGCCACCTTTACCCCTTCCTCATCCTCCAACCTCTCCACGAGAGGTTCCACCTGATGGCAGTGGGGTCACTCGGCACCGGTAAACTCCAAAAGATAAAATTCTTCTTTTGTCATAAGGCCTCCTCCTTTCTTTCGAATAATAAGGCTTTAAAAATCATTTTTGCAATAGGAAGGTAAAGAACAATTAATGTGGCTAATGGGAGCAAAGAAGAGATTGGATCATTCGTTTGAAACCCCAGGAGAGTGTATGCAAGGATCAATAAAATCGCCGTGAAGTTGTGGATACAGATCATTCCGAGATTGGCAGGTGCCATGCGCACAGGATCCTGATAATGTTTCCTTAAAATGACGATCGTTTTATGGGCAAAAGGAAGCGTCAGCATGGAAATGATCCCCAACAAGGGAATCTTTCCCAAAAGGATCCCTATCAGGATCACTCCATAGGCAGATAGGAGGCTCACTGTGAAGAGATTGACTCCGGTCTCTCTTCCAAAACGGGCAACCAGATTGAGCTTCCCCGCTTTTCGGTCTTCAATATAATCCGGTATTTCATTGATCGTGATCATTGAAAAGAGCATGATCCCGAAGGGAAGGGTTCCCCAGAAGGCTTCCCAGGATAATCTCTGTGCTTGAACGTAGTAAGCTCCGAGACCGATCGCCGGGCCGAAACAGAGAAGTTGGGCAATCTCTCCAACCCCTCGATAACCAAACCGAATAGGCGGTGCGGTGTAGAAGAAGGCACAAAAAAAGCCGAAAGCCAGCAGGAAATGAATCAAAATCCCCCTGACCAGTCCTAAATAGATCCCGATTCCTATGGCAATGGCAAAGAAGAGAGCAAAAACATTTCGCATCTGAGCCGGATGGATCCATCCCTTCGAAAGGGTTCCGCTTCCACCCGAATAGGGATTGCCATGGGAATCGAAAACATCGACAAGATGGCGAAAATCATAATAGTCATCCGCCATATTGAGGGCCAAATGATTGAGGAGAAGACCCAGCATCACCCAAAAGAAAAATTTTGGATGAAACTGACCTTCATTCGTCCAGGCAATGATACTGCCCAGTATTCCAGGCATAAAACTGGCAGAGGCATAGTGAAATCGGAATGCCTTCCACCAGACTTCCCACCCGCCAGGCTTCATGCTAACCTCGTTTTTTCCGTAAAAAATAGTCGAGGCTCAGTCTCCCCGGACCTGTGGCAAAAAGGAGAAGGCATCCTCCGAACATGCTCACATTCTTCATGAACATGATCATCTGAATGCGGTCACTAAAATTGGTATGAAAGATGAGGGTGGTAGGAATCAGAAAGAGGAGAATAAGAAGCGCTCCTAATCGCGTAAAATATCCTAAAATGATGCTCAGGCTGCCCACCAATTCAAATACGATGGCTCCAAAGAGAAAAAAACTGGTGTAAGGCATCCCGAATTTAGCCATATATTGTGTGGTCCCCTCAAAATTTCCGATCTTCCCGATCCCTGAATTGAGAAAGATAAGAACGAGGAGTATTCGGCCGACCAAACTCCCAAAAGCCTTTATCCATTCCATGGTTTCCTCCTTCCCCTTTTTATTCCTCCTCTACTCCTCCGGTGACTTTTTTCTTCCTTTTCGACTCAAGAAGAACGAAGATGGACGGGAACGTGATCGCGGAGGTTAAAAACCATTAAAGATCGAATCTGAAATCTCCATACTTCTTGATATGTTCCACCAGACCGCCATCAGTAAGGATTTGTTTCATGACCGGTGGAATAGAGACAAATGAAACCGTTTCTTTCCGGGTATAATTGAGGACCTTTCCTTGATCCAGAAAGAGTTCAATCTCATCTCCTTCCTGGAACGTTTCCGTGTTGCAGAGGATGGCAGGTAGCCCATTATTAAAACAATTTCGATAAAAGATCCTGGCAAAACTCCTGGCAAGCACCGCCTGAATACCATTCATCTTGATCACAAGGGCGGCATGCTCCCGGCTGGATCCCTGACCGAAGTTGTTGCCAGCCACAATAAAATCGCCTGGCGCAACCTTTTCCGTAAATCCGGGCCTTTCATATTCGAAGAGATGTTTTGAGAGTTCAGGGAGGTTTGACCTCAAATAAAAATACCGACCCGGAATGATATGGTCCGTACTGATGGCATCACCAAATTTCCAAACCCTGCCTCTCATGGGTGCTCCCTCATTTTCCCGCCTCTCCTTCCTCTCAAGGACGAGAAAGAAGGTGGGCTTAAAGATATTTCCTCGGATCGGCGATTTTTCCTTCAATCGCCGTGGCAGCGGCTACCGCTGGCGATCCCAGATAGATGAAGGAGTTGGGACTTCCCATTCTTCCCTGGAAATTTCTTGGTTGTGTCGCCAGGCAGACCTCGCCATCCCCCAATACCCCTTCGTGGAGACCTACACAAGCTCCGCATCCTGCTGGCAGAGCCAGTGCCCCTGCTTCAAGAAGCGTTTCCATCGTCCCATCCTTGAGCGCTTCCAGATAGACCAATCGAGAACCAGGCGTAAAAATCATCCTGACTTTTGGATGAATCTTTCTCCCCTTAAGAATCTTTGCGGCGATCTGCAGATCTTCCAGCCTCCCATTACAGGAGGTCCCGAGATAAACTTGATCCACCCTGACTTCCCCAATCTCTTCGATGGTTTTGATATGGTCAACCTGATGGGGACAGGCAATCGTTGGTTGGAGTGTTTTGGCATCGATCTCTATGGTCTTCTCAAAAAGAGCATTTGAGTCGGAAGCCAATTCTTTAAAATGGACCGCCCTTTCCATACGGGACAACCAGTTACGGGTGATTTCGTCTGAGGCGAAGAGCCCCACTTTGGCTCCAGCTTCAACCGCCATATTGGCAATGGTCATCCGCCCTGCCATATCGAGATGTTCAATTGTATCTCCGGCAAACTCAAGGGCTTTATAAGTCGCTCCGGCGGCACCGATCTTCCCGATCAAGTGGAGGATGATGTCTTTTCCATAAACTCCGACAGGAAGTGTTCCGCTGACCACCACTCGGAGGGTTTCAGGCACTCGCAGCCATACTTTACCAATGGCCATTGCCACGGCCGCATCCGTTGAACCGACGCCAGTGGCAAAGGCGCCCAGTGCGCCTCCGGTGCAGGTATGGGAATCGGCGCCAATCACCACATCACCGGGTTTCACCTCCTTTTCGGCAACTACCTGGTGGGAGATGCCATTTCCTACTTCAGAGATCTGACATCCTGTCTTTTCAGCAAAACTCCTTAAAAAATTGTGATCGTTGCTCAGTTCATACCTCGGACTTGGGGCGGCATGGTCGAGAAAGAAGATGGTTTTTTGGGGATTGAAGACTTTTTGAAAATTCATCTCTAAGACTTTTCTCACTGCTAACGGCCCGGTCCCATCCTGCGCATAAACAAGGTCCACCGGGACGACCACGATTTCTCCGGGTTTCACTTCCCTGCCGACATGGTGACTCAAAATTTTTTCGGCCAATGTCATTCCCATTGTTGTCGAAACCTTCTTTATTTTAAATTTATAGCATAAATTCGTCGCAGATTCACCTTGAATTTACGTAACATCAATTTTATATTTTAATTAGAGAAAGGGGGTGTTTATATGAACAACAAAACGCGTTTTACACCTTGCGCCTGCTTTTCTCATGACGACAGGGATGGTCGTTTAAAAATTGAACTGGAACTTCCAGGAGTAAGCAAACAAGACATCTCTCTTGAGATGAGAAAGGATAGTTTTTGTGTCTCCGCCCCAAGAGGGGATGAGGCTGAATATTCTGGGTGCTATATGTTGGCCCATGAGATTCACCCTGAAAAGACGGAAGCCAGGTATGAGAATGGCTTGCTCAGAATCTTTGCCCCTCTAAGGGACTGGGAGCATAAAGTCAGCATACCGGTCCAATAGCAGGTGCAAGTGCCTGATGTAAAACCCTTCTAATGAAAATTAGAAGGGTTTTTTATTGGGCACCTTCCTCCCTTCATCTTTTCGGCAAATTCTTTTCAGAATGGGCAACTTCCAACAGGACACCCTCCTGAATATTCTGAATCCACTGCAACAGGATCATCCCCTCTTCTTCCTTCAAGGATGCCGGGATCCCCGAAAGAGAGGACCTGCCCTTTCTTTGTCCCATAGCGATAAATGGTGATACCTTTACACTGGAGCTGATAGGCTTTCAGATAGATCCTTTTGACATCCTCGATCGTCGCATCGGAAGGAAGATTGATGGTCTTTGAAACAGAATTGTCCGTATATTTCTGAAAGGCGGCTTGTATCCTGAGATGGTCCTCAGGAGCAAGATCAAAGGCTGTCACAAAAATTTTCTTTACATCCTCTGGGATTCCTTTTGTCTTCTGGAGGGATCCGCTGTGAGCGATCTCTGCCATCAGCTCCTTTCGATAGAATCCCCTCTCTTTGGCAATTGCCTCAAAGTGCGGATTCACTTCAAAAAACTTAGCCCCAGAAAGGATGGTGCGAATAAAGCTGACAGCAAACAGGGGTTCAATGCCACTCGAACAGCCGGCAAGAATACTGATGGTGCCGGTGGGAGCAATGGTATTGACCGTCGCATGACGCATCTTCATGCCCTGTCGGGGATAGATGGATTTTGCATAATTCGGAAAGACCCCCCGCTCCATCGATAGCATCTGTGAGGCTTTGAGGGACTCTCTCCGAATAAACTGCATGAGCCGTTGGGCAAACTGATAGGCCCTGGAAGAATGGTATGGAATCCCCAGACGTATTAACATGTCTGCAAATCCCATCACTCCCAATCCAATTTTACGGTTTGCAAAAGTGACCTCTCTGATCTGGGGCAGAGGAAACTGATTGACTTCGATGGCATCATCAAGAAAACGGATACCCCACACAATCCTGTCTTTGAGCTTCTCCCAGTTCACTTTTCCCCTTTCTACCATTTTTTCCAGATTGATCGAAGCGAGATTACAACTTTCATAGGGCAACAGAGGTAACTCTCCACAGGGATTGGTGGCTTCGATCTGTCCCACCATAGGGATAGGATTCTTCCGATTGATCGTATCGAGAAAGATCAGTCCAGGATCGCCCGTTTGCCAGGCAGCATGGGCAATGAGGTCAAAGACCCCTCTTGCTTTGAGGCGTCGGGTCGTCTTGCCAGTTCTTGGATTGATCAGATCATATGACCCATCCTGACGCACCGCCTTCATAAACTGGTCTGTCACCCCGACAGAGAGGTTGAAATTTGAGAAGCTCTCTTGATCCATTTTAGCCTCGAGGAACTCGAGAATATCGGGATGGTCGCACCGGAGGATCCCCATATTTGCCCCTCTTCGGCGTCCCCCCTGCATGATGACCTCCGTCGCCTGATCAAAAATCTTCATGAATGAAACCGGTCCGGAAGCCTCACCTTTTGTGGAGGAAACCAGGTCGCCACGAGGGCGCAGGCGAGAGAAGCTGAACCCTGTGCCACCACCGGTCTGATGAATCCTGGCCATCGCCTTCAATGCCTCAAAGATTCCTTCCATAGAATCCTCAACAGGAATGACAAAACAGGCAGAAAGCTGGCCTATGGAAGTTCCGGCATTCATCAGCGTGGGGGAGTTGGGCAAGAATTCGAGGTTTCGCATCATCTGATAGAAGTGTCCTTCTGCCTCCTCTCGAGAAACTTTGGCCTTGAAATGTTCCTCTCCCCGGGCAACCGCCGAAGCCACCCTTCCAAAAAGTTCACTGGGGGTTTCAACGATGTTCCTCTGATCGTCCTTCAGGAGATATCGCCTCCGTAACACTTCCATCGTGTTGAGTGATAACTTCAGGTCATCTTTTAAACCAAGGGCAGATTTAGCTAGGCGGATTTCACTTCGTCCCTCCCGATAAAGAATATAAGCCTTGGCAATATGGCTGTAGCCTTCCTCCATCAATACCGTCTCCACGATATCTTGAATCGACTCCACATGAGGAACTCTTCTTTCAAATTCGATTGAGATTCTTTGGACCACCTTTTCAGTGATGGAGGAAGCAATGTGATTCGATTTGGACTCATCCTTCAGGACTGAAAATGCAGCCCGTCTGACGGCTTCTTCTATTTTTTGGGAATCAAAAGGAACAATTGTTCCGTCCCTCTTCTCGACCTGTTTTGGTTTGTTCACTAAGCGCATCTTCTCTCCTTTTTTCTCCTCATCTCTCAAGGACATGGGGTCACTTCGAACCATGAAAATGTAGTGATGCATCGGTTATGACGGCTACGAAACCCGTTTTGTTTAGCCTTTAAGGAGAATGTCAAATTCTTTAGACGTCAGGCGTTGCCGAATGACGATACGGGCATCGTGACCGTGAGACGTTACCCATTTTCCACTGAACTCTCAATAATCAATACCTGGTTGAGGTTCAATCCCTTCCCGGTAGGCATGTTTGATTTCTCTAATTTCGCTCACCGTGTCTGCCAACTCAATCACCCTGGGATGAGCATCCCTTCCAGTCAGAACCAGATGCATCCAAAAAGGTTTACGGCGAATCAGGTCCAGGACTTGCTCCAGATCAACCAGTTTAAGGTGAAGGGCATTATTGATTTCATCAAGAATGAGAAGATCGACCTCGCCCGACTCGATCTTTTGCCTTGCCATTTGAATTGCCTCCTGGGCATTTCTGCGATGCTCTTCAAATGAATAGGGATTTCCTTGAATGCCGCAGAATCCTTTTCCCGTGGGTATCAATTCAATCTGGCATCCCATCTTCTTCACGCCATCCCATTCCCCTGAATAAAGATCTCCCTTCATAAACTGGATGATGGAAACTTTTAGGTGATGACCACAGGCACGTAGCGCCATGCCCAGGGCAGACGTGGTCTTCCCTTTTCCATAGCCGGTGATAACCACCACAATCCCTCTTTTTTTCTTCGGAGACAATCGTTTGATTTCCATCATTTTTCTACCTGATCTTTATGAGCTAAATACCATATCATGAGAAGGGAATTCCATACTCCTATTTTACCAAAATAAAATTCTCTCCTAAATTGAACGATTTTCTTAAATTTCATTATAGCGCAACCCTTTAGGGTTGCTCATAAAGCCTGCCTGCCCGTCCGGCAGGCGGCAGGCAAGCAAGGCGAAAGTCTTGCAGTACGGATCACCTTTGCTTTGGGGTGATTTCCAACCCGGGCAGAACCCTATTGCTAAAGAGGTTTTCAAAAGAATCCCTCAATATTGGTCCCTATTAATAAAAATAGGTATAAAGAGGCCAGAAGGCAATTGAAATGTTTATCTTCACAACATTTGTCATCTCTGACAAAGAACTTCCCAACCCTTTCCGGCCTAATCGCACCCTATAGCAGAGAGACGGAGCTGAATTCCTTGATTGAGGGACAACGAACATTCTTGCATTGCCATTTCCAATTTTATGATTAAATTTTTATTAGGAGGTGGTTTTTATGAAATCAGTAAAGAAACGTGCTACACCGAAGAAAAAAGAGTATGGATGGCGCATGTATGATTGTTGCTGGTATGGCCCCTTTGAACACAGCCTCTGTTGCGGGGGTTTTTGCGCCACCCCATGGGTGCATTAAACAATTTAAGGTAAGATATTCACCTGTTCCAACATCCGACGGGCAATGATGAGGCGCATAATTTGCGCTGTTCCTTCATATATTTGAATGACTTTGGCATCCCTCATCAATTTTTCAACGGCGTGCCATTTTGTATACCCCATCCCCCCATAAATTTGCACGGCATCCGTCGTGACCCTCATGGCCACGTCAGAGGCAAAGGCTTTTGCCATGGCCGCCTCTTGCGAATTCCGAATACCTTGATCTGCAAGCCAGGCCGCTTTATAACAAAGAAGCCTGGCGGCTTCGATATCCTTTGCCATCTCGGCTAAAAGAAATTGTATGGCTTGATGCTGGGCGATTGGAACGCCAAATTGAATTCGTTTCTTGGCGTATTGGATAGCCAATTCCATGGCCCTTCGGGCAATCCCGACCGCTCCCATGGCAATCATGGGTCGGGTGATATCAAGGGCCATCATCGCTTTTTTAAAGCCATCCTCCTCCCCGCCTAAGAGATTTTCTTTTGGGACGATCACCTGGCGAAAAGTGACCGTCGTTGTATTTGAAGCCCTCTGACCCATCTTATCAATGGGTTCTCCGTGACTGACCCCTTCTAAATTGGAGGGGACGATGAGGCAGATAATCCCTTTATGCCGCCTCCCCGGATCGGTCGTGGCAAAGACCAGATAGAAATCGGCATAACCGCCATTGGTAATCCACATCTTGGTCCCGTTGAGAAGATAGTGATTCCCCTGCGGGGTGGCGGTAGTCTTCATCGACGCTGGATCAGACCCAGCGGTCACCTCGCTCAAGCAATAAGAAGCAAGACTAAACTTCGAACAGAAAGGTCTGAGAAACCTTTCTTTCTGCTCTTCCGTACCAAATCGAATAATTGGATAGAGAGCCAATGTGCTGACGAAGATAGAGACATAGATTCCCATACATCCTGCAGCCAGCTCTTCTGCCATGATGCAGTTATCCAGAACCCCCAGGCCTTGCCCACCATATTCTTTGGGAACCAGGGGGGTTAAAAACCCTTCCTGATGCGCTTTTTCCATGACATCGATGGGAAAGGTCCCTTTTCGGTCATGCTCTTCTGCCACAGGAAGAATCACCTCTTTGGCAAACTGCCTGGCTTTTTGCTGAAGGGAAATCTGTTCAGGCGTCAAATCGAATCCAATCATCTCTTGCCTCCATAAGAATAGAATCCCCTACCGGTTTTGACCCCTAAGTATCCGGCATCCACATATTTTTGAAGCAGGGGGCAGGGTCGATATTTGTCTCCAAAGGCGTCCTGAAGCACCTTCATCACGGAGAGGACCGTATCCAGACCCACAAAATCAGCCAATTCCAATGGGCCCATGGGATGGTTTGCCCCCAGTTTCATGATGGCATCGATCTCTTCAGGTTTTCCCAAGCCTTCATAAAACGAATAAATCGCTTCATTCATATAACTAAAGATCAATCGACTGGATATAAATCCAGGAAAATCGACTGCTTCGAGAGGGGTCTTTCCAAGTTTGAGACTGAATTCTTTTGTGACCTGAAAGGTGTGATCTGTGGTGACCAGACCTCGGACGATTTCAACCAGTTTCATCACAGGGGCCGGATTGAAAAAATGCATTCCAATCACTCGCTCCGGTCTTCGAGTGACTGAGGCGATGCGTGTGATCGAGATGGATGAGGTGTTACTGGCAAGGATCGTTTCTGGGCCCGTCACCTCATCCAGTTTTTTAAAGACCTCCCACTTAGAAGGAAGGCTTTCCACAGCTGCCTCAATCACAAAATCGCAATCCTTGAAATCTTCCATCTCGACAGTTGTCTTAAGCCTCTGAATGGCTCCTTCTTTCCCGGCTTCATCCATCTTTCCTTTTTCCACCCGTTTGGTTAAGCTGGCAATGATTCTCGACTTCCCCCTCTCCACGGCTTCTTGATGGATATCCTTCAAGACCACCTCAAAGCCCGAGGTCAGAACCACTTCGGCAATACCACTTCCCATCTGTCCAGCCCCTACGACTCCTATTTTTTTAAGTTCCATCTACTCCCTCCATCTTTTTTTAATTTAATTATAACCTGTATCCAATCGATGAGGCACCTTTAAAACATAAATCCATACCGATTTGACGGATGCCTTTCATCATTTTATATTTTTCTTACAATCATTTTCAAAAAGAAAGGAGCCCATCGATGAAAACATTCTGTTTGATCTTAACATTGATCGTGTTGGTCCTTTTCGCCAGTCTGACCCTTGCTCAAGAAAAAATCCGTGTCCCCTATCCTTCAGGCTACAGGGATTGGCCTCATGTCAAAACGATGCTCATCTTCGATCAGAAACACCCCCTTTTCAACCCCTTCGGTGGCATTCATCACATTTATGTCAATAAGAAGGGGCTGGAGGCTTATAAGAAAGGGGGACCTTTCCCCGATGGAACGGTCATTGTTTTTGACCTCCTCGAAGCAAACATTGATCAGGGCGCCTATGTGGAAGGTCCAAGGAAATTTATCGGAGTGATGCAGAAAGATTCAAAAAAGTTTAAGGAGACCGGTGGTTGGGGGTTTGATGCTTTTGAGAAGGACACAAAAAATTCTTTTGTGAAAGATGGTGGAAAAGGTTGCTACGATTGCCATTTGGGTCAGAAAGAGAAAGATTACGTCTTTTCAAAATATCGCCCCTGAGGCGGACACCTCCTGTTTTCGAGATGCATGGACAATAAAGGTTGATTTTACGGTCGGTAGGGAGTAAGTTACCGGATATGCCTGACCATTCGCGGTGGTCTCTCTTCATCAGCATCCTGTTGTTCCTTCTGGTCGTTGCCCATCCAGGCACAATTCTACCTCATTCGGGAGACCACCATCACAAGCCGGATTCGGGACCCGGAATAGGGATTGATGAAAAATTGGGTCAAACGATTCCTCTCGATCTCATTTTTTACGACGAACAGGGAGGGTCTATCTCCCTTCGAAAGATGATTTACAAACCCACCATCTTCTCTCCAGTTTTTTATGCCTGTCCGGATGTCTGCAATTTTCTATTAACCAACCTCGCCTCTGCATTGAATCGTCTTCCCGGTCGTCCTGGGGAAGATTATCTTGTTCTTTCAATCAGCTTTGATGAGACCGAGAATCATGAACTCGCTCTGGAAAAGAAGAGACTCTATCTCAAGATGATTGAAAAGCCCTTCCCTGAAAATGGCTGGAGATTTTTGACAGGAGATCGGGAGAATATTCTTCAATTAACCAATTCCGTAGGTTTCTTTTTTAAGAGAGAAAGGAAAAATTTTTTACACCCCGTGGCTCTCATCGTCCTTTCTCCTGATGGTAAGATTACCCGATACCTCTATGGTACTGAGATTCTTCCCTTCGATTTGAAGATGGCCCTTCTGGAGGCTTCTGAGGGTAGGACAGGACCCACCATCAGCAAAGTCTTAAGATTCTGTTTCAGTTACGATCCCAAAGGACGCAAATATGTCTTTAACACATTGAAGATAACGGGGATTGTCACACTGACATTCGCTCTCTTCTTCGTCCTTTTCCTTGTGTGGAGAGGAAAGAAGAGAGCCTCCCCAAAAGGATAAGCACCGATGCCCAGTTTTTATGAAGAGTCAGGTCCCTTGAAAGGGGTATGGGGTTGGATCTTTTCAACAGACCATAAACGAATTGGTTTGCTCTACCTTCTGGCGATTCTCTCCTTTTATGGGATTGGGGTCCTGCTTGGATTCTTGATGCGCCTCGAATTGATCGCACCCGGTCCGACGATCATGCGACCACAGACTTATAACGCCATCTTCACTCTCCATGGTGTGATCATGATCTTCCTTTTTGTCATTCCCGGCATCCCAGCCATCTTTGGAAATTTCTTCTTGCCCATCCAGATTGGGGCACGGGACGTTGCCTTCCCAAGACTGAATCTCCTCTCCTGGTGGATTTATATGGCAGGTGCTGCGTTAGCCATTCTCTCCCTCTTTACGGGCGGAGGACCCATCGATACGGGCTGGACATTCTATGTGCCCTATAGCCTCAGGACACCTGTCAATGTTCCGCTTGCGGTTTTCGGCGTCTTCGTCCTTGGGTTCTCCTCCATTCTTACGGGGATCAATTTTGTGACAACAGTCCATCAGCACCGGGCTCCTAAATTGACCTGGTTTCGACTGCCCCTCTTCGTCTGGGGGATCTATGCCACAGCCTGGATTCAGATTCTGGTCACTCCGGTTGTTGGCATCACTCTCCTTCTGACGTTAATGGAAAGATTAGTGGGAGTTGGCGTCTTTGATCCCACAAAGGGAGGCGATCCCCTCCTCTATCAACATCTCTTCTGGATCTATTCTCACCCTGCTGTCTATATTATGATCCTCCCGGCTATGGGAATCATCTCAGAAATCATTCCCGTTTTTGCACGACGGACCATCTTTGGCTACAAGGCAATTGCCTTTTCGAGCCTTGCGATTGCGGTGGTGGGTTCTTTTGTCTGGGGACACCATATGTTCGTCAGTGGGCAGAGCGACGTTGCTTCTGTCATCTTTTCCCTCTTGACCTTTCTGGTGGCTGTTCCCAGTGGAGTGAAGGTCTTTAATTGGGTCTCCACGCTTTACAAAGGGTCCATTGAAGTTGCCCCACCTCTTCTCTTTGCCTTAACTTTCATCTTCCTTTTTTCAATGGGTGGATTGACCGGCCTTTTCCAGGGAGCCCTGGCAACAGATGTCCATCTTCACGATACCTACTGGGTGGTGGGACACTTCCATTATGTGATTTTTGGGGGAACAGGGTTTGCTCTCTTCGGTGCCCTCCATTACTGGTTTCCCAAAATGTTTGGCAGGATGTATCCTCCCAAAATACCTTATGTGGCATGGGGGCTGCTCTTTGGGGGATTCAATATGCTTTACTTTCCCATGCTGATCCTGGGCTGGCAGGGAATGCCGAGGAGGTACTTCGACTATCTTCCACAATTTCACACCCTTCAATTCATCTCCACCTTTGGCTCTTGGATTATGATTGCAGGGTTGATCTTGATGTTTGGAAATTTGATCTATGCTTTCTTTAAAGGTAAACAAGCAGAGGGCAATCCCTGGGGAGGTGCTACCCTGGAATGGCAGATCCCTTCCCCTCCCCCCAGAGAAAACTTTGATGAGATCCCTCAAGTGGAAAAAGGTCCCTATGAGTATCGATGATCGGAGAGCTGGCCATGGACCCTCATAGAAATCATATGGGTTCCACATTTGGAATGTGGCTCTTCCTCCTTTCTGAGATTCTTCTCTTTGGAGGACTGTTCATCCTGTACGCTGTTTACCGGTTTAACCACTCCCAGGTCTTCCATCTGGCTGCTGAGGCCCTGAACCGTCCTATTGGTGCTTTAAACACGGTCATTCTCCTGACGAGCAGTTTAACCATGGCCCTTTCCCTCTCCTTTCTCAAGCAGAAAAAATCTTATCGCTCCCTCCTTTTTCTCCTGTTGACCATCCTGTTCGGTTTTCTCTTTCTTTTGAATAAATATGTGGAATGGGCTTCAAAGATGGAACAGGGCATTTATCCAAATGCTTCCCGACTGCTCGAAAGGGAGCGGGGAGAAGTTCTCTTTTATGGCCTCTACTATTCCATGACCGGCCTCCATGCCCTCCACGTGTTGGTCGGAATGGGCATCCTGATTGCCATGGTCTTTTTGATGTGGAGAAGAAAAATCGATCATGAACGTTTTGTACCGCTGGAGAACAGTGGACTCTATTGGCACCTGGTCGATATCATCTGGGTTTTTCTCTTTCCTCTGTTCTATTTGATCACCTGATCAGGAGAAAGATCGAGTGAAAACCTATCTCTTTGTATGGCTGAGCCTCATCGTTTTGACAGGTATCGCCATCTCCACTGCGGGAATGGATTGGGGGAAGTGGGGATTGGCGCTCGCCCTGGTCATCGCTTTTGTCAAATCGGGTCTCATCCTCAACTATTTTATGCACCTCAGAGAGCAGAGGAAAATGAAATTGATCCGATGGATGATCCCGGGGATCTTAGCCATCCTGGTTCTCTTCATTGTCTTAACGTTTCTCGATATTGGTTTACGGTAAATTGGGTGCAACATGATTCGCGGGGTGACCGGCCTTTCAGACGAGATCGTTCAGAATATCTTCCTCTATATTGCGGTGATCTCGGTCTCTATTCTAATGCTCATCACCTTTCTCATGATCTATTTTAGTATCCGTTATCACCGGAAGAAAAATCCTCATCCCGAAGACATCCGCGGAAACATCTGGCTTGAAATCCTCTGGACCATCATCCCAGCCCTTCTGGTCCTCTCCATGTTCTATTATGGATGGACAGGCTTTCGGACGCTCAAGAAAGTGCCCGAAGGGGCTCTGAAAGTAAAGGTCACAGCACGGACATGGTCATGGCTGTTCGAATATGTGAATGGAATCAAGACAACAGAGCTGATCATTCCTGTGGGAACACCCATTCATCTCGAGCTCACCTCACAGGATGTCATTCACAGTTTTTACGTCCCTGCCTTTCGTGTCAAACAGGACGCTGTCCCGGGAATGACCACAGCCCTATGGTTCAGGGCCAGGGAGGTTGGAACCTACGATGTCCTTTGTGCGGAATATTGTGGACAGCAGCATGCCTACATGCTCACCAAGGTCAGGGTGCTTTCAGAAGAGGAGTTTCGTCGATGGGACGAAGAAAAACGTAAAGAATTGCAAATGGAGAAAATACCAGGCATTCCCCGTGGTGAGCGGTTATTTCAGGAAAAAGGGTGCATGGCTTGCCATAGCATCGACGGAACTCCGAGGGTAGGACCTACCCTCAAAGGTCTTTTTGGAAAGACCGTCATTGTGATGACGGAAGGAAAAGAAAGACAGATCCAGGTGGATGAGGACTATCTAAAGAGGTCCTTGCTGGAGCCAAATACTGACCTGGTCAAAGGGTTTCCGCCCATCATGCCTTCTCAAAGGGGCGTCTCCACAGAAGAAGAAATTGCTGAACTGGTTCGATATATGAAGGAATTGAGATGAAAAAGTTCCTGATCGGGATCTCTCTCATCATCGCCCTTGCAAAGGGGAGGATTTCACTTTTTGTAACCTTCTCGGCTTACGTGGGTTTCATGCTAACGACAAAGGAAGTTTCCTGGACGATCCTTCCTTTGCTCCTTGGTGCTCTCTTCCTCGCATCGGGTGCCTGCAGCCTCAATCAATATCAGGAAAGAAGAGAAGATCAGAGAATGGAGAGGACAAAAGACCGCCCCATCCCATCGGGAAGACTTGCTCCTTCTTCCGCCCTGAAGGTATCCCTGCTCTTTCTTCTCCTCGGAGCCTCTTTCTTATATATTGGGACGGATACGAAGGTCCTTGCCCTTGGCCTGTTAGCCGTTCTCCTTTATAATGGAATCTATACCCTTCTCAAAAAAAGGACGGTTTGGGCGATTCTTCCTGGCGCAATGGTCGGTTCCATTCCTCCAGCAATGGGCTGGTTTTCAGGAGGAGGGGGACTGACCCCTCCACTTTTCGCCATCGTCTTATTCTTCTTTATCTGGCAGATTCCCCATGTCTGGCTTCTTCTCATTGATTATCGGAGAGACTATCAAAATGCAGGGCTTCCTTTGATCACCCAGACGTTGGGATTAAAACAGGTCCAGAGGATCTCCTTTATATGGATCACGGCAACCGCTGTCTCAGGCTTTCTCACCCCCCTTTTCGGTATTGTAAACTCCTGGGCGATGCTCGGTGGGATGCTCTTGCTGGGGATATGGTTGATATGGAATGGATGGAAAAAAATGATTGGCCAATCCCATCCCTCCCCCTTTCACTCCGCTTTCAGGACGGTCAATATCTATATTTTGGCCGCAATGGTTCTTTTCTGCCTCGATCATTTATGAGAGGAAAGCAGTTCCATTTTCGATTTGCTTGGGGGGACAAAAAGGGGGACCCTGTTTTCTTGACAGAATGCTCAGGCATCGAATATAGATAATAAAGATTTGCTTCCAGAAAACAGATCGTTACATCTCATTGAACCGGTGGTTCATGAAAAAAAGGCTTGCCATAGCAACGGGCATCGTCGTCATCCTCATCTTCTCCATTGTGGCTTATCACCGTTTTCCCGTTCAAACCCGTGGAGCTTTCTTCTCCGTCTTTCCAATCTTGGCCTGGACATCAGTGGACCAACCCATCCTCTTCAACCATATTCGCCATAAGGAGGCAGTCAATCTGACGTGCACCTTCTGTCATCGTTATGTCGAAAGACACCGATCATCAGGGATTCCCAATATTGATCTCTGCCGTGCCTGCCATGCGACCGATGCTCTGAGTAAGAAACCGGAAGCCCTCAAAGTGGTAAAGTATGTTCAAGAGGGAAAGGAGATCCCGTGGAAGCAGATGTACCAACTTCCAAAGTTTGTGGTCTTCCCCCATTGGATCCACATCGAGAATCAAGTGGATTGTTCTGTCTGCCATGGTCTGACCGGAATCAAGGAGAGGCCTGTGAAGATGGTGGATCGAAATGATATGGAATGGTGTATGGATTGTCATCAAAAGCGAAAGGCAAGTATCGATTGTTATACGTGCCACTCCAGTTAATTCATTGCGGAATGCGGGATTCGGAATGCGGATTTGAAATCTTAAGTATTCTACTCCGAAATCCGAAATCCGCAATCCGAAATAAGAACGATGAAGATCACACGACGAAATTTAATCAAGATGATTGGGGCGGCGACTCTTGGGATGGCCTTACCTGAAGAACTCCTCCATGCCCTTCCAAGAGAAGGAGAATGGATTCCCTATGAAGAGTACTGGTCCTCCGGTATCTGCCTCCAGTGTCCAAGCGGATGTGGCCTTCGGATTCGTTCTGTCCATCGCTGGCCTGTTAAGCTGGAAGGGAACAAAAACTATCCGGTCAATCAAGGAGGTCTCTGCCCTAAGGGACAGTCTGGTCTTCAGGTCCTTTATGATCCTGACCGGATAAGGCATCCACTGCGGAGACAAGGAGGCCGTGGGGAAGGCAGATGGGAAAAGATTTCCTGGGAAGAAGCCATCGATCTGATTGTGCAACGTTTAAAGAGGCTCCGCCAGGAGGGGAAAGCTCATCAACTCCTTCTTCTGGGAGGTCGTTATCGTGGTCGTATGCTTGAATTGATGCAGCGGTTTATGGAAGCCTACGGCTCTCCCAACCACTTTGGCAATCCCCATCGAGGATCAGAGGGAGTTCTGAAAGGGCATTTCTTCACCATGGGGGAGAAAGAATTCCTTGCCATCCACTGGGAAAAAACAGAGTACGTTCTCTCCTTTGGTGCCAGTCTGCTGGAAGCCTCCCGTTCTTCCATGATCAATCTCAGAGGATATGGATGGTTGAGAAGGGGAAGACCAGGAATACGGGGAAAACTGGTCCAGATTGATCCCCGATTTTCTGTGACCGCCTCAAAGGCTGATCAATGGGTTCCTATTGCACCTGGAACCGATGGCGCACTCGCCCTTGGAATCGCTCACTGGATGATCAAAGAGAATCAATTTGATCACGAATTCATCTCCCGTCATACCTTCGGGTTTGAGGACTGGCAGGACTCAAATGGCAAAAGCCATATGGGATTTAAAACTCTGGTCTTGAAAGATTATGCTCCCCAGCAGGTTTCTCAGATCACAGGGGTTCCCGAAGAAATCATTATCCAGATCGCAAGAGAATTTTCCGCTCACCGCCCCTCGATTGCCATTTCAGGAAGGGGTGTGGGAATGCAAACAAACGGAACCTATACCCAGATGGCTATCGATAGTCTGAACGCACTGGTAGGATCGATCGACTGTCCGGGCGGCCTTCTGCGCCAGATCAAACCACCTCTTAAGAGATGGCCCTCCCCCAGAAAAGACCTGGTGGCAGTTCGAGGACTTTCCCGACCTCGTCTGGACGGGGCTGGACATCTGCCATTTCCTTTTGCGGAGGAAATTCCATATCTCCTTCCGGAAAAGATTGAAAAAGGAGAACCCTATCCAATCGATACCCTTCTCCTTTATTATACCAACCCTCTTTTCAGTATTCCTGAACCGGAAAAGATTCGCGCCGCTCTTGAAAAGATTCCTTTCATCATCAGCTTTTCACCCTTTATGGATGAGACCACAAAATGTGCCGATCTCGTTTTACCAGACGAGACCTATTTCGAACGCTGGCAGGATGATTTTCCTGAACCAGGTCCGGGGTTTCCAGTGGTTGGATTGAGAAGCCCGGTCCTGCATCGACCTCTCTACGATGTGCGAAATACAGGAGATGTTTTGATCGAGATCGCCAGGAAGATAGGTGGAAGTGTGGCGGCTTCCTTTCCATGGAAGGATATGAAGGAAGTTTTGATGGACTCCTTTCAGGGAGTATTCAGAGCAAGACGCGGTTCCATTCACGGAGAAGATTTCAAAGATTTCTGGAAGCAATTGATCGAGGCAGGAGGATGGTGGGACACATCTTATCCTTTTGGGGAATGGAGAAAGAGATTCAACACCCCATCCGGGAAATTTGAATTCTTCTCACTCACTCTTGAGCAGGGGTTGAAGGAAGTCTCGAGGAAAAATTCGAAAGGGATCGATTCAATTTTGAAGGAGTTGAGGATTGAAGCAAAAGGAGATCAAGCGTTTCTTCCCCATTTTGAAAAACCACGCCCGATTGGGGAAGAGAAGGAATATCCCTTCCATCTCATTCACTACAAACTGATGACCACTGCAGAAGGAAGGGGAGCCAACCAACCCTATCTCCAGGAGATCTTTGGTCCGCACCTGAAAGAGAAATGGAATTCCTGGGTGGAGATCAATCCTGATACAGCCCAGACCCTGGGGCTTAAAGAGGGTGATGAGGTCTGGGTTGAATCAAAGGTCGGAAAAGTGAAAGGGAAGATCAGATACTTTGCCGGAACGTACCCCAAATGTCTCCATATTCCCTATGGTCAGGGCCATCGAGCTTATGGCCGCTGGGCAGAAGGAAGAGGGATCAATCCGAATGATCTGATCGCAAGGGAGTATGACCACATTGGTGGTTTCCTGTCACATTTTTCAACAAGAGTGAAGGTATATAAAGCATGAGAGAGTGACACATGTACCGCTGGGGAATGGTGATCGACTTGGATCGATGTACAGGGTGCCAGGCCTGTGTGGTCGCCTGCCGTCAGGAGAATAATATCCTCTTTGCAGGTGAGAAGGAGGCAAAACTGGGTAGGGCAAAGTTCTGGATGAATCTCATCACGGAAGTGAAGGGGAATTATCCTGATGTAAAGATGCGTTTTATTCCCATCCCCTGTATGCATTGTGACCATCCTCCCTGTACCACCGTCTGCCCGGTGGAGGCAACCTATAAAAATCCTGAAGGCATTGTCGCCCAGGTCTATCCCCGATGTATTGGCGTGCGAATGTGCGTGTCCAATTGTCCCTACACCGTTCGATACTTTAACTGGCATGCTCCCTCCTGGCCAGATGAATATAAAAGAGGACTCAATCCGGACGTCTATAAAAGGAGAAAAGGGATTACGGAAAAATGTAATTTCTGCATCCAGAGGATTCGAAAAGCAAAGGAGAAGGCTAAAAAAGAGAAACGAAAGATTCGGGATGGAGAAGTCATTCCAGCCTGTGCTGAAACCTGCCCAACGCAAGCCATCGTCTTCGGCGATCTGAATGATCCAAAGAGCCGTGTCTTTAGGCTTTCAAAAAGCCGCAGGGCCTTCCGCCTCCTCGAAGAGCTCGGCACAGAACCCAAGGTCTATTATTTAAAGGAAGGGGAATGGAAGGATGGATAGCCAAGCCCTTGCATCCAAATATGATCCGATCCTGAAACCCATGACCCGAGTGGGATGGCCTTTCTGGGTCACTGTCCTTCCACTTTCCATTATCTTCCTCTGGTCTTTCTTCGCTTTCGGCTGGCAATATCAATGGGGGCTTGGTGAAACGGGAATGGGCCACCCGATGTCCTGGACCCTCTATCTCGTCAATTTTGTCTTTTTCATTGGCATCAGTCATGCGGGTGCTCTGGTTTCAGCCGTCTTAAGGATTACCCATGCACGCTGGGGAACTCCTTTCGGAAGAGCGGCAGAAGCCGTCACGGTCTTTGCCCTGGCAGCAGGTCCAACCAATATTCTCTTTGATCTGGGACGATCGAGCCGTTTCTACTGGGTACCTCTCCATGCTCAATTCAAATCTCCCCTGATTTGGGACTTCACATGTATTATGACCTACTTCACCGTGAGCATCATCTTCCTCTATGTCCTGATGGTCCCAGATATCGGACTGCTGCGAGATCGATTTCCCGGAAGAAGGTGGTTCTATCAACCTCTCTCCCTCGGCTGGACCGGAACCGAAAGCCAGTGGAAAACGATCAACAAGACCATCGGCTTCCTGTGTGTTGCGGTCATTCCCATCGCTGTCAGTGTTCACACGGTGGTGTCCTGGGTCTTCGGATTGCAGACTCAGCCCATGTGGTTCAGCACCATCTTCGCTCCTTATTTCGTTACAGGAGCCATCTTCTCAGGAATTGCTACGATCATCATCGTCACCATTGCCCTGAGACGAATCTACCATCTGGAGAAGTATCTGACACCCTACCATTTCAATAACATGGGCTTGCTTCTTCTGGTCTTTACACTTCTCTGGGCTTACTTCACGTTTGCGGAGCATCTCACGGTGGCTTATGCTGGAGGAAGTCACGAACTGGATGTTTTATGGAGTAAACTGACAGGAAGATATGCCCTTCTATTCTGGATCATGGTTCTCCTCTGCTTCGTCATTCCTTTTCCTTTACTGGTCATTAACCGGACGCCAAAATTCCTCCTCCCCGCTTCCGTCTCGGTGGTGATCGGGATGTGGCTGGAACGATTCCTCATCATCATTCCTTCTCTGGCTCACCCTCGCCTCCATTACCCGAGGGGATCGTATATGCCTTCCTGGGTGGAATGGTCAATGATGGCAGGACTCTGCGCTGGATTCACCCTCGCTTTCGTCCTTTTTTCTAAATTCTTCCCAGTCCTCTCCATATGGGAACTGGAAAAAGAGGATCATGAAAAATGATTTCTGACAGGATCGCAAGCAGGAGGCTGACATGAGTTGGTTATCAAAAATCTTCATCGCCTTATCCCTTCTTCTCCTCCCCTTCCATCTTCTTTTTGCCCAGACCGCCAAACCTCCTAAAAAAAGTCCTGAAATGTTGGCGGCGGGTAAAAAACTATACGAACAATACTGTGCAACCTGTCATGGTCCCAAAGGGGATGGAAAAGGTCTCATAGGGGCGGCGCTCAAACCTCCTCCAAGAGATTTCAACATCCCTCTCAACCAGTGGACCTATGCCAAAGGAGATCTGAAAAAGGTGTTTGACGTGATCACCAAAGGTATCCCCAATACGTCCATGGTCAAATGGGATCAACTCTCCGAACAGGAGCGCTGGGCCCTCACCTATTATGTGGCTGAATTTGCAACCCCCACAAAAGCTCCAACCAAGAAAAAATGAGGAGGCTCGAGAAAAAGAATGAAAGAATTCACTCCTGAGGAACTGCAGGCATTTAATGGAAAAGAAGGAAAACCGGTCTATATCGCCTTTGAAGGAAAAGTGTACAATGTCACTCAGAGCCGTCTCTGGAACAAAGGGATGCATATGAACCGTCATCACCCTGGAAAAGATCTGAGTGCTGAGATGTCTGCCGCGCCCCATGGTCCTGAGGTCTTGCAACGATATCCTCAAGTCGGGCTTTTGAAAAAGGGACCTCCTGAAGAGTTAAAACACTTGCCCAAATTCCTTCAAGGACTTCTTCAGACATTTCCAATGGCAAAGCGCCATCCCCATCCCATGGTCGTTCATTTTCCCATCGCTTTTCTGATGGCATCCTCCCTCTTCTATCTCCTCTATGTCTTATTCCTATACCCTTCACTCAAAACGACCAGCACCCACTTGTTCATCCTCGGATCGCTCTCAACCCCCTTTGCCATTGCCACTGGACTTCTGACGTGGTGGATCAATTACCGGCTGAAACTGAGTAATTTTATCAAGTGGAAGATATTCCTTTCCATCCTCCTCCTTGCCCTGGAAATCACCCTCGTTCTCTTCTGGATAGGAGAAATAGAAATGTCCCATCTTCTCTATCTTATATTCATCCTCCTGGCTACCCCTATCGTCGTCCTTCTGGGTTACTTTGGGGGGCAGATGACCTTCCCTGCAGAATAGGCTTGGAGAAAAAAATAGGAAGAGAAGGTAAAAACTAATTTTTTAAGCCAATGGCTTTCGAAATCTTTTCAATATTAAAGTTCAGTTGTTCAGCCAGCGTGACCAGTAGAGGAGAAAAAGGCTTCGAAACACCAGAGCGCCACAAAGACTCTTCAAGCATCTTAATCGACTCCATCAAAATTTCATCCATCACATCTTGAGCCTCCCATAGATCGAGGGTGAACCCCCACTGTCGTGAACGGTCAAGAAGAAGGAGGACCTCCTGAATCCCTGCCTCCTGAGCAGCGAGATCTGTTGGTTTGGTGCGCCGAAGCAATTCCATCCTTTCTTTGAGCATCTGATTTAAAATAGATAGGGGTTTTGAAGTATTCAGGGAACACTTATATCGTTTGGCATCATTGAGAATACGCTCAATCCTCTCCTGGATGACCGTGGATTGCATCTGATCCCTCAGCGCCTTAATCTCCCGAAGCAATCGTTGATTGAGGGTCAATTCCACAGCAATGCGCAGCTCAAAGGGAAGGGGAATTTCGTCCCTTGCTAATACATCGATAATGGGTTTGGCCCTGTGGAATAACCCCTCATAGATCATGGATGGATCTCCCATCTCCTTCTCGATCCATCGCCGATAAAATTCCAATCGATCCTCCTTCAAAAGATCCTGAACTGTAAAGCATCGATCCCCCAGCAAGGAGGTAAAGCGTTCTGCCAGTGTCTCTTCTTCCAGCTCAAACCCTTCCCTTCCTTTCTGCCTCAACGTATTGAAATCCATTCCCCCTCTCTCTTCTGAAATCCAATTTTGAGCAGGCATCTCTTTTGAAGAAGACAGTCCGAACAGAAATGTTTTGGATTCCAGGAGGAGATCCGAAAAGACCTTCACTCTTCCAAGGACAAGGCATCGATCTGCTTTTTCAAATCGCTCCTGATCGGTCATTTCCACCTGATAGAAAAAAAATCTTCTCTTCTTTTCCTCTCCATCGAAAAGCGTAAAGAGAGCCTGGTGGTGAACCACCTGTTCAAAGGAGACCCTTTTCGGCTTTACAAATTTTTGATAAATCTCGAAACCATTTCCCTTTTCAGGGTCGTTACTCCTCGCCTGAGCGAGGATTTGGAGAAATCTTGTTTCGATGTCTCCTCCTTGAAAGGTTTGGGCATATTCAATCGCTTTGGCTGCATGTTGAAGGATAAGAAGTGTCTCAAGACCTGCCAGATCGTTAAAAAACCAACCACAACTTGTAAACATCCTGAGGGCATGGCGCTCCATCTCCAAAAGTGCGATGCCTTTGTTCCTAACTGTTTGGTCAAGCTGAGGTCGACCATATCGCTCAAAGAATTGGTTCACAAGCTCAGGGGAACGGTTCAGGATGACATCAATATATCCATTTCTCGCTTCCCAGGGGTGATCAAATATCTTTTCTCCTTCTCTTTCATAAAGGATGGCAAGATCGTCTCTCAACTGGTTTAATGCCTCCCTCAAAGGAGCTCGCCATTTCTGATTCCATCCTGGTGGTCCACCGGTATGGCAACCACAATCCTCTTTCCATCTTCCTACCCCGTGGCTACAGCTCCATGCCGTCCCTTCTCCATGAGGCCCTTCATCTATCTCCACTTCCTCGACGGGAGGAACCTTTTTCAGAAAGGCACCGTAATTAATGACCTCCATCCCATGCTTCAGGAATCCCTCGCTGAAGGCATAAGCCAGTGCCATCTCTCCAAACTTTTTATGGTGACCATAGGTCTCACCGTCCGTTGAAACATGAATGAGTTGAGGCTGCTTTCTCCCGCGCCGACAGGCTTGGGCAAAGCGTTGACAGAAACCGTCCCCATCCCTCAGAAGATCTCCGAAGGCGATCTCCTTTGAAATCACTCCATCGTAAAAAAAGAGATCAATCCACTCATTCATCCGTTTCTTTCCCGAGGAATCCTTAAGAAAACACCGATAAGGTTGGGTTGGGTCAATTCTTCCCTGTGAGACGTCGGTCCACTTTCTGCTCCCCAGGGGCCTTACCCGCAGGGCTTGAAAAGGGCTTAAGATGAGGTAGCGCATTCCGTGCTTGACCAAGATTTGAAGGGTGGCAGAATTGACGGCTGTCTCCGGAAGCCACATGGCTTCCGGAAAACGGCGGAAGTGTTTTTGGAAATAGGCAATTCCCCATCGGACTTCGGTCTCCTGATCTCTCTCATTGGCTAAGGGCATGATCAGATGATCAAAAACCTGAGCAATCGCATTGCCATGGCCTAAACGTTTTAGACTTTCCCGGTCTGCTTCAAGGATCTTTCTGTAGATCAAAGGTTTCTCTTTTTCAATCCATGAAAGGAGGGTAGGACCAAAATTGAAGCTGAGAAAAGAATAATTGTTAAAAAGATCCAGAATCTTCATCTGCCGGTCGACCCTCCTGGCATAGGCATTGGGCCGGTAACATTCGAAAGTGATGCGTTCATTCCAATCATGAAAAGGAGAGGCACTCTCTTCTTGCTCAATGACATTCAGCCATGGGTTTTCCCGGGGCGGTTGGTAGAAATGTCCATGGATGGCAACAAAGTTCTTTTTCATCTCTCAACCTATCCTTTCAAAGATATATGAACTGATACTCGAAATGATTATCTTATAAAAGATCCTAAAATTTCAAACCAATTTTTGATAGGAAGGCAATCCCATTCCACTCAACGACACCAGTGAGAGAAGGTCAGGAGAGTCTTCCACCCTTCTTGACTTCCCTTTTGAAATATCCCAAAATGATTGTAGAAAAGATGTCGCGGGGAGTTGGGATGTGCCTGGCTGAGAGGGTGACCGGACAGTCACCGACCCGCTGAACCTGACCTGGGTAATACCAGCGGAGGGATCGACAAGAGATCTAAAACAGGAAGCCGACCCTTCGGGTTGGCTTTTTTATTTTGGAAGGGAAAGAGATTGATGACACTCGAAACTGCCCGTATCTTAGAGGTCCTGTTAAAAGTTCGGGAGAAAAAACCTCTGGTTCATGCCATCACCAACTGGATCACAGCAAATGACGTTGCCAGTTGCCTTCATGCCATCGGTGCACGTCCTATCATGGCCACTGCACCAGAAGAGGTAGAAGAGATCACAACGAAGACTGATGCTCTGGTGCTCAATATGGGAACACCTTCTCAAGAGCGTCTGAAAGCCATGATCATCGCCGGTCATCGAGCGAACCAGGACAGGCATCCTATTATTTTTGACCCGGTAGGAGTGGGGCTCTCCCCATTCCGGATCGACTCCTCGAAAAAGATCCTTTCTGAACTCAGGCTGGCAGTGATCAGAGGAAATCGGTCTGAAATAGGAATGCTTTCGGGGAGGAAAAGTCAACTGGCAGGTGTGGACGCAGTGGATGGACCGGAGGATTTGGCGGCTGCCTGTCGGTTTCTGGCTGAGAAGACAGGAGCGATCGTCGTGGCAACAGGTCCTGTAGATTTGATCGCTTCTGTAAAAAAACAGGTTCAGGTGGAGAATGGGTGTCCGATGATGAGTCAGGTAACCGGTATGGGATGCATGCTGACAGCAGTCATTGGCGCCTTCTGTGCTATAGAACAGGATCCTATGGTGGCCTCTGTAAGCGCTGTTGCCTTTTTCGGTGTGGCAGGAGAGATGGCTGCTCAACAGAGCCGAGGGCCGGGTGCTTTTAAACAGGCTTTTTTCGATGCCCTCTTCTCCATCACACCTGACCGAATGCGTGAAGGAATGGTTATAAAATATTTATGAAAGGAGCAAAGGAATGGACACAAGAACCATTGCACGAGCCGTCATCCTGGTCGCCATTGGCGTGGCCATTTCCCCCTTTACCAGTATCCCGATTGGAATTGCCAAGATTAATCCCGCCCAGCATTTCGTCAATGTCATCGGAGCAATCCTCCTTGGTCCCTGGTGGGCCACAGGCATTGCTCTCATCATTGGCATCCTCCGGAATGCCCTGGGAACAGGAACCCTTCTGGCCTTTCCAGGCGGCATGATAGGAGCCTTCCTCGCTGGCGTTGCCTATCGTTACAGTCGAAACATCTATGTTGGAGCCCTGGGAGAAATGGTTGGAACCGGACTGCTTGGTGCCACCGTAAGCGCTCTGATCGTGGCTCCTGTTTTCATGGGTAAGACCATGGCTCTCGGAGCTCTCATCATCGCCTTCTCGGGAAGTACGATCGTGGGTGCCATCATCGGCATCATCGGGCTCAAATTCCTTGAAAGAGCAGGATTGGTCAAATTGAAGAGAGAGGAAAACTAATCTTCCTATGATCCTCCGCTTCGAAGGTGTCTCCTACTTTTATCCTGGCCTTGATTCACCGGCACTCGATGGTCTCAACCTGACGGTTCAGGCAGGGGAGAGTGTCCTCGTGGCAGGAGCAAGTGGGAGCGGAAAATCGACCTTCTGCAAGACCTGTATCGGATTGATTCCTCATTTCCATCATGGAAGGCTATCTGGCAAGGTCTTTGTGGACGGACTCAATACCCTCGACTACCCTGTCCATGAACTGTTTCGCCACGCTGGTTTGGTCTTCCAGAATCCTGATGCCCAGCTCTTCAACCAGACGGTCGAGGCTGAATTAGTTTATGGTCTGGAGAGTTTAGGAATGAGTCCTTCTGAAATCGAACAAAGATTGGCATGGGCAGTCAAACTGACAGAACTCGACTCTCTGATGGCTCGTGCCCCCCATACACTCTCTGGAGGGGAAAAACAGCGGGTGGCTTTAGGAGCCATCCTCACCCTTCGACCCAGGCTCCTCCTTCTGGACGAACCGTTTACCCATCGTGATCCCGAAGCAACAGAGGTGCTGAGGAGAATCCTCCGATCCATGAAGTCTGAAGGAATCACCCTCATCGTTGTGGAACACAGGCTCCATGAGATCCTTCAGGATGTGGATCGGATCATCATCTTACATCAAGGAAGATGCGCTCAGGACGGCATTCCTGAACAAATCCTGGCTGAAGATCTCTCTGCCTATGCCTTAAACCTTCCCCCTTTGATCAAGCTCTTTCGAGATTTTGGAATTACAAAACCTATCTTGAGTCTCCATGAAGCCATCAGGGAACTGATCGGTCGAAATCTCATCGGTCCATTCTATCAGCATCTCATCCATACTCCGACCTCTCCTTCCAGCCTTCAAACAGAATGGAGTGAACCTGTGTTGGAAGTGGAGAACCTATGGTCTCAAATGAATGGCCATCCCATCCTCAAGGGAATCCACCTCACCATCAGGAAGGGGGAATGCGTGGCTCTGCTTGGTCGAAATGGTGCTGGCAAGACGACTTTGATCAAACATCTGAATGGACTGTTGAAACCGGAGCGGGGCCTCGTCAGAGTCTTCGGAATTGACACTCGCAAGAAACCTGTCTCCGCACTTTCCCGAAAAGTCAGTCTTGTCTGGCAGAATCCAAATGATCAGATCTTCTGTTCCACAATAAGGGAAGAGGTTCTGACAGGGCCAAAGGTTTTAAAAACGGTTGATGAAAATTGGGTCGGGGAGCTCTTTCACCGATTTGGCCTCCTTCCTCTTCTCGACCGTTCCCCCTTTGCTCTGAGTGAGGGACAGAAAAAGAGGGTCACTTTTGCCGCTGCCTTATCGGTTAAACCCGATCTGGTCGTTCTTGACGAACCTACAGCCGGTCAGGATGAGCCTTCCAGAAATCAATTGATCTCGATCCTCAGCCAGCTCCGAGCCGAAGGGCAGACCATTCTCTTCGTGACGCATGATCTCGAATTTGCCGCTGAGCATGCCAGTCGCTGGATCGTTCTTGCAGACGGGGAGATCCAAGCAGACGGGTCTCCGGATGAAGTGATGGCGCAATCAGCCATCATGGAAAAATCGGGGCTCCTGCCCACCCAACGATTTCGTCTGATTCAGGCGATCAACTCTCTAAGGGAGGCTCCGCATTGAAACGAACAACCCTTGATCCCCGCTCAAAACTGGCTTTGACATTTGGAGCAATCGTCTCCGTGATGGCCTTCAGTGAAGTCGTCTACCTGACCACCTTCTTGATCTTATTCATTCTACTCGTTCTCTGGCTTCGTCTTTTCCCACAATGGCTCCAATTCCTGAAAGCTTTAGGGTTCGCCATCTTCAGTTTCTTCGTCATCGCCTGGCTCGCCTTTGACTTTCAGACAGGAATCGTCTCAGGGATAAGGCTCCTCACCCTTGGAACGGTTTTCTTCCTCTTCTTCCATAATACATCCCTTTATGATCTCTCCAGGGCATTGCTCAAAATGGGTTGCCCTTACTCGTTTATTTTTGTTTTAAGTGCTTCCCTGCAATTCATTCCCAGCTTAATCCGGCATGCCCGAAATATCCGCGATGCACAGCGCTCAAGAGGGATTCCCATTGAAGGTGGCATCAGAGCTCTCTTTTACCTCCCTGCTTTCGCAGGTCCACTCTTGATCCAATCCTTTAAATTTGCAGACGAACTGGCAGAGGCAATGGAAGCCCGGGGTTTCGGAACGTCAGGCCGAAGTCTCAGATTTGAACCACACTTTAAACCATTGGATTGGATAGTAGCGATCGGAAGTATCACCATTACAATCTCTCTCCTCTTGATTCGTGTCATCCTTTGGTCTTGACACTCTTATTCAGTCAAACTATACTTCCATCAATTTAAATTAAGTCGGAATGACCCTGATTGCCAAGATGACCAAAGGAGAATACGGATGCCAAGGCGAAACGACATTCATAAAGTGATGATTATCGGTTCAGGTCCTATTGTCATCGGACAGGCTTGCGAATTTGACTATTCTGGCACTCAAGCCTGCAAAGCCCTCCGGGAACTTGGATATAAGATTGTTCTCGTCAACTCAAATCCGGCGACCATCATGACGGACCCCGGAATGGCGGATGTGACGTATATCGAACCACTCAACCTCCAGAGGATGAAGGACATTATCGAAAAGGAAAGGCCAGATGCTCTTTTGCCAAACCTCGGGGGGCAGACTGGACTCAACCTTTCCTCCGAACTGGCTCGGGCCGGAGTTCTTCAACAGTTTGGCGTAAAGATCATTGGAGTGGACATTGATGCGATTGAGCGTGGAGAGGATCGTTTAGCCTTTAAAGAGACCATGAATCGGTTGGGCATTGAAATGCCGAGAAGTCGAATTGCCTTTACTGTTGAGGAGGCGGAGGAAATCGCTGCCGAGCTCGGATACCCGGTCGTCATCCGACCTGCCTATACCCTTGGAGGGACAGGTGGAGGATTGGTCTATAACATCGAGGAATTGCGCACTGTTGCCAGCCGGGGGATCTCGGCGAGCCTGGTGGGTCAGATTCTCGTAGAAGAATCGGTGCTGGGTTGGGAAGAATTGGAGCTTGAGGTGGTTCGGGATGCCAAAAACCAGAGGGTCACCGTCTGTTTTATCGAGAATGTGGATGCCATGGGAGTTCATACCGGCGACTCCTTCTGCACGGCACCCATGTTGACCATATCCCCTGAATTACAGCAGCGCCTTCAAAAATACGCTTATGACATCGTTGAAGCCATTCAGGTGATCGGGGGAACCAATATTCAGTTTGCTCATGATCCTGAGACCGGTCGGGTCGTGGTGATCGAAATTAATCCCAGGACGTCCCGCTCTTCTGCTTTAGCCTCGAAGGCAACCGGCTTCCCCATTGCCTTTATCTCGGCAAAGCTGGCCGCAGGGGTGACGCTGGACGAAATTCCCTACTGGAGAGAGGGGACTCTGGAAAAATATACGCCATCCGGAGACTATGTCGTTGTTAAATTCGCCCGATGGGCTTTTGAAAAATTTAAGAATGCTCAGGATAAACTTGGCACCCAGATGCGCGCGGTGGGTGAAGTGATGAGCATTGGCAAAACCTATAAAGAGGCTTTTCAAAAAGCCATTCGTTCTCTTGAGATTGGTCGCTATGGACTTGGTTTTGCCAGAGACTTCTATCAAAAGAGCCTTGATGAGTTGATGGGTCTTTTATCTGAACCCTCCAGCGAACGGCAGTTCATCATGTATGAAGCCCTCCGCAAAGGGGCAACCGTTGAGGATCTCTATAGAAAGACCTTTATCAAACCCTGGTTCATCGAACAGATGAAAGAACTGGTGGAATTAGAGGAAGAGATACTTACCTATAAAGGGAAAATCCTTCCAGACGAATTATTGATAAAGGCAAAGAAAGATGGTTTCTCAGACCGTTATCTCGCTAAGCTGCTGGGCCTATCGGAGAAAGAGATCCGACATCGGCGTCTCTCTCTGGGAGTGGTTCAGGGCTGGGTGCCGGTCCCGGTGAGCGGCGTGGAAAATGCTGCCTATTATTATTCAACCTACAATGCTCCGGATCAGGTGAAAGTGAGCAACCGACCCAAGATCATGATTCTGGGTGGAGGTCCAAACCGGATCGGACAGGGAATAGAATTCGATTACTGCTGTGTTCATGCTGCTTTTGCCCTGCGTGATGAAGGATACGAGACCATCATGGTGAATTGCAATCCAGAGACCGTTTCCACAGATTATGACACCTCTGACAAGCTCTACTTCGAACCCTTGACCGTAGAGGATGTTTTGGCAATCTATGAAAAGGAGAAACCCGAAGGGGTGATCGTTCAGTTTGGAGGTCAGACGCCTCTTAACCTTGCCAATGAATTGGCAGAGGCGGGCGTCAGGATCATTGGGACATCACCCGAAACGATTGACCTTGCAGAGGATCGAGATCGTTTCCGTCAAATGATGGCTAAATTGAGAATTCCCATGCCCGAATCAGGGATGGCAAGCAATCTCGAGGAGGCCCTTCAGGTGGCGGAGCGAATTGGATATCCTCTCATGGTGAGACCCTCCTATGTCCTTGGAGGACGAGGCATGGAAGTCGTTCACGATGAGGAGATGCTCAAACAGTATGTGGCTGCCGCTGTAGGAGTGACACCGGAGCGGCCGATCCTCATTGACAAATTTCTTGAAAATGCCATAGAAGCCGAGGCCGATGCCATCTCTGATGGGAAGGGAGCCTTTGTGCCGGCTGTGATGGAGCATATTGAACTGGCTGGCATCCATTCTGGAGATTCTGCCTGCGTTATCCCGCCCATCAGCATCCCGGCGAAACACTCTGAAACGATCTACGATTATACGAAAAAGATCGCCATCGAGCTCAATGTCATCGGGTTGATGAATATTCAATATGCCATCGCTGGAGATCGCGTATATGTCCTGGAAGCCAACCCGCGTGCTTCAAGGACGGTGCCGATCGTTTCCAAGGTTTGTAACATCCAGATGGCACGATTGGCCACTCGATTGATGATTGGTCAAAAATTGAGTTCCCTCAATCTCAAACCGAAATTCATCAGGCACTTTGGTGTCAAAGAATCGGTCTTCCCCTTCAACATGTTTCCAGAGGTCGATCCCATTTTAGGGCCTGAGATGCGTTCCACCGGAGAGGTATTAGGGCTGGCAGACTCTTTTGGCCTCGCTTATTACAAGGCAGAGGAGGCAGCTCAGCAGGTCCTTCCTTCCGAAGGGACGGTTTTGATCACCGTTTCTCAAGCGGAGAGGCCAGCCGTGCTTGATGTGGCTCAGGAATTTTACAGACTGGGCTTCAAGATCAAAGCCACCAATGGCACCCACCGGTTCCTGGCGGAACACGGAATCGAATCCGAACCTATTCTCAAGATGCATGAAGGCCGACCTAATATCGTTGACGGCATTATGAATCGAGAGATCCATCTTGTCATCAATACACCGAGCGGGAAACTGAGTAAAGAGGATGATTCCTATATCCGTAAAGCAGCCATCAAATACAAAATCCCCTACATCACCACCTTGGCCGCAGCCATTGCCGCTGCCAAAGGTATTGCCGCTGCCCGCCAGGGAAAAGGGAGTGTTCGTTCCCTTCAGAGTTACCACGGAGAGGCTCATTAGCCACTCTGTTAGAGGATGTATCCATAGGAATCCCGGCTTGCTGATGAGCCGACCCGGATCTCCTTCTCTCCTTCAATATCTTTACGACCACAGAGTATTCCGCCACCCTCGAACCATGATAATTCAGCGGCACATCGGATAGGGTGACGGTTACGAAGCCCGTTTTGTTTAGCGTAGAAAGGTTACGTCAAATGCTTTAGACAGGAGACGTTACCGAATGACGATACGGTCCCGCAAAATGCGGGATCACCGTAACCGTTAGACGTAACCTATTTTCAACCTAAATATTTGCCCTTAAGGCTTATCCCTTTCCCTGGGATTTCAGGTAGTCCTTCCAGAAAGGAGAGATGTCTCTTAACTTCTGGATGATGGGGGGGAGATGTTCAATGATGTAATCCATCTCCTCTTTGGTGTTATAGATGGAAAGGCTAAAGCGGATGGACCCATGGGCTGCTGTAAAGGGAACGCCCATTGCTCTGAGCACGTGGGAAGGTTCGAGAGAACCTGAAGTACAGGCGGAGCCAGAAGAGGCACAGATGCCCAGATCGGAGAGAAGCAAGAGGATCGATTCCCCTTCGACGTATTCAAAACTGACGCTGAGGGTGTTGGGAAGCCGATTCTTACGATCTCCATTGACCAGAGTATTGGGAATCTTCTCAAGGATTTTGGATTCCAGATAATCCCTCAAAGCTCTAACGCGTGTATTTTCCTCCTCAAGATGGTTCTTCGCCAGTTCACATGCCTTGCCAAGCCCGATGATATAGGGGACATTCTCCGTCCCACCTCGGCGTCCTTTTTCTTGATGGCCACCAATGATATAAGGAGAAAATTTGGTCCCTTTACGGATGTAGAGAACCCCAATCCCTTTGGGAGCATGGAGTTTATGGCCAGAGATGGAGAGCAAATCAATCGTCGACTTCTTCATATTCAGAGGAATCTTTCCCGCTGCCTGGACCCCATCTGTATGGAAAGGAATCCCTCTTGCCTTGAGAATCTGGCCAATCTCCTCGATGGGAAAGATCACTCCGGTCTCATTATTGGCGTACATGATCGAAACCAGAGCGGTTTCTTCCGAAATCGATTCTTTCAATTCATCCAGATCCAGGCGTCCCTCCCGATCCACTCGAATTTCCGTTGTCCGATATCCTTTGCGGTTTAAATAAGAAGTGACATTCAAGACAGCAGGATGTTCCACTCGAGAAGTTACAAAATGGCGCTTTTCAGGATAGGAGTCGAGGGTTCCGAAGATGGCTGCATTGTCGCTTTCCGTTCCGCAGCTCGTAAAAACGATCTCTGAAGGATCTGCTCCTAAAAAGTCGGCAACCTGCTCCCGTGCTTCATTCACCTTCTTCTGAACCTGTCCTCCGAAAAAATGCATGCTGGAGGGATTGCCATAGAAGTCGGAAAAATAAGGCAACATCACCTCAACGACTTCAGGAGCGACCCGGGTCGTTGCATTATTATCGACATAAACAGTTCTCACGGTTTGACCTCCTCGACGACAAGATCATCGCTGACGAATTCCTTTAATTTTGATTCCACATACTGTTTCAGGGTAAATTCAGAACTGGGGCAGAAAGAACATTTTCCTCTCAACGCAACATACACTCTATTTCCATCCACATCGATCAACTCCAGATCGCCACCGTCCGCTTTTAAGGCAGGCACGATCTCCCTTCCCAGGGTCTCTTCGATCAGCTTAATCTTCTGAATGTTCGTCAGCTTCCTCTTCTCGGGTTTTTCAACGATCCCTTCTCGCTCCATCTCTTTTCTCACCTTCTCGAGGAGCGCTTCAATCTTCGGATGACATTGGGCACATCCCCCTCCAGCCTTGGTATAATAGGTGACCTGTTCGACAGTCTTCAGGTCATTTTCCCGAATCGCCTTGATGATCTCCCGATCGGTCACTCCAAAACATTTGCAGACAATCTCAAATTCTTCTTTAACAATCTTCTGTCCGCGATAGTTGGCAATTGCCGCTTCAAGGGCTTCCCTTCCCATCACGGAACAGTGCATCTTCTCTTCTGGAAGTCCTCCCAGATAATTGGCAATGTCCTGATTGGTGACTTTTTCCGCCTCTTCAAGAGTCATCCCTTTGATGATCTCCGTCAGTGCAGATGATGAGGCAATGGCACTGGCACAACCAAAGGTTTTAAATTTCACCTCTTTGATTCGTTTATTTTCGTCCAGCTTGAAGCTCAATCTTAAAGCATCCCCACAGGCAAGAGAACCCACTTCACCAACGCCATCCGGGTTTTCGACCTCCCCGACATTCCTTGGATTAAGGAAGTGGTCTTTTACTTTTTCCGTATAATCCCACATAAAATCCCCCTTACATTTTTTAAATTATAAATATACTTTTCTCATCGCGTCAACCTTTTTCGAGAAAATTCAATGATCCCTTGATGACAGAAGAAAGAAAGGATCAGAAGATTCTTTTTTTATCACCCGAAATGAACATACAAACTACAGAAGGACAGATTTATATTCCACCTTATTCCCCATGGTCCGATGGGGGCCACCCGCGAATCATGAAAATACAGCAGCGCATCGGTTAGGGTGACGGCTACGAAGCCCGTTTTGTTTAGCGTCTAAGGGTTACGTCAATTTCTTTAGATGGGAGACGTTACCGAACGACGATACGGGCATCCTGACCGTGACCGTTAGACGTGACCTATTTTCTGCCTCAATTGAGCAATTCTTTTTAAAAACCTCTTGAGCTCCAAGCTTCTGCCCAGGTTCAAAATCACCCAAGGGGTGACCCGTAACGCAATGCTTTAGCCTTGCTTGCCTACCGCCCGCCTGTCGGACGGGTAGGAAGGCATTATAAGCAACCCAAAAGGGTAGCGCTACAATGAAATTTGAAAAAATCGCTCAATTTAGTTTCTATAAAAATTCCCTCTCCAAGGTTTGGGAGGGAAGGCATTTTCATCATAATAAAAATAGAATAAAAATACAGGAGTATATTTTTTATATTCATATTTTTTGTAATTATTTCAATTAATTAAACATAATTTCAAAAATAGGCTCAAAATATATGTATATTTATAAAATACATTCTGTTTTGACCCAGTTTTTAAATACTGAATTTATTTTTTAAAAAAATTAATAGAATCAATATATTATAATGTTTTTATAAAAAATGTTAACGTTGGCACTCTTAATGCTATAAAGAGGGTGAAGTTAATAAAAAATAAAAGGAGGAAAAAGAGATGAAAAAGAGAGAAAGTTTAAAAGCAGGATTGGTTGGAGCAGTGGCAACCCTTATTGCAACCCCGGCATTCGCCCGGACGATCGAGCTCAAAGAGGCAGGTGCCGCTCTTTGGATCTTTGCTGCCATTGGCGCAGTGATCGTTCTCCTTCAGCTGATTCCAGCGGCCATTCTGTTCTTCAGCTTCATCGGGACAACGGTCTCCGCAGCCCTCAAGAAAGAGAAGGTGGCTCCCAGCGAGGCGATGGTTCCTGTGGCTGAACCTGTCGTCGTGAAGAAATAAAGACGAAAAGATCAGCTGCCCTGCCTCGCCCAAAGAAGCAGCCAGAAGGCATCCAGCCGGGTACCCACAAGGGCGGGACCGTATGAAAGGGGGGACTGGCAATGTTTAAGATCAGTGCTTCAAATGTGGTAGGGCTTATTATCCTGATGTGCATCCTCGCGGCTATGGTTTCCATAGCGGTCATGCAAGTCGTCAGGACAGTCGAAGAAATCGGTCCCAGTATCTATATCGTTGGAGGAGCAGTCGTGGTGATAGGAACGGCCATTCCTATCATGCTCATCATCCTGATCAAACATTTGAAGAGGTTAGGTTGAGGAGGATTGCTAATCCCATTGAGGAATAAGTTAAGAAAACAACTTTTTCCTCACCAAGGTCCTACCTTCGTGATTATATCGGAAAAGAGTGGAGACTTTTTGGAAAAGTGTTGAAGCAAGCCCCTCGTACCGAAACGAAAAACATTTCCTGCCTTAACGGATCATCCAAACCAAGGAAAAAGGGGTCTCGATTTCTTAAAAGATTGCTCATCAAAAGCCCCCGATAAGAACTTCCTACCCTTCGAGACCTCCTGAAGTCCCGACACTTAAGGATTCCATTTGAATTTGATGAAGGAAAGAGGTTATACAGGATGTGCGGCTTGCTTTGGTTTAAATGGAAGGGGGTTTTGCAAAATGGATCAACTCTTCTACCCAAAATCGGTGGTGGTGGTGGGTGTTTCTGAAAGACCTGACAACCTGGCAAGAAATATTGTCGAAAACCTTTTTGAGTTCCAATTTAATGGTGAGATCCATCTGGTAGGCAGAAAAGATGGGATTCTCTATGGAAGAAGGATTCTTACGTCTATGGACCAACTTCCTGAAGGAATAGATGTGGCTGTGATTCTCACACCTGCTCAAACTGTGCCTGATCTGATGGAAGCCTGTGGCAGAAAAAAAATCCCTTGGGCCATCATCGAATCGGGTGGATTCAGGGAATATTCGGAAGAAGGTGGACATCTGGAGCAGACCGTTCTCCAGATTGCCCGAAAATGGGGAATACGGATTGTAGGGCCCAATGGTATCGGAATTACGAACGTTCATAATGGCTTTGTCGTTCCTTTTGTCAAGATGAAGAGCAGACCAGTGGCGAAGGGCAAGCTCTCCATCCTGGCTCAGAGCGGAGGTGTCCTGCTTAATTATGCAAACCTCATGCTCAGCGCCAATGTGGGGCTTTCCAAAATGGTCAGCATGGGGAATAAACTCGATCTGAATGAGATTGATTATCTTCAATATCTCGTTGAGGATCCTGATACAGAGATCATTGGGCTTTATCTCGAAAGTCTTGAGCGGGGAAGGGAGTTAATGGAGATCGCCCGTTCAACCTCCAAACCGATCATCGTCCATAAAGCCAATACCGGTGAAGGGAGCAGGGAAATTGCAAGGCTCCACACCGCTGCCCTTGCCAATGACGACAGGGTCGTGGAAGCAGCGTTGAAACAGGCAGACATTATCCGCACAAAAGATTTTCGATCTTTCGTCAACGCAGTCAAGATTCTTTCTCTGCCCCCCTGCAAAGGAAGGAACCTTGTCATCATCTCCCGATCAGGAGGGATTGGAGTGGTAGCAGCCGATGCAGCACAACGGTATGGGTTCCGCCTCCTACCTCCTGACCCGAAGCTCAAAGAACAGTTCCACAGTCTTTTCAGGGCAAAGGTCATCCAACCTACCAACCCACTCGACCTTGGAGATCTTTTCAACTTCGATCTTTACACCACCATCCTGGAACAAGGACTTCGGTTTCCGGTTGTCCATAGTATCCTCTTCATGCATGGCGCCACAGCAGAGGAAAAAGAACCCTCCCGCAGATTCGTCCAGGCTGTCAAAGAACTCTCCTTCCGTTACCAGAAACCCGTTGCACTCCAATATAATACAGACGAAGAAGAACAGGCTTATATCAAGAAAGCCCTTGGCTATCCCATCTTCACAGAACCCGAAGATGCTTTGGCTGCTCTTGCCATATCCAGAGATCACTATCGCCGTCTGACGACGGCCAGGGAAGAAACTCCCCTCTATCCTGTTGATCGAAATCGAGCCTCCAAGGTGATCCAGAAGGCATTGGAAGAACAAAGGGATCCCATGCTTCCAGAGGCTATGGAAATCCTCCAGGCTTACGCCATTCCTTCTGCGGATTACCTCATCATCCATCAGAAAGAGGATTTAGAAAATGGTCTGAACCATTTGGGAGTTCCAGTTGCCATGAAAGTCATCTCTCCGGAGATCTCTCACAAATCGGATGTGGGAGGCGTCATGCTCCATATCGATACTCCCCAAAAGGCTGAAGAAGCTTACAATAAAATGATGATGACCTTCGCTCCGAAGCATCCGACTGGCCTTCTCCTTCAGAAGATGATTTTGAATGGAAAGGAGGTCATTCTCGGAGCAAAACAGGACCCTTCTTTCGGACCGGTCCTTCTCTTTGGCCTGGGAGGAATCTATGTGGAGATTTTCAATGAAACTTCCCTTCGTGTGGCACCGATCAATCGTTCTGAAGCGGAAGAGATGATTTCGGAACTGAAAGGGTCTGCCATCCTCAGGGGGGTCCGTGGCGAAAAGCCGTCCGACATCGATGCCCTCGTGGAGCTGTTGCTCAGGTTATCTCAAATGATAATCGACTTCCCTGAAATTGAAGGAATCGACATCAATCCGGTGATCGTTCTGGAAAAGGGGGCTCTGGCTGTCGATGCACGGATCCTTTTGGCTAAATAGGACTTAAGGAAAATCCCAATCACCAAATTCCAAACTCCAGATAAATACCACCTCATCCCCCATAGCCTCGTAGCCACCCATAAACCATGAAAAGGTTACGGTAAAACGGTGAGGGTGAAGAAGCCCGTTTCGTTAAGCGTCTAAGGGTCACGTCAAATGCTTTAGACGGGAGACGTTACCGAATGACGATACGGGCATCCTCGCCATAGCCTTTTTTCTACCCAAACTGAGCGATTCCGCCTGTTTAAAAGGGGGAGAAGGGGGATTTCCATATCGATTCCGGTCACCGGGATTCTGCTGATGATTGGGTCATTGGTGCTTGGGTGTTGGTGTTTCGCTTTGGGCATCAGATTCCTAATGGTTCTCCAACTAAGATGACCGTCATTGCTATCCTGGCTGGTTTTTTTGCCAGAACGACATAGATATTGCAAATCCGGTCGGGCGATTTACAGTCCATACACACTCCTGTTTCCGCACAGGGGGTCTTTCTTCCCAGCCGTTTGGCATTCTGGGGAGCAGTCCATTCTTTTACTCTTTTCTCTGCGGCTTCTATATCCTTCACAATTTTATTCACGCCGCAGACGATGATTGTTTTTCGGGGTCCAATGAACATGGCGCCGACCCGATTGCCCGAGGCATCCACATTGAATAACTTTCCATCTTCGGTCACGGCATTCGTGCTGGAAAGAAAAATATCCGAAGAAAAAGAGGCGCGAATGAAATCAAAGATTTCCTCCTGTGTTTTACCCTGTCGCATGGGCCAGATCAATCGAATAGATCGATTTCCGAGTGCTTCCAATAATCCCATTTGCGCCAGGGTGACAGAGCCCCCAACAGCCACTGTCGCTCCATCCGGAATCTGTCTCATCACCTCGTCGAGGGCGGATTTGGAATCGGGAACGTAGAGGGCTTCAAAGTGATTCTTCTTTAAAGCATCGATGGTCCTCTCAACCTGTTTTTCCCTAAACCATTTCTCCCATTGTTCCATGGTTGGTTCCTCCTCTTCAGATATCGTGCTCTCACCTCTTTCATCCTGCCACAACGATAAGCTCCCTCAGGGCAGGGACCGGAAAGACAGGCCGGACCTCCCCGATCAAAGATCGTGGGGGCAACTTTCTGACATAGCCTCAGCATGGCTTCTGCTACCTGCCGGATCTCCCATTGAGATCGATAACAACAACGCATTCTAAAGAAGTGGAGTAACTCCCTGGCATTCATGGTCACCATCATCTTCGTATCGACTGCGTTGGGAAGAACAAACCGCGCATCCTGATTGGCCAGTTCCCCCTCAATGCCTCTTTCATGGAGTCTCTTGACGATCTCCTCATAGACGTGTTGGGCCTGGGCCATGAAGTCTTTAAATAATTTCTTCAGTTCTCGATCTTCCTTGATCGTGGGTGGGATGATATAATGAAACCCTGTTGCTTCACGGATGTATCTCTGGGATTGCTGTGAGTAAGAAGCAAGCCGATGCCGGACGAGTTGATGGCTACAGGCTCTTGAGATTCCTTCGATCGCAAAAGTGAAGGAAGCATGCTCAACAGGACTGATATGACCGATCTTCATCAGGGTTTCAACAAACCCCTTCTGGTCCTTCGTTTTAATCTTCTTTTTTAATGATGCGAGGTCAGCAGGGCTATAACAGAGCTTTGCCGCCAGGGCCACCACCTCCTCGGGCTGTGGGGTATAGTGAAGCAGGATGACCTTCAATGTGGCCTCTCTGACTTTTCCTCTCATCTCTTCTCCTCAGTCGAATATTTTGCCTGATTCATTTTGTGGTTATTATACAATCCTCCTCTTACCATTTCCATCATCGGAGGGATTTCAGAAAAGCGACACGACCCATCCAGCAAGACCTTCCCCCGCACCCTGTTCCAGATAGATGGAAAAGGAGCTTCATAATCTTTCAAGATTGGATGGACCCATTTCCCAGACCTAATAAGATCCCTTTGCTTTTGGGATTTTTTTAGAGTATTTTTATAGTGACCACCTTTCAAGCTATGGGTCGCCTGACGGAGGAGAATTATCGATGAAGAAAATACTTTTAACTTTTGGAATCCTTCTTCTGCTCAACCCATCTTTCGACTCCTGTAGGGCTGCCGAACCGCGACAGATGGGCTTTGCCATCCCTTTTCCCAATCTCACTTTTAAACAACCCCTGACCCATCAGGAGCGAACCTACCTTGGGATTTCCAAAAAGAACCAATTCTCTTTCAGGGAGATCAAAGGAGAGCTGATCCTGATCGAATTGCTGAGCACTTACTGCGTCAACTGTGAAAGGCAGGCACCCATCCTGACAGCCCTCTATTCGACTCTTGAGAAAGATCCCAAACTGAGGGGAAAGGTTAAGATGATCGGGATCGCTGCCGGAAATACGTTTGGCGAGGTAGAATTCTTCAAGAAGGCACACAAAATTTCCTATCCCATTTTTAGTGATCCCAAATTTGACGCCCATACGGCAGTAGGGAGCCCAAGGACGCCTTTCACCATCTGGGTGAGGAAGGATCGCCAGGGAAATAGCATGGTGGTGAGCACCCACCTCGGTGTGATCGACTCGATGGAAAAGATGCTTTCAGAAACAAAAGCCGTACTCCAGTATGACCTTGCCCTTCTCAAACCCAAAAAGGGAGCCATTTATGAAAAGGATGATTTAATTCTCCCCATTACGGAAGAAGAATTGTGGAGGAAGGCAAGAAAAGGGATGGAGGCTTCAGGAGGTAAAATGCTTCAGATGGAGAAGGTGATCCTGAAGGATGGGGAGACCGTCTTTGTGGGAAAGGTCGATTTCGGAAACCGTCAGGAAAACCTTTTTTCAAAATTGGCAAGCAGGCGGGCTGTCTGTGATGTCTGCCATGACACCTTCTTCATTTATACCTTTGATTCAACAGGGAAGGTGGTGGATATCGTACCCATTCAGTTGACCAAAGTGGACAATCTTCATTGGACAGAAGAAGACTTAAAAACCTTGAAGGGTCGGATCGTCGGAAAATCGATTCTCCGACCCCTCTCCTTTGACGCACGGGTGGATTCAATCTCAGGAGCCACCATAACAGCCGTCTTAATCTTTGATAGTCTCGATAAGGCAAAAGAGATTTTTGCAAAACTGAAGCAAGAAGGCTATGTTCAGTGACCTCATGAGGAGGAGAGGGGTTCGCCTTTCTCTTCCTCTTCTCATCGGCATCCTGTTGATCGACCCCCTCCTGACCCTGGCCACGACTCTGAAGAAATTCCATCAGGTCTCCATGGGGACCGTCATTGAAATAACTCTCCTGAGCGAAGAGGAAGAAGCCTCAAGAAGAGCCAGCCATCATGCCTTTGAGGAGGTCAAACGGATCGAAGCGTTGATGAGCCCTTGGCTGGAAACGAGCGATCTATGGCGTCTGAACCGCTCTTCCGGTAAACAGTGGGTCAAGGTTTCCCCGGAGACTTTGACGGTGATCAAGGCAGCTCAAACCATTTCTGAATTATCCAGAGGCAGTTTTGACATCACCGTCGCGCCTCTTATCGCCCTCTGGAAAAGATCGATTGAAACAAGAAGGCCTCCTTCTTTTGAAGAAGTAAAAGCCCTTCTCCCTCTGGTCAATTTCAGAAACATTCTGATCGATTTAGAAGGCAACATCTTTCTGAAAAAGGAAGGTATGGCCATCGATCTCGGAGGGATCGCCAAAGGCTATGCTGTGGACAGGGCATCTGAAAGGCTCGTCTCTCTGGGATTTCATCATCACATTATCAATGCGGGTGGAGATTTGAAGGTGAAAGGTTTCAAAAAGAATCAACTCTGGTCCATCGGGATTCAGCATCCGAGAGAATCGGGCAAGATCCTAACAATGCTCTCCACATCAGACGCTGCCATCGCCACTTCAGGAGATTATGAAAAATTCTTCATCCATCAGGACAAACGCTACCACCACCTCCTCAACCCGAAAACAGGTTTTCCAGCGGAGGGATGCCAGAGTGTCACAGTTCTTGGAAAAGAGGCGATGACCGCAGATGCAATGGCTACGGCCATTTTTGTCTTGGGGCCTCAAGAGGGATATGTCCTCTGCCAGACCATGGAGGAAGTCGAATGTTTGATCGTGGATCGAGAGGGAAGGCCCCTGATCACTCCTGGTTTGAAAGAAAGAATCCCCTTTTATCCTTAACCGATCATCCCCAGAACATTCAACAAATTCAAATGGTCATCGATGTGATAATCGGCTTGAATCGCTCCATTTTTGTAGGCGATGAAGAGGACACCTGAGGAACGGGCGGTCTGCTGGTCAACCTCCGAATCCCCGATAAAAACCACCTCTCCTTTTCTTAAGTTGAAGTTTTGAAGGATCTTCTCAATCGATTCGGGGTGGGGTTTGGGATGTTTGACGTCGAGGGCCGTGACGACCATGTCAAAGAACGGCCATAACCCGAACCGGTCCATGATAGGCTTCATCGAGGTCGTCCGGTTGGTGTTGATGGCACGGAGAACTCCCCGCTCCTTCAACTGTGTCAGGGCTTCGATCAGGTGAGGCTCCATCTTCAGATAGCTAATATAATGTCTCAAATCGATCTGCTTCAGCGCTTCCAATGCTCTCTTCTCCAGATCGTCTTTCTGCCCAAAAATAAAGTGAATGGCTTCATAGACCGTATGGGTATGGACAAAATCCATCTCTTCTGCCCGGAGTGGATCTCTTCCAGCCTTGGCACACAGGTCATTATACAACCGCGTGTTCGCCTCAAAAGAGTCGAAAAGGACTCCGTCGCAATCATAAATCACACATCGGATTTTTGGATGTTGAGTGGTGATGGTCTCCGAACCCCCTTCTTCTTTCCGCCTCTCATAGATCGTACCCCTTCGGTGATCTCTTTCTTCCCTCCATCATCTTTTCTTTCTCACCCCTCATCGAGGGTCATAAAACGATCTCCTTGCCCACCAGCATCAGCCCTTCCCTGATTACTCCATCAAGATAGTGAAAGACCCTGTTCTCCCCATTTCGCTCGATCAGATAGAGGCAATCATTGGTCTGTTCAATGTTCAGGGTCTTCTCCAGAGGAAGCTCTAAAAACATCCCGATCAATAATCGATTCACGACCCGATGTCCCACAATGAGAATCTCCTCGCCTTCATGCTGACGTAAGACTCTTTCGACGAAAGGTCTTAATCGACTGGCGACATCTGCATAGTTTTCCCCACCGGGAATACGATACGAAAAACGATGATCCTTGAATCGATTCCATTCCTGTTTCAAGACTTCATCAAATTGAAAGAGATTTTTCCCCTCTAAGATTCCAAAACCAATCTCTTTAAGTTCAGGTTGTTTCAGGATGGGCGTTCCAAGATGGTCAGCAATGGGCTGTGCAGTCAGATAGGATCTTTTGAGGGGACTGCTGTAGATCGCTTTAATGGGGCGATGTTTGAGATGCTCAAGCAGGGCCTGGCTTTGAGCTTGACCGAGGGGGCTCAGTTCTGGATCGCTCCATCCCTGAATTCTTCCATCTGCATTCCATGTGGTTTCCCCATGTCGGGCGATGTAAATTTTAATCACCGTAAGAACCTCTTGATAAATTTTTAAAGATCACCTGGAGGGAACCATTTTTGCATCCATTGCAAGGAAACAGTGAAGGTTTTAGAACCTTTTCCTTTATTTCGATGGAATCGACCCTCTTGACAGACAAATTTTCAAAATCATTTCCTCGACGGGTGACCCATCGATGGCGACTAAAAGGAAAGGAGACATTGCTGCTTGCCTTGCGAGAAAAGATGCATCGCTCCATACAGGTAACAATAGTCTAAAATTATCTTTCCCTTCTTTGCAAGGGGACATCTTTTACGCCCCTTTTATGGAGCAGGCATCCAACCCGGGGGTTTCTTTAAACCAGAGAATCGCTTATACTTAGGGATGGGAGGAAAGAGATGAACTTTCAAATCAAGAAGATTTTATTCCTGTTTGCCCTTATCCTATTCCCCCTCTCCGTAGTGGATGGCAGAGATTGTCAGGGCCAAAAGATCTTGAGCCAAAAAACCTGTGAGGGAGATGGATTGGAGGCGGAAGAAATAAAACTCTATCATATGCTCAATGAATATCGTGATGCCCATGGCCTCTCCGCCATTCCTTCTTCCCCCTCCCTCAGTCTGGTGGCCAATCGCCATGTCCGGGATCTGGCACAAAATATCCGGTCCTATGCTCGCGATGGCCTCCACTGGATTCATGGTTGGAGCAATTTCCCTTATGATGCCAATGACGAACGGACCTTCCGGTGCATGTGGGAAGCACCCAAACGCCTGAAAACACCCTATCCTGGATTCGGTTTTGAAATCCTGTGTGGGGACCCTGATGTGAAATATAAAGATTTCATCATGTCCGCAACTTATGCCTTCAGCACCTGGAAAAAGAGCAGGCTCCACAGGGACGTCATTCTAAACCAGGGAACCTGGAAGTCCTATTCATGGAAAGCCATGGGGATCGGTATCTACAAAGGGTACGCAGCTGTCTGGTTCGGAAGAGAACCTGATCCTCTCTCCAAGAAAGATCCTTAAAACGTCTGAACAAACGATTCCCTAAACCTTTCTCGCATCATCCCTTCTCTCCTCCTGAAACAGAAAGCACTTCCGACACCTCTCAACGGACGGATGACGACCAGGTCGCCCTTCCATTGAAGACCCGTCTAAAATAGTTTATACATTTTTTATGGAAACCTGGAGGCTTCTGGATACGGGTGCACGCTCGGCCGCTGAAAACATGGCTTTGGATGAGGTCCTCCTCGAATTAAAAGCTCAAGAAAAGATCCCTCATACCCTGCGTTTTCTTCAATTCTCAACCCCTTCTGTTCTCATCGGTCATCATCAATCTGTGGAAGAAGAGATCCGTCTCGATTATTGCCAACAGCGCGGCATCGACATCAACCGGAGGCTCACGGGAGGAGGAGCCCTCTACTGGGGAAAAGCAGAATTGGGCTGGGAGATCTACATCTCTAAAAAAGACCCCAGAGTCCCTTCGAGGATTGAAGATCTTTACCGCAAGATGGGAGAGTCATCAGCCAGCGGATTGAGACGGTTGGGTCTGAAAGCCCATTTTCGTCCACGCAATGACGTGGAAGTGGGAGGAAGGAAGATCTCGGGAACAGGAGGAACAGAGCTTTCCGGTGCCATTCTCTTCCAGGGAACCGTTCTGGTGGATTTTGATGTGGATGAGATGTTGAGGGCCCTTCGAATTCCCACCGAGAAACTCCAGGATAAAGAGATCGATTCGGTCAAAGAGCGGGTCACCTGCCTGAAATGGGAGTTGCATCGAACTCCTCCTCTGCCGGTCATCAAAGAGGCTCTGGTCAAAGGATTTCAAGATAGTTTCGGAGTGCGATTCGTTCCTGAACCGTTATCCATCGATGAGGAAATCTTATTAAAAGAAAAACTTCCCCATTTCTCGTCACCAGAATATATCTTCAAGGTGAGAGAAACCCCTCCGAGGAGAAAGACCCTCTCCTCTATTCTGAAAGCTCCTGGAGGATTGATCCGTATCTCCCTTGCCATCGACATGAAGACGCAGGTCATCCATCAGATCTTGATTACCGGAGATTTTTTTGCCTACCCCAAAAGATCGATCTTCGATCTTGAAAGCTTCCTGAAAAATGCCAAAGCCACACCCACCCATATCGAACGAACGGTCCGTGACTTCTTCATTCAACAAAAGCCAGTGATCCCCGGCATTCGAGAAGATCATCTCATCCTGGCGATTCAAGAAGCGCTTCAAAAGGCAGAACTTCTTCCGCTCGGTTTTAATGAAACGGACACTCACCATCTCTTCCCTGTCCTGAAGCCATTTCATGAAGTCAAAAAGCCCGAAGTGCTCCTCCTTCCCTATTGTGCCAAGGAGGTGGACTGCGTCTTTCGTTCTCAGAAGGGTTGTGAGGCATGCGGTCGCTGTTCCATCGGGGAAGCCATGGAGATGGCAGAGTCCTTCGGGATGGAGGCGATGACCATACAAAATTATGAGGATCTGGAAAGCACGCTCCGTCAGATCAAACGTTCAGGTGCATCGGGGTTCATTGGATCCTGTTGTGAGCCTTTTTACGGAAAGCATAGACTCGACTTTGAAAGAATTGGGCTTCCGGGAATCCTGGTCGATGTGGAACAGAGCACCTGCTACGATCTGAATCGGGAGAAGGAAGCACATTTAGGAACCTTTGAAAATCAGACGCACCTCAATCTTCCTCTTCTCCGAAGAATTCTGGAGTTCGTCCATGGCTGAGGGATTGCAATCCTTTTATGATCTGATCGTAGTGGGAGCGGGTCCTGCAGGTTCCAGGGCAGCCCTGGAAGCCGCCCGAAGGGGAGTGAAGGTTCTTCTGATCGACCGGAAACAGCGGATCGGTTTTCCCGTTCAGTGTGCCGAACTGGTTTCCCAGTGGGTTTTCCGTCATGCCTCTTTCAGCCCCAATGCCATCATCCAATCCATCGAAGCCATGATCCTGCATCTTCCGGATCGGACAACTGTTAAGATGAAACATCCTGGATATATGCTCAGCCGCTCTCTCTTTGATCAAGAGCTTGCCATTGCCGCTGTTCAGGCTGGAACCGAACTTTTGATTGGAACGAAAGCGCTCCACGTGTCGTCTGAGGGAATCCTGATTCAGCAGGGCACAAAAGAGCAATGGATCCAGGCCCAAGTCATCATTGGTGCAGACGGGGTTCATTCCACAGTGGCGCGCTCCGTCAATCCATCACCGTCAAGAGAAGTGAGAGCCCTCCAGTATGAAATCGTTCTCTTTGAACCGCAGTCTCACACCGATATCTATTTCCATCCCGATTTCGAAGGAGGCTATGCCTGGCTCTTCCCTAAAGGAAAGTGTGCCAATGTGGGAATAGGTGTGACTGCCTCAAAGACGGGCCTCCTTCCGGAGTTGCTCGATCGATTTCTAAGGGATCTGAAACAAACCGGGAAAGTGCCAAGAATCGAAATCGTCTCCAGAACAGGAGGTTCCATCCCCTGCGAACCCCGAGAGCAGATCGTCTTTGACAACATTCTCCTCGCCGGAGACGCCGCAGGCCATGCTCACCCCATCACCGGCGCAGGCATTCTGAATGCCCTCATCAGCGGTCAGATAGCAGGTAAAATTGCAGCAGAAGCCATCCTTCGAGGCAACCTTCAACATTTGAAATATTATGAAACCGAATGCCAGGAGGCTTTTGGGCAATCGCTTCAATACGGTTTTTTGAAGAGAAATTTTCTTGAGGAGCAGTGGCATCGACCCGATACCGATTGGAACACCCTGGTCCGGCAAACCTGGGTGGGATTTAAAGAGTATTACCAAGAGAGGAGAAGAGAAAAACGATGATGATGCAAAACAGTCCTGAGTTCGTTCAAACGAGTCTGGCTGCCGCTTTGACGCTTAAATTGAAGGAGGGTTCCTTTCATCGAAACGCCAAACTGAAAGGCCTTAACCTCCTTCTCCATTATGACGAGGGGTGCCTTGGAAGATGCCAATTCTGTGGTCTCTCAAGATCGAGGCAGGAGGGACCCAGAGGAAAAACTTTTATCCGTGTCGATTGGCCCCTCTACCCTCTTCAGGAAATTATTGAGAGGACAAAAGGTCTCGATCAAATCCATCGGGTCTGCATCTCCATGATTACCCATCCCAGAGCTCTGGAGGACACGATTCACGTCGTTCGAGCATTTAAGGAGAAAACGGATTTCCTTATCAGTGTCCTGTTGACACCGACCCTCATTCGTCAACCTGAATTTCTTAAAGTGATGAAAGAGGCAGGAGCCGACCGCGTTGGTATTGCTATTGATGCGGCAACACCTGAACTCTTCGATCGTCTGAGAGGAAGAGGGGTCAACGGCCCCCATCGGTGGGATCATTACTGGCATGTGGTCACCATGGCATCAGAGGTCTTTGGGAAATTCTATGTGGGCATCCACCTGATCTTAGGGCTCGGTGAAACAGAACAGGAGATGGTTCAAGCCATTCAAAAAGGACACGACCTGGGTGCCTCTACGCATCTCTTCTCCTTCTTCCCGGAAAAGGGGAGCCCCATGCAAGACCATCCTTCTCCGCCCCTAGGTCAGTACAGGAGAATTCAACTGGCTCGCTGGATCATTAACGAAGGTGCTGGATCCATTGCCCAGATGAAGTTTGACAGGGAAGGTAAACTCATCGATTTCGGAATGGACATCGGGCCATTCATTGAGTTGGGCGAACCCTTTATGACCTCTGGATGTCCGGGTCGGGATGGAAAAGTGGCTTGTAATCGTCCTTATGGAAACGAACGGCCATCTGGCCCGATTCGGAATTTCCCCTTCATGCCGGAAAGAGAAGATATTGAGGAAATAAAAGTCCAGATAGGGACATTTGAACAATAACCAAACACCAAGCATCAATCACCAAATAAATTCCAATAATCAATCACCAAACATTTATATTGGTCTATTGGGAATTGGTTATTGATTATTATTTGAAGACTGAAATTTGGTTATTGGTGTTTATCTCACACAGGAATAAATCATGATCAACGATTTGTTACAAGCCCCTACAAAAGAACTCCAAACGGAGGCTTTCCGCCTCCGGAGGCTTCACTTTGGCAACGAACTCACCTTTTCCATTCCGGGTATGGTCTCTTATCAGGACGGGACGATTTCTCCACAAAAAAACCGCTTTCCTGCAGTAAGCGTGACAGGTCGCCATTGTGCCCTTCATTGTGAACATTGCAAAGGAAAACTACTCGAATCGATGATCCCCCTCGATCATCCTGACGACTTTTCTCAGACCATTGATCGGCTTCACTGCGAGGGGGCTCTCGGGATCTTGATCAGTGGAGGAGCAAACCGCAATGGGGAGGTCCCGCTCGATAAATTCATTCCTTCCATCAAAGAGATCAAAAAAAGGAACCCCTCTTTGAAATTGATCGTTCATACCGGTTTGATCCACAGGGAAGTGGCAATGGGATTAAAAGAGGCAGGTGTGGATCAGATCTTGATCGATGTCATCGGCGATGAGACGACGATTCAAGAGGTTTACCACTTAAATAAAAAGGTCGAAGATTATGAACAGACGCTCTGGATGTTAAAAGAGATGGGTCACCGCCTTGCTCCCCACATTATCATAGGACACCATTTCGGTGAAATCCGGGGAGAATGGAAGGCTCTCGAAATCGTGACCCAGGTCGGTGTGGAAACG